>SDBV01007436.1_pt1 | contig 14981 bp, 12 predicted proteins | sample 2277081 | NCBI WGS metagenome assembly SDBV01 (sample SAMN10402039, study PRJNA504765) | marine sediment metagenome | isolation source: marine sediment core GS10_PC15, 223 cmbsf | place: Arctic Ocean: Southern Knipovich Ridge | collected 2010
TGGGAGGAGAAGTACTTTCAGACTCTCAAGATGCAGGATATGTTTTCAATGTCGTCTTCACAGAAAGCAAAACGTGCCGCGTCAACCAAGCGGTGGTCTTGCCAACCTTAAGCCTTCTTTTAAAAGTGTAGGCTCGAGCTGCTGCCTACATAGATATCCACTCAGAGAAAACGGTCGCCTCATCTTTGCCGAGCACGACCTAGAAACTGCCCAAAAGATCTGCCGTTCCCTCGGAGAAACAGAAATCAAAGAAAGCCCCCTCTCAGAGAGCCGTATATTGAAAATCTATACCTACGGTTCGATGAGGGGGGCGGGCTAAACACCCGCCTCTATTCTAACGTTTATTTTTTTGAAAAACCTTCGTATATGAATACTTTGTAATCGGAGTTATGCTATTCCCCGGTAGGGGCATGAAGAGAGAGCAGATTTGTCTGGTTATGACTAGCGTAGGGAAAGTTGCGCGATGGTCTCGACGTGCATCGTCTGGGGGAACATGTCGACTGGTTGGACTGTTTTGAGGGTGTAATGAGACGAGAGGATGCGAAGGTCGCGGGCTAAGGTGGCCGGATCACAGGAGATATAGATGATTTTTCGTGGCTGCTTTGCCTTAAGGGATTCTAGTAAAGAGGGGTCGCACCCTTTTCGAGGAGGGTTGAGAAGGACGATCTCAAAATCTGGGAGGTGTCTGATTTTCTTCTCGATCTCAGAACAGAAGAATTCGACATTCTGGGTTTTATTGATTGAGGCATTTTCCCGAGCATCGAGTATGGCAGGGGCAACAGATTCAACTCCGATCACTTTTTTTGCTTTCTCAGCAGCGAGAATAGAGAGTGTGCCAACACCGCAATAGGCATCAAGTAATGTCTCATTTTTTTCGATTTGCGCGAGCTCCAAAGCCTTTGCATAGAGGACTTCAGCTTGCGCAGAATTGACTTGAAAAAAGGCATTAGGAGAGACCTTGAAGGTCTTTCCTAGTAGCTTTTCAAAAAGATACGATCTGCCTGCAAGAAGGGAGTTTTTAGGACCTAAAATCACGTTGCCAGGTCTTTTATGGATATTTTCAACGGCTCCCACAAGAAAGGAAAAAGAGTCCATCAGCTTTTGAGCGAATAATTTGAGCTGGCTGCTTTCACTCCCATCTGTCACGAAGATCACAAGAGACTCATTTCGGAAAATACCACTTCGGATCAGCACATACCGAACACTTGGAGAGGAGAGTTCTTCTCGGATCGAGGAGAAGAGGGCTTCCCCTTGGGGACAGTGGATGTAACACTTCTCTATGGGGATAATTTCGTGGCTCCGTTTCCGGTAGAGGCCGATTCTCTTGTTCCTTTGATTCCAGACGACAGGGAGTTGGATCTTATTTCTGTAGGATAGAGGATCGGGAGAGGGGAGGCAGGGGAGTACGGAGTGGTCTTTCCACCCTCCGATACGAGAGAGAGCTTGGCTAACACGTTCTCTTTTTTGCTCGAGCTGAGCCTGGTATTTGAGATGCATGATCTGACACCCTCCACACTCCCCAAAAACAGGGCAGATCGGATCGTTACGATCTTTTGAGGGAGAAAGAACCTCTAGGAGCTTTCCCTTGGCATAGGTTTTTTTTCTTGTCGTAACTTCGATCCGGACCTCTTCACCGGGCAAAGCCCCACCGACAAAGACCTTTAGCCCATTGAGAGAGCAGAGCCCTTCCCCTGAAGAATTGAGATTGTCTATACCTACTGTAGTCATCGAAGGAAGTTTACCAGGAATGGGAGAAGAAATCCAAAAAAGGGGAAAGAACTTTCTCCATCCTGCCTGTTAAAAATAAATTTTTGACGATCAAGCTTTTCTCCTGCCTGGATGTTTTTCGCGAATGAACAGGGCAAAGATAAAAGACAGGAAAAAGGCTGCTGGAAAGATCGACATGGTAAAGGTATAGCGTAAAGTAATCGGAGTCGATTGAGGAAAAAGATCTAGAAAAACCCCAATCAAAGTTTGGAAAACAGCTCCCCCTAACATGGTTAGGAAATTGGTGAAGGCAATCACAGCTCCTGTCATCTGTTGAGAGTGTTGGTCAATTGCGTAGGCATAGTTAAGTAGCTGAGAGCTTGAGCAAATCCCCACAGCAAAAAGGAGAAGATAAATCAATGTTCCAGACAGAGGGAATAAAATTACGGGAAAAAACACAATACCGCCTAAGAGGGAGAAAAGAAGAAGAAAAGGACGCCTCTTTTTGATCTTATCAGAGTAGTACCCCAAAAGAGGTCCTCCAACAATCCATCCGACAAAGATCATTGAAGTCGCAAACCCGGCCATACTGCGGTCCATTCCATGGACTTTTTGCAAAAAAGGGACTCCCCAAAGGGCTGCAAAACCAGATGTGGGGAGATAGAGAAACAAGGCACAAAGGGCATTCATCCAACTTTTTTTCTGCCTTGAGATCGTCAGAAAGTTGTGAATCGATTCTCGGATGCTTTTCGCTTTTGTTTTTTTGATCTCAATCTTCACAGGTTGATTCAGGAGCAGAAGAAATACACTGATGGTGAGGGCAAACCCTATAACACTTAGGATGATCACAGTGTATCTCCACCCAACAAGTTCTTCTACCAGGCTGATAGGGCCTTCTCCAGCTATGGCTCCAACCATAGCTAAAATGTTTGAAATTCCAATGAGAAGCCCCAATCTTTTTCTAGGAAACCAGTGGGAGGTGACATACATAAGACAGACAAAGGCAAATGAGGAGCCAAGTCCAATCAGAATTCTACTGAGTCCAAGGAAGAAGAGGCTCTGGGCAATCCCAAAGAGAAAAGTGCTGAAAACACAAAGAGATAAAGCTCCTGCAAGGAGTTTTTGGGATCCGAATCTGTCGACAAGAACCCCCACGGGGATTTGCATCGGAGCATAGATATAGAAGTAGAGGGCACTAATCACCCCAATTGTTCCCACATCTGTGTGGAAAGCTCCCATCAGTCCTGAAATCATGACACTTGGGAAGACCCGAAGGAGGAACTCATAGGTGTAGAAGAGGATCGCTAAAGACCAGAAGGTCCATTTGAATATAACGACCTTTTTTCCCCCACCCTTTTTCAGCATCGTTTTTATAAAACTGGGGGTAGATATTCCCGAATTTGCCCTGGCTTAAGCTGGGTAAGGTCTTTCTGGATTTCAGATTCTACGAGCTTTGAGACATTCCCATTTAGACACTGTCGCAGGTAACCAAGAAAAGGGGGTTTAGAAATAAGATACAGTCTTTCATATTCACCTGAATGATACCCTTGAGCTAGAAAATCGGCAATTTCATGGGCAAATTGGCTTTGCTCCTTAGCTTTTGTCGTTGTCTGCTCTTGGTAGGTATCGGTCCCATAGCCCACCCGAGATGTTTGTCGCCCTTGCCTATCAGATGTCAGTTCGCGAGAGGGTTCTTGGCTCTCTTCATGGACGAAGCTTTTATATTCTACTAATGTTTGCACATTTTCTGCTCTAAAGATCTTTGCTTGGCTACTATTTGCGACGACAATCCAAACTTTTCTCATCTTGGGCTCCTTATTACACGGGTTGGTCGGCTAGCCTCAAGCTATCATGATCTCCCAAGAGGATTCAAGAAGAATTATCTAGGTGGATTGGCACTGAAAATGCATAGGGTTCCTGTGATATGGAATACCAGCCGATTGAGAATTACGGGATTGTAGGAGACATGAATACGGTCGCCCTTGTGGGGATGAATGGGTCGATCGACTTTATGTGCTATCCCGATTTTGACTCGCCAACAATTTTTGCCTCGATACTCGACAAGCATAAAGGGGGTTTTTTTCGGATCATGCCAGAGTTGCATGAGGTGAAGCACAAGCAGATCTATCTTCCTGATACGAATGTACTCATCACTAGATTCCTTTCACAAGATGGGGTTGCTGAAATCACCGATTTTATGCCCGTCGCTGGGGAGTATACCGAGAACTGTCTCGTGAGAAGGGTGAAGAGTATTCGTGGGAATAATTGTTTCCACATGCATTGCGCTCCTAGATTCAACTATGCCAGAAATTCTCATCGAGTTGTGCATCAAGTCCACTCCATTCTCTTTATTGGAGAAGGTGAAGAGAGTCTAGGACTGAAGCTCCAATCAACAGTCCCCGTGCAAATCCGAGACTCGGATGCTTATGCCCATTTCACGTTGAAGCCAGGAGAGAGTGTCGATTTTGTTTTAAGCCGTGTAAAGGAGGCAACGCATACTGGCGAGGAGCTGTCCGAAATCATCGAACAAAGCCTCTTTGACACGATCCATTACTGGCGAAGGTGGATTGGAAGTTCTTCGTACAAAGGGCGTTGGCAAGAGGCTGTAAATCGTTCAGCCCTTCTTCTAAAGCTCATGACCTCTAAAAAGTATGGCTCTATTATCGCCTCTCCCACATTTGGACTTCCCGAGGAGGTAGGAGGAAACAAAAATTGGGACTATCGATTCACCTGGATCCGGGATGCTGCTTTTTCTCTTTATGCACTGATCCGTCTGGGCTTCACCAAAGAGGCGGGGGAGTTTATGGGGTGGATCGAGAAGATGTGTCCCGATATCAGCTCTCCAGGGAAGCTCAACTTGATGTATTCGATCCGTGGAGAGAGTTGTCTAGAAGAGATAGAACTCTCTCATTTAGAAGGATATCGGAAGTCTCGACCGGTTCGTATTGGAAATGCAGCCTACAAACAACTGCAGCTCGATATCTACGGCGAACTGATAGATTCGATCTACCTCTATAATAAGTATGGAGAGGCTATTTCCCACGATTTTTGGGTCCAACTCACCAACCAGATCAATTGGCTTTGTGAAAATTGGGACCAGCCAGATGAGGGGATTTGGGAGGTGCGGGAGGGGAGGCAACACTTTCTCTATTCTCGCTTGATGTGTTGGGTGGCAATCGACCGGATGGTCCGTATGGCCCGCTACCGCTCTTATCCGATGCCCCCCCACTGGAAAGGGGTGCGAGACAAAATCCGTGAACAGATCTTCACCGAGTTTTGGAATGAGAAGAGGCAAACTTTTGTCCAATTTAAAGGGACCGATCGGGTCGATGCAGCCACTCTTTTGATGCCTTTGACCCGTTTTATTGGTGCTAAAGACCCGAAGTGGCTCTCCACTCTCAAAACGATCGAAGAGGATCTTGTCTCCGATTCACTTGTCTATCGCTATATCCCTGCAGACAGCCCGAAAGACCAAATGTTTACTGAAGGGACTTTCTCGCTTTGTAGTTTTTGGTATGTAGAATGCCTTTCACGCGCTGGATATCTGGAAAAAGCCCGTTACTACTTAGAGAAGATGCTCGCCTATGCAAATCATTTGGGTCTATATGCTGAACAACTAGGGATGCAAGGGGAGCATTTGGGGAATTTTCCTCAAGCCTTTACCCATCTCGGGTTAATCAGCGCCATCACCAATCTCAACCAAAATCTCGATAATTCTCGCAATAAAGATGTTAGTGGATAGAAGTAAAGAGCTCCTTGGAAGCAATCTGTTCTCGGATTTGGTCGATCCTGTGCGATCCACCCCAGAGCATAGCTCCTCGAAGGCGCCCCTCTTTGAGGTAGTAGAGAACTCCTGTTCTGTAGGGCTCATCCCACTCTTCAATGATCTCCATGTCTTTTGAGAGATCTCCTATCGCTTCATATCCAAGCTCGAAAAGCTCTGAATAGAAGTAGGGGAGGTGGGTGTAGGCTTCCGTTTCCCCTGCCATGTTTTTCCCAGCTACTTTCCCCATTGTATAGGCGGTATCTTCGTGTTCACACCGGATTCGCTTCTCTAAATGAGGACTATAGAAATTCGCAACATCTCCGGCAGAGAAGATATCTGGAAGAGAAGTTTGGAGGGACTCATCAACGACGATTCCGTTATCGACTTTGCAACCGATTGCTTCGGCGAGTTCAACATTGGGGGCCACTCCAATTCCTGCAATTACCCCATCCACAACAAAATGGTCTCCCCCAGTAGTCACAACGCGACTCCTTTCTCCTTCCTTAGTAACCGACTGAATCGACTGCTCGGGGACTAGACGAACCCCTTTTTCTGTGTAAAAAGCATTTAAAAACATGGAGAAGTTCTGTGGAAGTTTCTTGTGCCCGATACTCGGCTCTGGGAAAACCATCGTTACGTCTTTTCCATTCATCGCAAAAGCGGCCGCGATCTCGGTTCCGATATACCCTCCTCCAACAATGAGAAACTCCCTCCCTCTCTCATAGAGATTCTTAAGAGAGAAGTAGTCTTCTACCGTACGGAAATAGATGACCTCCTCATCAGGGCAGGAGAGGTGGATAGGAGAACAACCTGTAGCTAAAAGAAGCTTCTCATAGGAATGGCAATTTCCTTCTCGATCGACGACTTCTTTTTTCTCAGGATCGATAGAGACAACTCGGGTACCCAGATAGAGGGTGATTCGCTCCTTTTCGGTCCCTTTCCAGATCGACTCAAAAGGTTTTCCTGTCCAGAGCCCCTTTGATAGGGGAGGTCTCTCGTAAGGGGGGTGCTTCTCCTCTGAGAGTAAACCGATCGATCCCGTGAAGTCATGTTCACGTATGCCGCGAACGGCAGCATCTGCCGTCATTCCTCCACCGATAATCAAGTAGGTATGGCTCTGCATTTTGTTGCTACTCCTTAGTCATCTCAGCTTTAGCCTCTTCATCAGAGAGCCACCGCTCGTGGTTGATCAAATATTGGATTTGGAAGGAGGCAAGGTCCTCATCGACTTCTTGGATATGGTTTTTATAGGCTGTATAGTAAAGACCGAGATACGGGATCTCTAAGGCTTCCATCCATTTCTCAACAGATTCATGATGAGAAAGGGAGTTGTCAATAAAAATCACCCTTTTGGGTTTATAATCGAGGATATTAAAAAGATGGGCAAGAGCTTCCCCCTTTCGTATCCACCCAGAAGCAAAGACTCCCTCAATTAGGACAGGGGGAAAGGGGACGGCGGCAAAATGGTCGAGCTCGACAAAAACTCCAGGAAAAGCATTTCGGAAGTTTAAGCCAAAACGATCAAGCTCTCCCAGGCGCCAGAGCTCAGTTTTCGGGATCCGTCCGAATTTGCCAGGACGAAGAGCGGTGCACACCATCACTTTTATTCCCTGATTTTGGATCTCTTCAATCACCTCTGGGGCTTGTTTTTCAACAAGTTGCATCTCTCTTGACAAAAGAATAATGCTGACGAGATCTTCCGTTTTTTCAGAGGAAATCCCCGGCGCATACATATGGATCCGACCAGCCAAACACTGCTTCCCGCAGGGGAGCAAGACGGCATCTTTCACTGTTAAAAGAGTTTTATCAAAATCGAAGATAACAAGATCGCCCTCTTCAAATTCGCGAGTCATCTCCCTAAGAAGGTCAAGATTCTGAACCTCAATGATTTCCCCAAACGATGCTCTCGACAGGAAAAGAAGAAGAAAAATACAAACAAACCATCTCATATATGGGTTAGTATAACGGAATTTTCGTCCATCTATCAAGAGGAATAGCGCATGATTCCTCACCACAAAGAAGGGGTGTTGAATTGTATTATCACGACAGTGAGACAGACTTGACTTTACGTAAATAATTTGGGTTACACCCAAATAATTTAACCACAGAGGACTTGGGAGAGCACAGAGGCAAAAATTCCTTACTCTTTGAGTTCTTTGTGGTTAAATACGTTGATGAAATTTGGAGGGTGTGGCAAAAAAGGGGAGGTTTTTTCAAAACTCTAACAAGGAGAGTGATATATGAAGAAAATCCTACTTTCAGTTGCAGCGATTGCATTGACCGGATCGCTTGTAGCAGCCCCACATGAAGGGGGGCCAAAAGAACACCCACAAAAAGAGAAAGCCTTCTCTTTCCAAAAGGAGGAAGAACAAGGTGCTGATGTTGAGCAGTTCCTTACACCCCTAGTCCAAAACGAGTGGGCCGATATTGCAGACACAGCTGTTTTAGATGCCGGGTGCGGGAGTGCCAAATGGGCGATCCTTGCAGCCCAGAATGGAGCAAGTGTGTGCGCTGTAGAGGAGCATACCAGATTAATCGATCAGGCACACAAAGCGCTTGTAGAGGCGGGTGTGGAAGCGCAGGTTCATCTAGATAGAGGGAAGATGGGATCTTTTCCCTATGAAGACTCTTCTTTCCAAAATGCAATGAGCAGCTTTGTTGCAGGAAGGCTTCCTTCTACAATGGTGCACATGAGTGTAGACTCTACTGAGGTAACTGGACTGGATGCCCACTTCCGTGAACTCAACCGGGTGATGGATGAAGATGGACGTTTGATGATCGTCGTTCCTGGTTCTTATGACGTAGTCTTTACCGATGGGACACGAGAAGAGGTGGAAGTGGAAAAGGAGATTGAGGAAACTCTTGCCCAAATCGATCAGAATGACAATCCAAACCTCATTGCTCGTAAGCTTGGGAAACTTTCCGATGTGCGAAAAGCTACATTCGTCAAACGAGAGGGGCGATTGACTCTCGTGCAAGACGTGAAAGAACTCCGAGCAGGAGAGGAGATTTGGAGAAAGACACCTTCTGGTGCCAAGCTCTACTACTTCCACTCTGACGAAGAGATCTTAGTTGCGATTCGAAACACCGGATTTTTCTGCGAAGAGATCAAGCGTCCTTGCTTTGGTGGCCGAGTGAAATACAATCTGTATCACGAAAACGAGGAAAACGCTTCTCTTGGGAAGGCCTACCTCACAAGCAATCCATTCACGATTTTCTACGTTGTGAAATAGGGGTAAAAATCTTGAGGAGGTAGCTGATTACCTCTTCGATTTTCACCTTTTGGCTCCTATAGCCGATATAGCCGTCGGGTCTGATCAGAAAGAGCGAATCAGGTCCGGCGGCGTATTTTTCACGGAAGTTCTGATCTTGAAATACTTTCACTTCCATCACTTCCCCATATTCCTCTTCAATCGCTTTGATGAAGTCGTGCTTGTCTGAGAAAAGGAGGAGAAGGTGTTTTGGGGTGATCGATTCTGAGAAAAAATGCTTACCGTTGTCAAGAACGACATCGGGAGCTCTTTCTCCTGGCTTGGGGCCATTCCAATCCTCATTCCGTTTTGGTTCAGAGGTGATGGAGCTGTCTGGGTAGTGTATGGCAAGCTCACTTACCACGTGTGTGAGCTTTTTTCTCCTTTTTTTACTGTGAAGAAAGAAGGCAAGCGACCGGAAGAGAAGAGAAGGGGCTATTTTCTGGAGAGAAAAGATCACTCTTGTAAGAAGAGAGGTTTTTTTGAGCAACGCAAGGGCGATGGGTAGTCTCTCCTCTGTGTAGCTTTCTAGTAGAGTAGGAGGAGAGGCACCTTTTGCTACAAGAGCAAGCTTCCAGGCGAGATTCCAAGCATCTTGGATACTGGTATTCATCCCTTGTCCTCCAAGAGGGCTATGGAGATGAGCCGCGTCTCCTAGGAGGAAAATATTCTCCTTTTGGAATGTAGTAGCAAGCATTCTCTTATGGTGAAAGTACGAGTGCCAGAGAACCTCCTTGATTTGGATCTTTTTTGGATAGCCTCTAGCTTGCAAAAGAGTTTCGATCTCTTCATTCGTAAGGGCTTCTGCGCTTGTTTGTGGCTGAGGGAAGACAAGACGCAGTTTTTCTTGATCTATAGGGAAAGTGAGTCCCATCCCTTTAGACCCAAAAAAGAGGTGAGGTGCGTCAAAATCTCCCCCTTTATCTACAACTGCATCTATGAGGAGAAACGACTGGGTATAGCGGCTTTTCTTAACTGGAATCTTGGCAGCCTCCCGCACCCGACTTCCTCCCCCATCACAACCTGCAATCCATGAGGCTTCTAGAACTTTTTTTTCTCCAGAAGGGGTCGAAACAAGAGCTTTGCCATCGATGATATCGAGAAGGCTCTTCTCCCACTCTACTTCACCACCCAGCTCCTGCAGATAGGAGAGGAGGAGTTCTTCTGTACGTGATTGGGGAAGAAATAGAACAAAAGGGAAAGGGGAGTCGAGTTTCTTAAAAGAAAGCGACTCCTCATTTCCTTTGCAATCGAGGACAATCTCCTCTACTCGTATTCCCTCTTCCAAAAAAGAGGAAACAACTCCCGTCTTTTCAAGAAGTTCTAGACTCCGAGCATGTATTGCCAAAGCTTTGGAGTGGGTTGAGGGGCCTCTCTTTTCGTCGATCAACCGAATGGGAAGACCTCGCCTCACACATTCAATCGCCAGAACAAGGCCAGTTGGTCCCGCTCCCACTATCACAACTGGATCCATTCTTTGAACTTAACATGATTTGCGAGAATTCTCTACTGATTATTTATAGAAATTAAGATCAACAGGGGTGTTTTCAAAGATCTCTTGGGATGCCCGTTTAGCAAATTCCTGACACTGCTCTTCTTCTATTACCCCATTCATACAGTCAATTTCCATAACCAGGTTGTGGTCTTCGTAGTGAAGCTCAAAGATGGCACTGCAACTATCGGAGTCAAACATATCGTCAATGAGAGTAGCCAGCATAAGAAGAGGTTCTCTCTCAAATGAAGGTGATGCTATTACATGTTGGAGGCCTATAGTGGAGAAGCTAATTAAGTCCTCGCTATCCTCTAGCTTCTGTTTACGTGTTTTGACCTCTTGTTGGTACTCTTGGATTGTTTCACAGTAATCGACGAAATGTTTCGCAATAAAAGATTTATCAACCTTATCTTGAAGAGTTTGCATTTTTGTGATGAAATCTTGCCTGATATCGATTTTCTCTTCTTCAGTTAGCGGGTGGAAGTGACTCATGACAAGTTCTCCTATTAATTCTCGGGCCTTTATTACTCGAGCTAGCTGAATTTCAGTGAGAATTTTTCCGCCAAATACAAGAGTTACAAGAACTAAAATCAATACAACTTTAAAAATCATAATAAGATGAAAACTTCCTAAAAATAAGAAACAGTTTATCTGGTTAAGCTGTTTCGCTCAACGGCTTATAGCCGTGGATCAATGGGTTCACATTCAAGAGCGAGGACTCCAAAAACCGCTTCATGAACTTTATAGAGCGGTTCTCGACTAACAAAGAGGCGTAGCGCTTCATAGCCAAGGGCATATTCTCTCAAAGCCAACGAACGTTTCTCTTTTAACCCTCTTTTTCGCAGACGGTTCAAGTTATTTTCTACTGAATATTCGAGCCCATAGATGAGGCGGAGATACTCTTTTCCTCGGCACTTAAGGCCTGGCTGCACCAGGCCTTTTTCTGTTTTCAAAGTAAAATCTAGAGGTTTTACAACCATCCCTTCACCTCCTCTTTTTGTCAATGCTAACCACCACTCGATTGCCTGTTGACAACTCTCCTCATTTTCAGGCTCCACGAGTTGATGGGCAGTTTTTTGCAACAGAGGAGAATGGTTCATACATAGTTGATCGATTAGGTGTAGATGCCAGAGGTGGTCGCGGTCCATATTAAGACTGTTTTCATGAGCCAGGACATGAAAAGGGGCAAATTTGTAGTCCTCAATTGTTTTGACAGGCCAAGAATAATTTCTATAAGCGTTTCTGTAAGAAGCGACCATCTCTTGCTGCTCTACAGCTCGATCGCAGAGTTCCTCAAGACCTGCAATCGAGCGACTCTGTGCTTGAGACAGTAGATGATTCACTTCGAGCAAGGCTGCTTCTGCAGCGGCACCGACAGAGGCGTACTGCTGCTTGAGCAATGTCTGAGCCTTAGCTGACCATGGCATAAGCTCTCCATCGAAACAGATCCAGTTCGTCTGAAGTGTCTCCCACAAATGGGATTGAGTGATTGCCTCTTGGAGGTATTCTAAAAATATTTGCTCGGTTCCGGCTTGAGAAAAGAAAGGACGGCCAGTACGGGTATAACAGGAGCCAATTTCATCTCCGTGGATTCTAAAACGTTTTTGAGCAGTCTCATGATCCCGGCAAACTACAACGATAGCCCTTGATCCCATATGCTTTTCTTCGCAGATGAGTTTTTTTATTCCCTTTTTTTGGTAGTAAGCGATTGCTTCAGTTGGATGTTCTAACCACTCTCCCTCTTTGCAGGTTTCGGTCGGAGACATCGTTGGGGGCAGATAAATGAGCCAACGGGGATCAATTGCAAAACGGCTCATCGCTTCAAGAGCTCCAACAGAGTTTTCCTCACGTATCGTCACATGATGGTGTAATGAGGTCTGGATAATGCGTTTGCCAGTTACATCTTCAATGTTTAGGAGGCTATCCTCTGCTCTAGAGATTGGACATGGTAATCTAACGGACGGAGTGGTTCAGAATATTTCTGTTTTGCCTTTGCTGAAACCAGCTCTTTTTCCGGGTAACGCATGGCTGTGAGTTTCCCACCGAATACGCACCCTGTATCGATATTGAGAGTATTGTTTAACCATTCGGGTTCTGGAATGGTTGTATGCCCATAAACGACTAATGTTTCTCCCCGATACTCTCTTGCCCATGGACGACGCACAGGTAGGCCAAACTCATCGAGTTCTCCCGTGGTTTCCCCAAACATGCAGAACGCCCGGATGCGCGGAGAGCCTCGTCCCAAGTAGTGCTCCTTCAAGCCAGCATGTACTACAGCCAAACGGCCGCCGTCAAATACGTAATGACTGATCAGTTGTTTAAGGAATGAGAGTACTTCTTGCCTAAATGCCTCTGTTTCTCGTGATAATTGGTCTAGAGTCTCTTCCAATCCATGAGCGATTGTCACCTCGCGCCCCATAAGCTTCCGCTTGAGTTTTTCATCGTGGTTGCCGTTGACGCAAAACGCAACCCCGGAAGCGACGCTATCCATCACAAGTCTGAGAACTTCTGGAGAATTTGGACCCCGATCTACGAGATCGCCCACAAAGACCAACCGTCTACCTTCTGTGTGGGTTACAACATACTTTTCTCCCTTCTCAATTGCATAGCCGAGTCTTTCCAAAAGTTGTTTCAGTTCATCAAAACAGCCATGAACATCTCCGATGATATCAAAAGGCCCTTTCTCATGGCTTTTGTTTGACCAGGTCGGCTCCCTTTGAATTTCAACGGCTTCAATTTCTTCAACTGATTTGAGGTCATATACTTGGGTCACACCCTCTTTTTTCTTCAGACTCTTTAGAGAACGGTGCAGCTGGTGATACTGATTCCAAATTACCTGTTTACCAGAGGTACGGTCAGGACGGTTTTGATTTCTCTCATGGCAGGTTTCTTTTGGGACATTTAAGACAATTGCTACGGGAAGGACATGGTATCTGCGTGCTAATTGGATCAAGTGTTTACGGGATTCTGGCTGAACATTTGTGGCGTCAATAACCGTCAATTTGCCTGCTTTTAGTCGCTTAGATGCAATAAATTGCAGAACTTCAAAAGCTTCTGGAGTACATGTTTGATCGCTTTCATCGTCAGATACAAGCCCCCGGCAAGTATCAGAGGAGATCACCTCTGTCGATTTGAAATGCTTCTTGGCAAAAGTCGACTTGCCAGAGCCTGTTGTACCAACGAGCATGACAAGAGAGAGTTCGGGGATAGTGATCTTCTTACTCATGTTAATTTCTTAAACACTCCCATCTGTGTTGGCCCCCCATATTTTTCATGGACCTCTCCAATTGGCTCAAAGCAGACAGAGTAGTGGAATGTTTCTGCAACGGCTTGTGACCACTTTTCAAACTCTTGGCGGGTCCATTCGAAGCGGTGATCGCTATGCCGAAATTCCCCTTCTGAGAGGGCTTCGTAGAGAGTGTTGTAGTCTGCATTTGGAGTCGTGATGATCACAACATTAGGGCGGGCAAATTCGAAGACAACTCGCTTGAAAGCATCTAGCTTAGATAAGTCAAGGTGCTCAATCACTTCTACAATAGCAGCAGCATCATAACCAGAAAGACGTTGATCACGGTATGTAAGAGCAGTTTGAAAAAGAGAGATCCGCTTGCGTTGTGAGGAGGGGAGGTGATCCAGACGGAGTTTGGTTTGGGCACGTTGCAAAGCTTGAGAAGAGACATCTACACCGGTAATCTGTTCAAAATCTCCATCGTCAAGAATTTTTTTAAGTAATTTACCTTCGCCGCATCCAAGGTCAAGTACCCTTTTCGCGTGAGTGGCCTTCAGCTGTTTGAAGACTGCTTGCATGCGCTGTTCATTCAAGAGGATTCTTTTCTCTTCCTGAAGTTTTTCTTCTCCAGTGTGTATGTGTTCAGCATCTGAAATACGGGAGAGAGCTTCCTCAGCAATTCTCCGAAATTGCAAGTAACGGTAGGTGATCATCTCCTTTTCAGGGTGTTTCTCTAGCCAACCCTCCCCGCAACGAAGCAATTTTTCGATTTCCTCTTTGTCGATGTAATAATGCTTGTTGTTATCAAGCACAGGAATAAGAACATAGAGGTGATTTAGAAATTCTTTTAAGGGGCAGGTGCGTCTAAGAGTCACCGTATAGTAGCGGCTCTCCCCCCAATCGGGAAAGTCTTCGTCAAGAGTGTGGTTTTTTGCCTCAATTTCATATCCAAGTGGGTGAAACACTTTTTTAAGTATGGTTTCCCCGCCATGGCAGGGGAGGACTGCTATTCTCACCTCGATGGGAAGATCTTTTTTTACTAATTCAGGGTGTTGTTTGCATTGTCCCGAAAGAGTTGTACGAAAGGCCTGGTTGAGTGCTACGCTCATCAAAGAGGAAGCAACATAGGGGCGGTCATTGACATATTCAGCAAGAGCAAAGTTCTCGTTCCTTCTTCCCTTACGGACCAATTTGATAGGATCGACATTTATCAAAAGAGCAGCTGTACACCGTTCTTCAGTCATTTCAGGGAAAAATACATGTGCCTCACCAAAAGGGAGAGATAAGGTGTTGAGGCGATCGGGATGTTTATGTAGTAAGAATCCGAGATCTGTTGCTGGCTGATTTGTTGTAGTGATTGTGAGTAACATACTATAAGGCTACAAGAACAGGAGGGTCAAGCTCAAATATTTTATCCCGACAGCTTGCAAGAGAGAAACATTGAAGTCAATGTGATAAATACCCGACCAGCAATCCTCAAAATCCAAAACAGCCTCAGAAGTGCTTTTGAGCAGGGAGTGCGCATTTTTGTTCATT
>SDBV01007437.1_pt1 | contig 14980 bp, 11 predicted proteins | sample 2277081 | NCBI WGS metagenome assembly SDBV01 (sample SAMN10402039, study PRJNA504765) | marine sediment metagenome | isolation source: marine sediment core GS10_PC15, 223 cmbsf | place: Arctic Ocean: Southern Knipovich Ridge | collected 2010
CGGGCGGGCTTGCCCGCCGTTGCCACGCCCGAACAGAACGGTGTCTCCAACTCAACGGCGGGCAAGCCCGCCCGCTAAACGCTGATGGAAACCCCGGTGACTTCGCAACACGTTGCTGTCGTTGGAGTTACGTGGGATCGTCGCGCAAACATAGCGCTGCCGTACTAGGGCAGGTCTTTACGCACAGTTACACGTTGGCCTCGGGTCCCGCGCCTGCTCCGACGGGCACTCGCCGCCCGCGCTCGACGACTCGCTCCAGGAAGCTGCAGATGCGTCGTCCGATCTCGTCCACACACTCTTCCAGGGCGAAATGCCCCGTATCCAGCAGGTGGAACTCCAGGTCCTTCAAGTCCCGCTTGTAGGGCTGGGCGCCCTCCTCGGGGAAGATGTAGTCGTTCTTTCCCCACACGATGAGCGCCGGAGGTTGGTGCTTGCGGAAGTACTCCTGCCACTTGGGATATAGCGGCGGATTGCTGCCGTAGTCGTAGAACAGGGCCAATTGGATCTCTTGATTGCCTTCGCGATCCATCAGCGGCTGGTCTAGGTTCCAGTTGTCCGGGCTAATTGCCTCCGGATCCCGCGTGCCATGAGTATACTGCCACTTGGTGGCCTTCACAGTCAGCAGGCTTTCCCTCAAAGCATTGGCATTTTCGGCGGTCTTTGCCTTCCAGTAGGCCTTGATCGGATCCCAGAATTCACGCAGACCTTCCTCGTAAGCGTTGCCGTTCTGGATGATAAGCGACTCGACTCGTTCCGGATACTTGGTGGCCAAACGGAAGCCAATCGGAGCTCCGTAGTCCATCAGGTACATGCTGTATCGCTCCATCCCAAGCTTCTCCGTAAGCGTTTCGATTACCTCTGCCAGGCGATCGAAGGTGTAGGTGAACTCGTCGAGTTTGGGCATGGAGCTGTTGCCAAAGCCGGGGTAGTCTGGAGCCACAACGTGATACTTCTCGGCCAGGATCGGTATCAGATTGCGAAACATGTGGGACGACGTGGGAAAACCGTGCAGCAGCAACACGTTGGCCGCGTGCGCAGGCCCCGCTTCCCGGTAGAAGACGTCCACGTCGTCGACCAGCAACTTCCTAAAACGCGTATCGAACATGATTCTCTCCTTCCACTGCTAGAGCAGGAATGGACTGGCAGGAAACAAACGATCAAACGAACCGGGGCACGCATCGCAGTGCGCGCCCCGGGTGAATCCACGGCGTAGCTTCCCTGACTCTCTCAGGTGGCGACGCGCTCTTCGATCTTTGGTCGGATTACCTCCCTGGCGAAATCGGCAAGGAGTGTCGGGGTGAACGTCTCCGGGGAGCGTTCTTCGTCCGGCCGCAAGGTACCCAGCTCGAAGCCGCGATACATCTCCAGCATCAGATCGCAACAGGACTTGCTCAGACCCCACTGGGTCATCGCTTTGCAGGCCAGGTCTTCATCCACCTTGACGTGAACGATATCCCGCCCCAATCCGACCGAGAGGGCCGCCGCCGCTTCATCGAAGCTGAGATCCGCCGGCCCGTGCAGACCCCGGATCAACCGGCAGCTCCAACTGCTGTCCACCAGCCGATCCACCGCCGCGTGGACGATGTCCTGAGTGGCGATCATGGGAATCCGCGTCGAGCCCGAGACCGGCAAGCAGATCTTCCCCTCCTCCCTGATGGTCTTCGTGTGCCAGAGGAAGTTCTCGAAGAAGTAGCCGGGCCGCAAGTGGGTGATGTTGGTGGCCACGCCATCCAGAAGCCGCTCCACGTCGTGCAAACCGTTGATTGGCCCGCCACCGGAACCCAGGTGAGCACCGACCGACGAGAGGTTCACCACGCGCCGGATACGGTTAATGCGGATCGCTTCGGCCCCGATGCGCCCCAAGCGATTCTGGAACTCCCGATAGTCGGCTATGCCGAGATCGGGTGGTGTCACCCAAAACAGGGCCTCCACGCCGCGGGTGGCCTCGACCATGTACTGCTCGTCTTCAAGATTGCCCTCCGCCACTCCCGCGCCCCGGGTCACCAGACGCGACAATTTGTCGGCATGCCGGGCCAGCAACCTAACGTCCGCCCCTGCGTCCAATAGGCTCTCGGCAACCATGCTCCCGACGTGCCCTGTCGGAGTAGTTACTGCGATCTTCATCTCGTTATCTCCCTCTCATTTCTGGGTCTCGGGACGCTGTGCCGCCGGCAGCGAGGGACGCCGTGCCGTGAAGCGGTACGCTTCGCCCGTCTGCCGATCCCGCAAACGCGATCAACTCGCGGTTCCGGATTCGCACGCGCAACGCACCCGATAACTGACCTGGTGAAACAATTCACCGTCACCTTGAACATACCCACGACTACCTTTCTACCCATCGCCCGTATCCACTGGCGTGGGCCACCTTCCCGGCGCTTTGCGGCCGGGCCAACAACAGGGCTGCCGTCCGAGTGCGTCCGCCAATCTGCCGTAGGCACACTGGGCGTCCCGCCGTACACGTGCAAATCGCTGCCCGTCGCTGAACTGGACACTTACCGGACTGCAACTTCGGCAGCCGGCCAACATACCTTACTTCAACCTGTTGGTCTTTCGCGTCACGTGCTCCACACCCTCCCGTCTTTCAATCGTTCTCTCTTGACTTGAACCCGGCCCCTAAGGCCGCCAATTGTTTCCGATCAGACCCGGCGGATCATAAACGTGCCGGAGCCTGACGGGACGTCTCTGCAAATGACCTCTACTGGAATTCTAGGGACTACTACCGTTCCGGCTACTCTGAACGGTTGCCGTTCCGGCTACTCTGAACGGTAGCGGAACTTTTTACCTGAGAGGACACCGAGAAACACGACGGCTCGTGTGACAAGCCCACTCAGGCCCACCCACTGCCCAGTGTGCCCACGGCAGACCAGGCGTTCCCGAGACCGGTGGGAAAATGCAACGCCCGGCCGCCATCGAGTGCGCAATTCAGGGAGATGCCGAGCAGGTCGTTCCCGGCGCGGCTTTGCATGCGGACGGGGCGGCCGTCCCAGCGATGCTCCAGCAGTCGGCCGGCAAGACCGAACGAGGGCAGGCCGCCGTCAGTGTGACCGTGTGGAGTAGAGTTTGCCGCTTACCCGGCGAGCTTCTTGCCATCGGTCGCCGACACCGCCCACAACAGACCACCCTTCTTGCCGTCCATTGCCGCCCAGGGGTCATGGGGGACCACCACATCGGGCCAGCGGGCTTCAGGCCTCTGTTGGCTCAGCCGTGAACCAATTTCATGAGATTGCCACCTCACACCTCTTCCAACCCCCGAAACACCTGCTGCATCAGCACGTTTCTCTTGGAGGTCAGCGGCCCCGAGTTGGTGTCGTCGCGGAGGATGGCGAACATCATGTGGTACTTGGCGTCCAGATCGTCGGCGTAGTGGACGATCAGGGCCTCGGGCGTCATGGGTGGCTTGGGCGAGCCCCACTCGGGCAGACGCTGATGGGCGATCAGAAGGTGCTCCAGCCGCAGCAGCGTCTCGGCGTCGAGCCCGGCGTCGTCCTCTGCAAACGCGGCGGCCGCCTCGCGGACCATGTCGCGGCCCATCAGCAGATGGCCGATCAGCGAACCCTCGGCCGTGTAGGTCGTCGCCTCGGGCTGCTGGTCCAGTTCCCGCACCTTGCCGATATCGTGCAGGATCGCCCCGGCCACGGCCAGGCCCTTATCCAGCGGGGGCTGCATCTGGGGATAGTACTCGGCGTACTTCTCGGCCAGGTAGACGCACGTGCGGGTAACGCTCAGCGTGTGTTCCAGCAGCCCGCCGGCAAAGGCGTGATGGTTGTGCTTGGCCGCCGGGCAGCTCAGGATCTCCTCGCGATTAGACGTGAGGATCGACTCGACCAGCTTGCCCAGCCGGGCGTCGTCGATCTGCTCGCGGGCGATCGCCAGTAGCTGGTCGAACATCTGCGGGGGGTCGAACCGCGACTGCGGCCGGCACATGGCCGGATCGAATCCCTCGGCCGCGTCGGTGTCGGTGACCTCGCGGATCTTGCGGATCTCCAGTTGCGGCCCGTAGCTGGTCTCGCGATACAGCGCCCTGAGCTTGTAGAAGGTCCCGGGCGTCCAACTGTCGCGGCAGTCGACGGCCCAGGGCGAGTTGTCCCAGATGGGGAAGCTCACCTCCCGGCCGCTGTCGCGAAAGCCGACCTTGAAATAGGGCTTGCCGTTCTTGGTGGTCAGCTCCTCCTTGGAGGTCATCAACGCGAAGAAATCGCCCTCTTGTCCGTCTGCCAGCTCGCAAAGTGTTGTCAGCGACATCGGCAAGGCTCCCGGTGCTTCGTAAACGCGCCGATTCTATCACCACCACCATCCGGCCGCCACTATGTGCGACCGCCCTGATACCCTCGAAAACTGTCGATTGCGGTTTGAGGCCAGTTGGCCTGTCCCGCTGGTTCGGCATACCGGCGCTAATCCGCTCCATCGGGGGGTGCCGGCTGCGGCGGTCCGCTCTACTGGCCAGTTTCCCGCCGGACGGATAAACTGGCGATCCGAGGCGTTTGGTCGAACGGGTGCCGGTGGCAGATAGGCCGCCGGTACACGGTTGAAGAAAGTCGTGTACCCGCTGGCGGTTCAGGTGCGTCAGTCTCCCAGCGGCCAGGAAGCCCGGCGATGAACGTTACTGTTTTTGAGGATGATCTGGTTGCGCAGCTCTACCCGGCCACCGTCGGCCGGCCGGCCTTCCAGCTCAGTTGTGGAAGCTATCGGCTGATCGATCTGCTGGGACGGCTGGAACGGCCGGTCAGTGCGTTGGTCCGGCCACACCTGCGGGAGGTGCTCGAGGCCGACTGGCCCGACCTGGCCCTGGGGCTGCCCCGGCGTGACGGGCCGATCCTGCTGGTCAACGCCCGGATGGTTCCATCGGTCACTGCGCTGGAGAACCTGTCGGCGCTGGCCGAGGCGGGACGTCCTGCGCTGGTTCGCACCGGCAAGAGTGTGGCGGCCGCGCTGCTGGGGCCGGATCATCGACGAGCGGCCGAAGACCTCGGAGGCGGGGATCCGGCGGCCTGGCTCGACGAACTGGATCTCGATCCCGCCGAGGTCGAACTCCCGCTGCTGGAGTTCCCGCACGACCTGGTCCGCTATCATCGCACTACGCTGGCGGAGAACATCGAGGACCGGCTCGCCCGGGGCAGCTACCAAGAGATTGCCGACGGGATATTTGCCGCCCCGGGTGTCACCTTGGGCCAATACCTGGTCTCCGACACGTCAGAGGGCCCCATCGTGCTGGAGCAAGACGTGACCGTCGGGCCGCACTGCTACCTGAGCGGTCCGGCCCACGTCGGCGCCCGGTCGCGAGTGATCGAGCATTCGGCGCTGAAGGACGGGGTGGCCCTGGGACACACCACCAAGATCGGCGGCGAGCTGGAAGCCTCCACCGTCGAACCCTATACAAACAAGCAGCACCACGGCTTCCTCGGACACAGCTACCTCGGCAGTTGGGTAAACCTGGGAGCGGGCACCTGCAACAGCGATCTGAAAAACACCTACGGCCAGGTGAGCATGGAATACGACGGCCGCAAGGTGGCCACCGGAATGCAGTTCATCGGCTGCATCATCGGCGACTACGCCAAGACGGCGGTCAACAGCAGTATCTTCACCGGCAAGACGATCGGCGCCTGCACGATGGTCTACGGATTCGTGACCACCAACGTGCCCAGCTTTGTGAACTACGCCCGGCTGTTCGGCCAGGTGACCGAGGCGCCGGTAGACGTGATGATCTCCACGCAGGCCCGGATGTTCGCCCGCAGGGACGTACCCCAGCGGCCGTGCGACGTGCGACTGCTGCACGAAATGTACGAACTCACCCGGCATGAACGCCAGATGGCCGTCGAGCCGCTGTCGTTGTAATTGACGTTTGGCGGCCGGGAATTCGACGCCGAATTCGACGATGATTCGCATCCGCCTGTAAAGCCGCCGCCACTGGCGGCGGCCGCCCGCGACCACTGGTCGCGGCTTTGCATTAGTCGGAATTCCCGGACACCCTCGAATAACTTGCGCGTTTGGGAGGGGGAGAGTCCCGTTTTCGCTGCGCGAAAACCGGGACGGTCCCCAAGTTGTTGTGGTACAGCCCCCAAGCCTGACGGCTTGCATGTAGACCTGCTTGCAAATCGTCGCGCCACCGGCTATGTTACGTGCAACGATTCGGCACAATCCGTCAGAGTATCCCCCCGTCCTAGGAGGACCGCACCATGAGGAGCTTCCCGTCGCTGACGCTGCTGGCCCTGGCCGTTGCACCGGGTTGCCTGGCCGGAGTCTGCCGGGCCGAGCAACAGGCCCGGCGGCCCAACATCATCTACATTATGAGCGACGACCACGCCTCGCACGCCATGTCGTGCTACGGCAGCAAGATCAACCAGACGCCCAACCTCGACCGGCTGGCCAACGAGGGCATGTTGTTCACTAACGCTTTCTGCACCAACTCGATTTGCGGTCCCTGCCGGGCGGTGGTGCTGACCGGCAAGTACAGCCACCTAAACGGCTTCATCCGCAACGGAAACACCTTCGACGGCAGCCAGCAGACCGTGGCCAAGCTGTTGCAGAAGGCCGGCTACCAGACCGCCATGGTCGGCAAGTGGCACCTCAAGAGCGAGCCCACCGGCTTCGACTACTGGCACGTGCTCAAGGGCCAGGGACCGTACTACAACCCGCCCATGAAAACAGCCCACGGCGACGTCAAGCACGTCGGTTACACCACCGACGTGATCACCGACGAGGCGCTGAAGTTTCTCAAGACAAAGCGGGACCGGAGCAAGCCCTTCTTTCTGATGTACCACCACAAGGCCCCTCACCGCAACTGGCAGCCCGGGCCAAAGCACCTGAACATGTACGACGGCGTGACCATCCCCGAGCCGGACAACCTGTTCGACGACTACAGCGGCCGCGGCACGCCCGCCCGCGTACAGGAGATGACCGTCGCCAGGCACCTCAGCCCCAACGACCTGAAGCTGGTACCCAATCGGGGACTGAACGACCAGCAGCGTGCGGTCTGGGATCAGGCCTACGGGCCCAAGAATCGGGTGTTTCGGGAAGCCAACCTGACCGGCGACGATCTGGTCCGCTGGAAGTATCAGCGCTACATCAAGGACTACCTGCGGTGCATCGCCTCGGTCGACGACAACGTGGGCCGGGTGTTGGACTATCTGGACGAGTCGGGCCTGGCCGAGAACACGATCGTGATCTACACCTCGGACCAGGGATTCTACCTGGGCGATCACGGTTGGTTCGACAAGCGGTTCATGTACGAGGAGTCGTTGCGCAGCCCGTTGGTAGTCCGCTGGCCGAAGCACATCAAGCCGGGCTCGAAGAGCGACCGGATCGTGATGAACCTCGACTTTGCGGAGACCTTCCTGGATGCGGCGGGGGCCAGGATTCCCGACGACATGCAGGGAGCCAGCCTGGTGCCGATCCTCGAAGGCCGCACGCCGAACGATTGGCGCAAGGGAATGTACTACCGCTACTACGAGTACCCGGCCGTACACAGCGTACACAAGCATTACGGCGTGAGGACCGCCCGGCACAAGCTGATCTTCTTCCACGAGCTGGGCGAATGGGAACTGTATGACCTGGAAAAAGACCCCCGCGAGATGAAGAGCGTCTACGGCGATCCTCGGTACGCCGGCGTGGTCCAGCAGCTCAAGGCCGAATTGAAACGTCTGCGGAAGAAGTACAAGGACGACGATACGGTGGCCGGGCAGCCGCCGAAGGGCCCCAGGAAGGCAAAACGACCGCGCAAGCGGCCGGCCAAGAGCAGTGGTTGACTTTCAATCCAGGCGGGCAAGTCGAGACGGGCAAATCCAGGCGGGCAAATCGCGTGGCGACAATCACAGAAGGTAACGGTTCACGAATCTCTGAAACGCGCGCAGAGACGCAGAGGCGCGGAGTTTTGTTTCCATTGATCGGGCAGTCCGTTCACTGCACGAACGGTGCCATCTTTTAGAAGCGCTGTTGGGAAGTCCAGCAAGTAGCCAAGTCGACGGCCGATCAGTTTTAGGTAAGTCTATATATATCTCTTTTGTGCAAGGGAAATGGCCCGGACCGATTTCAACTCGAGCAGCACTTTTCGTTCTCATGCACGAGAGATGTGTTTCTCTGCGGCACTGCGCCTCTGCGCGCGGTTCCGAACTGCCGTGAACGGTTATCACAGAAGGAGAACGGGCGATGAAGATCAAGCGTCGTGAATTCCTCTCGGCGGCCGTCGCCGGGACGGCCGGGGCAGTGGCGGCGGGCAATCCGGCAGTGGCCGCGCCGCCGAAGGCCGCCCCGGCCGACCTCGACCCGACGGCACTGATCCCGCTGGGAAAACGGTTGAAGGCCTGCCGCATCTCCTGCGGCACGGGCATGGGCGGCGGCGGGCGGCAGTCGAACCAGACTCGGCTGGGCAAGGCAAAGTTCGAGGCCCTGCTCAATTACGCCTACGACCAGGGCATCCGGCAGTTCGACATGGCCGACCTGTACGGCACGCACCCCTACGCGGGCCGAGTATTCAGAGGCAAGCGGCGCGATCAGATCCAGTTCGTCACCAAGATCTGGACTCGCCGCGGAGGGTTGCCCGAAAAAGAACGCCCGACGGCCGACGTGCTGGTGAAGCGGTTCCTCAAAGAGCTTCAAACCGATTACATCGACGTGGTGCAGATCCATTGCATGGAGGACGCCGACTGGAACAAGAGGCTGCGCCGCCAGATGGACGCCATGGCCAAGCTGAAGGAACAGGGGCTCATTCGGGCCCACGGCGTTTCGATTCACAAGCTGGCTGCCCTGGAAACTGCGGCCAGGGAACCCTGGGTCGACGTGATCCACGTGGGGATCAACCCGTTCGGCCACCGGACCGTGGGACCGATGGAGAAGGTCGTGCCGCTGCTGAAGAAGATCCGCGCCGCCGGCAAGGGGGTGATCGGCATGAAACTGGTCGGCGAAGGGAAGTTCGACCCGCAGCAACGCAAAGACACGCTGAAGTTCGTAATGGACGCCGGCTGCGTCGACGCGCTGACCGTGGGTTTCGAGCAGCCCGGGCAGATCGACGAGTTCAAGACCAACGTCCGACAGCGGCTGGCCGCCCGGGCACAGCAGAGCTAAGGGCCCGCGCACGAATTAGTGTCCCATTTCCCGAGCCTGTAGGAGGCGACTCCAGTCGCCGATAGAGTCATGATTCGCGGCGGGCTCGCTTGGCTGGTGCTTCTGTTGGCTGCTTCCCCGCTGCGATCCCGGGCCGGCGATCTGCCGGTGCGAATGCCGCTATCCGACGCTTTCAGGAGACTTCAGGCCCCGGAAACCGGCCGGCAGGCGGTCCAGCTCACTTCGGGCGAGGCGTTTTGCTACCCGCTCTATTTCTATATCCCCTCGATCACCCGAGATGCGAAATACCTGGTCTACCACCGGGCCGAGGCCGGAGAGGTCCAACTCTACCGCCTGAACCTCCGCACCGGCCGGTCCGTCCCGCTGACCCATGCGCGGCATCGCGACACCCGCTGGCGGCCGTGGGGCGTCGACTCGGGCCGCGGCGTGCTGGATCATCGCAGCGTGCTTAACGTGGCGCGCGGACTGGCGATCTATTTCGACGGCAACCGGGTCCGCTCGGTCAACGTTCAGACGCTCGACGACGAGCTGCTGCTGGTCATCCCGGCGGATCGCGAGCCGACCGCACAGAACTGCACCACGCCCGACGGCAAGTGGTTCGTCTACATTCACGCCCCGCGCGGAAGCGAGTACGGCAAGCCGTGCAAGGCCGCAGCGGTGGCCGCGTACAATTTCGACACCAAAGAGAACCGCGTGCTGACCCGCATCGACGCTGCAATCGACCACGTCACCGCTTACGACGACGCGCATTTCATCTTCGCCCACCCGCACCAGAGCACCGGCATGATGATGACCGATCTTGTCGGGGGCAAGTACGTGTTGCTGCGGCAGGGCGACCCTGGCGCGCGCGGCAAGATGATCCACTGCCAGATCACACAGCGCGGGCTGGCCTACGAAGTCCCCGGCGTGATGCTCTCGGGACTCTACGACCCGCTGGGCCGCCGGCGTTTCGAGTTCAAGCTCCCGCCGTATTTCAAACACGTCCACACCGGCTGCGATCCGCAGGGGCGGCTTTGGTTCTACGAGAACGCCGACGGCGAGAAGCTCCACGACATGTACGCCCTGGTGCAAGTGGACAAGCAGGAAGGGACGAAGTGGCTGCGGCTGACGGGCAACTGGCCGACCTACGGCGGCGGACAGAAAGCACACTTCCATCCCAGGCTGACGCCCGATCGCAGGTGGATCCTGTTTACCGCCGGCGATGCCCGGACGAAGACCAACCACGTCTTCCTGTTGGACGTGTCCGATCTGAAGGATACTCAAGGCATTTCGACCGGTCTGCTCAGCCCCAGCGGTGCCAATGACATCGTGCGTTAGGATTCCCGTCGTCTGATTTCAAGGAAGTGGCGTTGTTGAACCCCTCGAAGTTTCGAGACCTGGTAAGCGGCCGGCGTGGCGGGCTCTGTGCCGGGTTGATGCGCTGCGGGCTGCGACTGGCCGAAGTGCCCTACACCTGGGCCGTCCGCTGGCGGAATCGGCGATACGACACCGGCGCGGCCGAGATACTTCGCGTCGACGTGCCCGTGGTCAGCGTGGGCAACCTCACCTTGGGCGGAACCGGCAAGACACCCATGGTCGAGTGGCTCGCCCGGTGGTTCCGCCGGCGCGATGTCCGGGTAACCGTGATCAGCCGGGGCTACGGGGCAGAGGCCGGGTCGCGAAACGACGAGGCCCTGGAGCTTCAGCAGAAGCTGCCCGACGTGCCCCACCTGCAGGACCCCGACCGCGTGGCCGCCGCCAAACGGGCAATCGAAGAATCCCGGTGCCAACTGATCCTGCTGGACGACGCCTTTCAGCACCGGCGGATCGGCCGCGACCTGGAGATCGTCCTGTTGGACGCCACGGAGCCGTTCGGATTCGGCCACGTCTTTCCCCGGGGCACGCTCCGCGAGCCGATTGCCGGCCTGCGGCGCGCCGATGTAGTGGCCCTGTCGCGAGCCGACGTGCTCGAGCCGCCGCAGCGGGAGGAGATCTGGCGGACGGTCCGCCGCCTCGCCCCGCAGGCCGCCCATATCGAGGTCACGCACGCCGCCCGGACGCTGATTTCCTCCAGCGGGGAGGAACAGCCCTTGGAGTCGCTCCGGGGCCGGCCGGTAGCCGCCTTCTGCGGGATCGGCAACCCGGCCGGGTTTCGCCACACGGTCGAGACCTGCGGCTACCGGGTGGCCGATTTTCGCGAGTTTCCCGACCATCAGCCCTACGGCCGCAGCGACATCGAGTCGCTCGCCCGTTGGGCCGACGGGCTCGACGTGGCGGCCGTGCTCTGCACGCAGAAGGACCTGGTGAAACTGGGCGTCGACCAGCTCGGCCGCCGTCCATTGCGGGCAATCCGCATCGGCCTGGAACTGCTCGCCGGCGGGGACGTCCTAGAGGCCAAGCTGGCCACGCTGCTGCCGGAGTGAATTGCTATTGGCCGGCGACCTTGGCTGGGGTATCTTTTGGCAGTGTGGGCGCGGTGAATTGGGATGCCTTGAATTCGCTAGATTGCGCCCATTGCCCAGTTTGTGCCGCGCCGGGACAACCCCCGCAGCTCGCTTGGCGCCGATGCACTCGGGGCGCGAAAACGACCAAGGAGGGTCTACCGTATGCTGGGCGTGGATCTGGACTGCGACGCTTATCTGAAACGCCTTGAGGCGGAATTGGATCGCGTGGATCGGGCGGAGGTCGGCCGGCTCGCCGAGTTGATCCATCGGGCCTGGCAGGACGGCAAGTTCGTTTTCATCTTCGGCAACGGCGGTTCCGCCTGTCTCGCCTCGCATCTGGCCGAAGACCTGGGCAAGGGCTCGCTCTCGGAAGAAGGGCTTCGCGACGAGAACCAGCGGCGGCTGAAGGTGCTGAGCCTGACCGACAACGTGGGCTGGCTCACCGCGCTGGGGAACGACCTGGGCTACGACCAGGTCTTCGTCCAGCAACTGATGAACTACGGCAGCCAGCGCGATCTGGCCATCGCCATCAGCGGCTCGGGAAACAGCCCCAACGTGTTGGCTGCGGTGGATTGGGCCAACCGCCACGGGCTGATGACGATCGGCATGACCGGCTACGACGGCGGCAAGCTGAAACGGATGCAACAGGCCGGAATTCACGTGCCCCTGGACGACATGGGGATGGTCGAGGCGATCCACGGCTGCCTGATCCACTGGGTGGTGGATGATCTGTTTGCCAGGCTGAACCAAACCGGCCGTCACGGAGGGTAGGATGTCGGGCAAGCTGACCTCACTGTTGGAACTGGACGCACGCCCGCGGATTCTCCTGCTGGGCGACCTGATGCTGGACCGCTACCTGTGGGGCGACGTCGAGAGGATCAGCCCCGAGGCACCCATTCCCGTGCTGCGGGTCGGCCGGCAGGAACACCGCCTGGGCGGGGCCGGCAGCGTGGCCTCGATGCTGGCCGCGCTTGGGGCCGAGCCGATCCTGGCGGCCGTGACCGGCGACGACCCGGAAGGCCGCACCGTTGTGGAACTGCTCGATCAGATCGGGGTCGATAGCCGATGTGTGCTGGTCGATCCCAGCCGCGTCACCACGCTCAAGGAACGATTGCTGGGGCGCTGCCAGCAGCGGTTTGATAAAGGCCATCACATGATGCGGGTGGACCGCGAGAGCGAGGAGCCTATCGCTTCTGAACTGGCCGGGGAGTTGTTGCGGCGTGTGCGGGAGTGCATCGACGGCGTCGACCTGGTGGTGGTCAGCGACTACAACAAGGGGGTCTGTGCGGGCGATCTGATCGCCGGCGTGGTGGAACTGGCCAGTGTGCCCACGGCAGATCGGGCGGCGGGCGTGCGCGTGCTGGCCGATCCGGTTAGCGGGGCCGACTATCGGCGCTACGCCGGATGCGCCTGTATCACACCCAATCGAATGGAAGCCGGCCTGGCGGCGGGGATCAAGATTGCCACGCCCCAGGACGGCCTGGAGGCGGCCCGGCGGCTACTGAAGTTCGGTGTCGACGCGGCAACGGTAACACTGGATCGCGACGGGATCGCCTGGGCCGATCGGCACTCGGGCGCCCGGCACTTTCCCGGCCGCCCCCGCCAGGTGGCCGACATCACCGGGGCCGGCGACATGGTGCTCAGTGCGCTGGGCTACGCCTTGGCCGCGGGCGCCGACTATCCCACGGCGATCGAGCTGGCCAATCTGGCCGGCGGACTGGAGGTGGAGCGGCTGGGCGTGGTGCCGCTTACGCGCCGCGAACTGTTGGGGGAACTCGCCCAGGGCGCGATTCCCACGGCGCAGAAAATCCTCCCGCTGGACCGGCTACAGGCCGCGCTCCGCCACCGGCGCCAGGCCGGACAGCGGATCGTGATGACCAACGGCTGTTTCGATCTGCTGCACCCCGGCCACGTCGCCTCGCTGCAGGAGGCCCGTAAACAGGGCGACCTGCTGGTGGTAGGGCTCAACAGCGACCGGAGCGTTCGGGCGCTGAAGGGAGAGGGACGTCCGATCGTCGATCAGCAGGGCCGGGCGGAGATGCTCGCCGCCCTGGAGTGCGTGGACTACGTGGTGCTCTTTGACCAGCCCAGCGTGGCCGGACTGGTCGAGCGGCTGCTGCCCGACGTGCTGGTCAAGGCGGCCCAGTACTCGATCGAGCAGGTGGAGGGACACCAGGTCGTGCTCGCTCACGGCGGCTACGTGGTTCCGGTGCCCATGAACCCGGCCTATTCCACCTCCGGGCTGATCGAAAAGATCCGGAGTCTCACGGACGGCAAACGGAGTGCCGCATGAACCGTCCCATGTCGATCGGCATATTCCTGCCCAACTGGCTTGGCGACCTGGTGATGGCCACGCCCGCCTTGAGGGCACTCAGGCGCCGGTTCGGCCGGCAGTCGCGGCTGGTGGGAATCGTGCGACCACATCTGATCGAGTTGCTCGCCGGCACCGATTGGCTGGACGAACAGTGGCCCTTCGATCCCAGAGCGAAGGATCCCGAGCTGCGGCGGAGCGCGCTAGTGCGGCGACTCCGCCGCCACCGATTCGACCTGGTTGTGCTGCTGACCAATTCGCTCGACACGGGCCTGCTGGCCTGGCTGGGCGGAGCCAAAAGACGGGTGGGCTACGCCGGATACGGCCGCGGACCGCTCTTGACCACCAGGTTGTATCCGCGGCGGGCCGGCAGCCGGGTGGCACCCTCGCCCATGGTCGAGAGCTACCTCAGGTTGGCCGAGGCCGTGGGCTGCCTGCGCCAGTCGCGCCGATTGGAACTGGCCACCACCGAGTCGGAGCGGCAACTGGCAAATGAAATCTGGTCCCGGCTCGGATTGCGAACCGACGGGCGCGTGATCACCTTCAACTCGAGCGGGGCCTACGGTGCGGCCAAGCTCTGGCCGGCCGAGCGGTTCGCCGAGCTTGCCCGACGCGTGGTCGATGAGCTGGACCACGACGTGCTGGTCGTCTGCGGACCCCACGAACGTGAAACCGCCCGGGAAATCGTCCGCCGTGCCGGCCGGGCGCGAGCCTTCTCCCTGGCGGACCAACCCCCGGGTCTGGCCGCCAGCAAGTCGTGTATCCGGCGAAGCCGCCTGTTGGTTTCCACCGACAGCGGTCCGCGGCACGTTGCGGCCGCCTTCGGCAAGCCGGTGATCACGCTCCTGGGCCCCACGCTGCGGACGTGGATCGAAAACCCGACCGTTCGCGAGGTCTTTGTCAGTGTCGAGCTGGATTGTCTGGGGTGTGCGAAGCGGACCTGCCCGCTGGGCCATCACCGCTGTATGCGAGACCTGTCGGCCGAGAGCGTGTATGCGGAGGTCGTCAAACTGCTGGAAGAGGATGAGTCCCTGGCCGCCGCGTAGGTTCAGCCGTGGCGTCCGATTGATAACAACGACCCGACAGAGAGCTAGAACCGGTGTGCCACGGCCGTGTCGGCCGTGCCCGGTAGCAGCAGAAAACCTGCACGGTCCATCGGCGCGACCAGCGGTCGCGGCTTTATGATTTG
>SDBV01007438.1_pt1 | contig 14979 bp, 35 predicted proteins | sample 2277081 | NCBI WGS metagenome assembly SDBV01 (sample SAMN10402039, study PRJNA504765) | marine sediment metagenome | isolation source: marine sediment core GS10_PC15, 223 cmbsf | place: Arctic Ocean: Southern Knipovich Ridge | collected 2010
GTACTACAAGCCCACATACATAGGGCACGCAAACGTATACGCTCTCATAAGACACTCGAGTTCTTGTACATTGTACAAGGAAAGTTGAGAGTTGACTTCTATGACCTAGATAAGAATAAAGTACGTAGCGAGGTTTTGAGTGCTAATGAATTTGTATGTCTATACGACGGCGGTCATGGCTTTGAGGCACTAAGAAGCGATACGAAGTTTATAGAGGTCAAAAATGGCCCATTCGTGGGCATAGAAGAAGATAAGGAGAAATTCTAAATGGAACGCATACCACAATTCGAACCATGGCTAGGGCTTGAAGAGCTGACAAAACTAACTGAGTGCATCCAAGATAATTGGATAACTGGTGGAAAGAAGCTCAAGGAATTCGAGGAGAGGCTAGCCAGCCTTACTGGAGTCAAGCATGCAATAGCTTGCTGTAATGGCACTCAGGCATTATACCTAGGACTAAGGGTATTAGGAGTTGGTCCGGGAGACGAAGTTATAGTGCCAGATTTTACTTTCATAGCAAGTGCCAATAGTGTTATATGGGTAGGTGCAGCACCGGTATTCTGTGACGTTGATAAAGACTCGTTATGTATGAGTCTCGAGTTAATAGAGAAACATATAACATCAAAGACGAAAGCCATCATGCCCGTGGGAATTTATGGTAATTCACCAAATATGGATGACTTATCTAGTGAGCTGTTGATGATAGAAGATGCAGCTCAAGATGTGGGAGTTACTTGGGAAGGTAAACACCTGGGAAGCTTCGGAGAAGTAGGTTGCTTGTCTACATACGCTGACAAAACTATAACCACGGGTGAGGGTGGCATGGTCCTAACCAACAGCGACGAGCTTACAGAAAAGGTAATAAGGCTGCTAAACCAAGGTAGGACTGAAAGAGGCTGGTACGTCCATGATGAGATAGGATACAACTTCAGAATGAGTGACCTGCATGCTGCTATAGGCCTAGCTCAATTGTCGAAGCTGTCAATCATTATTGAGAGAAAGAAGCAACACGAGAAACTCTATAAGAAGTTGTTGAGCGACGTAGTCGACTTTCCAATCATCGATAGTAGATGCTTCAACGTACCATTTAGACATAACATATTTGTTGATGACCCCAAGTCTCTAAGTGAATATCTAAAGAGTAAGAACATTGGTAGTCTAAGATTCTTTTATCCATTGCACAGGCAACCGTGCTACAAGTATCTAGGGTTGGACGATATACAGTTTCCGAACTCAGTATGGGCTTACGACCATGGTCTGAGCTTACCAAGCTCGGTAACACTGGCAGACGATAAGATTGAGTATGTTTGTAGCGTGATTAAGGAGTTCCTATGAGAATCATCTATTTAGGCCAGGAGCACATCGAGGGGCTTAAATACCTCGTTGAAAAAGGTCTCGACGATGTGGTAGCCGTTGTTGCATCGGCAGGTCTTCTGGCAGATACAACACTACAATACGACATTCCCATCATGACCGATACCGAATTGTATCTCGATATGCCAGAGGACATTGACCTAGTAATTTCTTACGGATTTCCGAAGCGTATCAAGAAACCGCTGATTAAGTTGCCAAAGATTGGCTGCATCAACTTTCATCCTGCCCCACTGCCTGAATTCAGAGGTATGGGAGGGGTTTACAACTTCGCCATATACGAAAACGTGAAATATTGGGGAGTGTCAGCACACTTCGTCGACGAGTCTTTTGATACGGGCGACATTATCAAGGTTGTTAGGTTCCCGATAGGGAGAGAAACTGTATACTCGCTAAAACAGAAGAGCCATATAGCACTAATTACATTATTCAAAGAGGTAGTAGATACCGCCCATGAGTGTGGTATGCTTCCAAGAGAACCTCAAGGTAAAGGACGCTACATATCAAAACGAGACTTCGAAGAGTTACGAAGAGTAAAGGTGGGCGACTCGTTGGATGTTATCAGTAGAAAGATTAGAGCCTTTTGGTGCCCACCTCACAGTGGCGCCTATATAGAGTTGCATGGCAAAGAGTTCACCCTCATAGACGAGGAACTATTGGGGAGGTTAGGGTGAAGTTACACGTAGGTTGTGGGGAAAGGTACATTCCTGGCTTTATTCACGTTGATATCAGAAAGCTATCCCACGTAGACTATGTTGCTTCGGCAGACAAACTGAACATGTTCGAAGACAATTCAGTGGACTTGATTTATGCTTGTCACATATTAGACCACTTCGGAAGGAACAAAATAGAAGACGTCCTAAAAGAGTGGCATCGGGTCTTGAAGCCAAGTAGTGTCCTTCGCATTGCCGTATCAGACTTCGAAAAGATAGCAGAGGTCTACCTTACTACGAAAGATTTGGAACCACTCCTCGGCTTACTTCTAGGCAGACAAGACTATGTTGGAAATGCTCACGGCACAGCTTTCGACTACTCCTACCTGTCAAAGATGTTAGAGAAGGCAGGTTTCAAGAATGTACACAGGTATGATTGGAGGCGAACCATCCATAAAGACTATGATGACCTATCTCAGGCATACATCCCACATATGGACAAGGAGAACGGCATCCTTATGAGTCTGAACGTTGAGGCAGAAAAGATATGAAACACTTAGTGTCCGTTATCACTGTTTCATACAACACAGGTAGGTTTATTGAGGAGAATATCTTGAGCGTCGAGTCCCAAGACTACCCACACATCGAGCACATAGTTGTTGATGGAGGTTCTACCGACTCAACGCTTAAGATACTGCACAGACATAAATCTGCTAAGTGGGTCTCGGAGCCGGATAACGGTGTCACTGATGCATTCAATAAGGGAATCGAAAGGGCGTCGGGTGACATCATAGCTTTTCTAAACTCTGACGACGTTTACTATAGCCAAGACGCCATTAGTAGAGCAGTGAGATTCATGAACTCCTACCCCGACGTGGGTATCGTGTTTGGTGATTGTGCTTTCATTGATGCTGATAGCAAGATAATAGGATACTTTCGGAAACAGGGACAACATTTCAGCTTCAAATCTCTACTCTGCTCGGAGTTCGTCATACCTATGGCCTCGACGTTTGTTAGACGCACAGCTATAAATGGAAAGTTAGATACCAGCCTTGACTTCGCACCAGACTGGGAGCTGTGGATACGTGCTGGTCTTAGGTTCCCAATCATCTACGTCGCCGTAATCTTTGGCAGCGTACGTGAGTATCAAGGAGCGGTGCAGACTACTATCCGATGTGCGACCGAAAACCCTGCTAAGAGACGTCTCATTCTCGATAAGGTTTTTAGCGATAACAAGTTGCCCCCCGAAATTAGAAGGTTAAAGAAACGAGCCTACGCCGGTACCTATGTAACCGAGGCTCTATTGCTGCTTAATGTTGGATACAGAAAGAAAGCAATGAAGTGTATTTACACTGCCATTCGATTGTATCCCTTTTGCTTGATAGTGTATCTGCACCACGTTCTAAATCCTAGGCTTTACCACTACCTATTCAACGTAGCAAGGAGGCACAAAAATGGATAAGATAAAAGAATATTGGGAGGGAGCAACTCCAATGAACTTCACTGACGAGAAGTGGAGCTACAAAAGGAAGCGAGCCTTTCGATATGAACTGCAAGATTACATGCATGGGACCTTTGGCTTTGAGAACTGGAAGGGTAAGAAGGTACTAGAGTATGGATGTGGTAGTGGTATTGATGCGGTAGAGTTTGCACGAAACGGTGCAGACGTCCATGCCGTCGATATTACAGAGAACGCTTGCACACTGACCGACGAATTATCTGTTGAGGCCGGCATACCAATCAAAGTAATGCAAGTAGGTAGTACATTACCATTCCCAGATAACATGTTCGATTTGGTTTATAGCTTTGGTGTACTACATCATATACCTAACGTAGAAGGTATTCTAACCGAAATCCGTCGCGTACTCAAGCCGGGCGGAAAAATCACCGCAATGTTGTACAACCGCGACAGTCTGTTGTTTGCTTACAGCATCGTCTATCTGCATGGACTGAAAGATAAGTTAATCTTGGATGGTTTTAGCATCGCTAGGATGAACAAACTAGTATCACAGTACTCGGAGCGGATAGAGGGCTGTCCCTACACGAAAGCCTACACTAAAGCCGAAGCCCAAGAACTGTTTGAAAAATGGTTCACAGACGTCGAAGTAAGCGTACACTATAATGTAATAGATTTACCGCAGCAACGCAAAGTGAAGTTAGACATTGATGACAAATATGAGTTGGGATGGCATCTGATTGCAGAGGGTAAAAGGAGGCAGGAATGGATAATGTATTAAACAAAGAAAGAGCCGAAACAAGTAAACGCGTGGCGAAACTAAACAAACAGACAGAACTTGAGAAACTACGAAAGGAGGAATTAGAATGTAAGCGTGAACTAACTGTACTATCAAGACCGCCCATTTGGGATTGGATAAAACAACTATTTTAGATAAGGAGGTAAGAGACAATGTTAGCAGCTGAACTAAGGAAACGTATAGCTAAACTCAAAAGGGAAAAAGTAGTAGAGGAAGAACGCATGGAACTCAGAGGATTAGAACGCGAAGCTATTAGTGAAGCACGCGAAGCGACGAGATCGAGAAGAATCTCTGGCATCGGACTCGCGATAGAAAAGGCGAAGGTCTACAAAGCACTGCCACTGCCACGAATCCGCCGGGGAGACGAAGAAGAACGTATTATACATGCCGAAAAACGTGCCGAGGAGGCTGAAGCAAAGGCAGCGAAACAAATTGCTCTGTCACAACGACGCACAGAAGTTTCAAGAGCGAAGCGTGAATCAACTAAAGCCGAGGCCGAAGTAAGGGCAGAGGAAAGGGAAGCTAAGAAAGCGCGACTACTGACTGAGAGAGAACTCCGTGCTGAGAGATTTAGACCCTATACCGAGGCGGCGACTAAGACGGGTAGGGTGGCAGGCAAGGTTGGAGTTGGCATCGGCAAGGTTGGAATTGGCATCGGCAAAGGGGTTGTTAAGGGGCTTCAAAAGCTTGGTGAGGAAGGCCAAAGACCTCGTACACCTCATAAAGAGACTCCAGTAGACCTGGGCTTCGGTAAAGGCGAACCTGTGAAAAAGACTGTGAAGCGTATTGAAGATACGCCGTTAGACTTGGATATAAGGATATAGCTATAAAGGAGGGATAGTGGCACGTTTTGTATATGTTGTCAGATTTCACGAGAATAATAATAATCACTCGAACGTCAAGACCTTCAAGACAACTGCGAGGTCGTCAAAGGATGCTGCCAAACACTTGAAAAAGAAGGGTCAGATAGTAAGTGTGAGAAAGGTCAAGAAAGTTCTCTAACTAAATCCTACTCTGATGTAAATTCCTATTCTGATGCCTTGTATACAGACCAGATTCTGATGTATAATGGAGGTAGATTATGACAATAACAGTAACCAGAAATGGTAGATGGAGATTGATTGGCACGCCCGACGAGTTTGCTAACTTTGCAGGTTTCACACAGTATGGTGACCTGACAGAGGTGATGTCTGGATTAGCAAACGTAATGGAGGGTACAACTGCAAGGTTCAAAGACCACAAAGGCTGGTGGGAACTGAGAGGTAGCCGTTCTGACCTTGCTACAATCGTCGGAGCGCCTGAAGTAAGAACCGTTGCTGAGACACTCGTAGTCTTTGAATCACAGCATCCGGACATAAAGGTATTAAGTAGCTAACGAAGAAGGGGATTTGAAACATGTGGCAAATAGGTAGGACATACACATTCACACCAAGCGGGGATGCCGACGAGCTCGTAATAAAGATAGTAGCATCCGCACCTATGCAAGAAGCTGTCAGCTGGTATGAAACGACGTATGACAGACCCTTTGAGCAAGACGCAGTTAAGGTATTCAAAGCTGTAGTAGTACGTGGAGGTCATGACGCCGATATTCATCACAAGAGAGGAAGTACCTACTACGTTTTCGATACCGAGTATGATTCAACACGAACTATGTACGGATATAACGTAAGACTACTACGATAGAGGGAGACAAGTTACTATGGCTAACGAAAAGACACTCAACGATTTAACACCGGCAGAGTTGGAAGAGGTTATCAACTATATTATAGATGCCTATAGCTGGAGAGGTAAAACACGCCCGGTGATGATTGAAGAACTAAAGACCGTATATGGTCTGAACCATGAAGCCGCCAGCACAATACAACAAGCTGTAACGCAAGCAAGGATTAGACCTTGGTGGAGAGGAAGATGAAATGTATTAAGTGGTTGGGAAAGAGTTACAATTGATAGAATTAAACAAAGCACAAAGATACTACTTGCTGGGGGGGGACCCAGCTGACGAGGCACTATTAAAGGCACTGCACAATAGTGGTTTGATAGTTTATGGTGCACAGGCAATAAATGCCCATCTACCTGAGTGGCTTGATAAAGCAACTGAAGATTGGGATATATTCTCAATGACTCCAGAGAAAACGGCTAAGAAACTTGAGAAGCTACTGGACAAGCAGTACGGTGGTGACTTCTTCAAAGTAGAGCCAGCAAAGCACAAGGGAACACTTAGGATAAAAAACATTATAACACAAAGAGTAGTTGCCGATATTACACTGCCTGAACGCACAATTGATTACAAGACCATTGATAATGTAAACTATGCCACGCTCGAGTTTCAGGTTGAGTCCATCAAACAAGTGTTGGCCAACCCCGCATTTTGGTACAGACATGCTAGAGACACGGAAGCTCTACAGCGTATTCAGATATACAAGCGTCTGCATCCTCTACGAAAGGGCAGGGTAAGAAGACTGAGAACTAAGCTCAAAGCTGTGCCTCCGATTGTCATACCCATAACAAGTGAGTTCAGGGGTATCAAGGACTAAATGAGACATCAGGAGAGAAAAGCAATGACACAATTCATAATAACATCCAAAGGTTATCAATTGCTCCAAATAGACGCAGGTCGTGTGGCAGACCTACTACAGGTTGCCTCAAGCATCGCTAAGGACGGTCAGGTAAGTCAAGACGAACTTGTAGAGGAACTTAATGTTAGTCGTGAAGCTGCAGAGGAAGTCTTAGAGGGTCTAGTACAGCTCGGTTTAATAAAACCAGCTAAACCCTTAAGGTCCACACGTCGGCGCGAAATGAAAGCACTTGAACAAGATATTCGGGAGTGAACCATGACTAATGAGCAATTAGTGATGTCCGAGGCATATGACATTCTTAGTATGGCAGAGGGACCACTCACCACGGCTCAACTGCAAAAGAGACTTTCACATAAGGTCACACAGTCCGAACTAGAATCAATGCTTCACAGAACCGTTTATGAGCAGGCCGGAGTTGCGAAGGGCTATACACCAGGCTCGTTTATTAAGGTAGATGGTAAGTGGTCTGTAAAACAGTTGGGTATAGATAAAGATACCAAGTTCTCGCCTACGGGGTTCATATCAGCGATAATTTGAGGTGCAATATGTCCAAGTTTAGGAACCCAAAAGACTTGCCACCAGAATCGTTAACTGACCCCGACTATCGCCTAAAACAGTTAGCCAAGTTAAATGGTGGTAAGTTAAATATAACCTGTAGCAAATGCCACCATTGTAGGTAATAATTTTAAGGAGGTTATGGTATTATGGTTACTCAAGCAACTACAACACTAACCCAGATGATTCCAGTCGTTGTACTTAGTGGTGTAATCACAGGGCTAGCTAAGCAAGCCGTTCCCAAAGAGACTGCAATCAAGTCATTCAGTGAGATAAGCCGGGAAGACGCTATCGCCATGGTAGGCAGAAGCAATGTCAACATAGCCAAGAAAAACCCAGACACTATATTCCACACCACACGCGGTGAAGTAATGTACTCCGGTGGCAAATATTTCATACGATAGAATCCTATTCTGATGTCCTTACATATTATAAATATCTGTGATATAATTGGGTACACTCAAACATAGGAGGCAACCCAATGAATAGTGCAATCATTGTCAGGGCTAACGGAGAAGAGGAGAAACTCGACCACAGGCCATCATTGGGGGAGGCTCAACAAATTGTTGGTGGATACATTGAAATTCTCCCAGTCAATGGTAAGACACTTGTGGTCAATGGAGATGGCAGACCAAAAAGATTACCCATAAACGACAAAGCTACTAGAATATATGAGTACAAGACTTATATATTAGGTGATGTCATAGTTCTTGAGGGATGGAGAACGGTAGGTAAGTAATGCCAAACGAAATACTCGTCGAACGGTTAGAAGACGAAGGACTTCAAAGGTATAGACCACCAAAATTCTACCCGGGACATGGCCTTACTAGTGGCAAGTCAAATCGTAAACAGCCATACGTCATAGCTCGTAAGTGGTTTGGTGTATACCTAGTACAGCTGGAAAGGTTCGAAGGCCGTAGCACAGTGAAAGTTACTGACGAGTCAAAAGGATATAGCAAGGTAGTAGCTAAAGCGGCTGGGTTAGATAGGAACGAAGCCGAAAGTATCTATCGTGGGGTGTGTGAGGTAATGAGGAAGTAATCTAATGCCTAGATGGGAACATTGTAGTAAGTGCGGCGAAGCCTATAACCCGAATAAGTTTACAGCCGAACAGCGTTTGCTGCAGGCAATCTTCGGAGAAAACTTATGCCCGAAATGCTTCGCAACCAAAGGCTCATCTATATGTGTCGAGTGCAACAAGGACGTATCTGAGTTAGTGTATTATAATGAAGAGTCTTATCATTCAATATGTTTAGCGGAGGTATTAGGACAATGAATACTATTGGCATTATACGCGTACCAGACACTGACGAATATCGTGTCTTCTGGAAAGATGAACGAGGTAAGGATATTGAGGCTAAAGCCTACTACACTGACGACCCCGAAGATGCCGCAAATACAATGATATGCATACTTGAGGAGGCACAAGCAAAGGGTCAGGATACTAAATTAGCCAGCACAGAGCTAACACTCAGGTTAATAAGCAAATACCAACCAGGCTACCTGCCAGAGGTGGCCAATGTTGGTGCTAAAGAGCCAATATCCGTTGAGCAACGTAGAGCTGCTGGACCTCCCCCACTTGCCACACCTAAAAAGGCTGCAAGTTCATTCGCTAAGCCAAGAACTGGTGATACCGCAGAATCGTACTTAACTAGGGAGCTTAATAAGATGACTGACGACCAAGCTAGTGAGGCGTGGGACCACATGAATTCTGCGGAGCGTCGCCGCGCACTTGGTGGAATTACAACTAACTATGGTATAAGTAGTGGGTGGAGAGAGCTAACCACTAAAGACAAAGGAATAGTTATTCATTATCTTAAACAGCACAAGAAACATCCCCCAATGAAACAGTTTCTGGTAAAAATCTATGCAGACGGAGAGCGGGTGGATGAGAGGGTTGTTGGGGCTACGAATTGGCAAGAAGCCCAGGCAAGGGTTGCCGCAGGATATAGCAAGAGAATTGATAAAACCATGGACTATGAAACTGTTCTTATGTGAACGAGAAGATTAGGAGGTAGTAAAGTGATTGCATACTACAAATCACCTGATATGGACAGAGGTAAGTCGCTTGGTGGAGACTTCTCCAGCTCGAGAGAAGCTGATGAGCTTATAGAGAAGTTCGCCGCGCCTGAGTTTGAGGATGATACACTTCTCTATTACACCAGCGGCATAATGCGAGGTAAAGCGTACATAGTAAGAGAAGGGAAGGCCTTACTGATTTGGACACAACGTCGATACAGACGTGAACGCATATCGATGTCCAAAGCTATGCAAGACGCACCAAGAATGAGCAACGAGGAAATAACAGCACTAAGGGGAGTACGTTAAAATGCCACGTCAAGATATCAGATGTCCCGTTTGCAATGATTATGCAATAGACATGAATCGACGTTCATCTAAAGGCTTCAAGGGTGCGACGTACACAATAGAGTACTACGACCATGGTGATAGAGAATGTGTATTCCAGAAGACCTACTATCCTAACTACTTCGGTAAAGGCCCTAAAACGGTGGTTAATAAATGGACTACACCCAAAACAAAGGAACAGATATCGTTCGTTATATTACCGTCTGGAACTACTAAGCTCTCAAAGAGTGTACCCAGAGATGTCTTCCTTCGTTTACTGAAAGAGAAGGCAGTCAAGCCACCTAAAGAGGGTACGAAGGAGTGGGACTTCGACCCAATAAAGGCAAGACCCATACTAGAGAAGCAATACGAAATAGTTTAAGGAGGCTTAATAATGACAGCCGAAAGAGAGAGACTGCTAATTCCACGAATACCGCTATACCATGATGACTACGCTAACCATGACGTTGGTGACACCTACATCGATCACTTCTCTACGACTTCTCCACCGGCTTACGTTACTAACGAGTATCGTATAACCAGAAAAGACCATGATGGTTTGTGGGGAATACTTGTCGACAGTAGTGTTGAAGAAATAGACATCTCAGAGGTGTAGTGAAAATAGAATTCCACAAAATTAGAGACCCATCGACGTTTCCCTTGCCGAAGCAAACAGTCTTCGAAGGCAAGGTGCTTGACGAGATTCACGAGCAAATGAGAGAGCGATTAAAGGAATACAATTCGGGTAGAGAGACAGATAGGGATGAACAAAGTTGAGTAATACTACTAAGTACACTCCACTAGAAGAGAAGTATCGCCTAGTAAAGCGTACTAAGCGTGGTTCTCTTGTAACAATAGTAAGAGTGGGTAATAAGGCAGTCTTAGAGATAACAAACTGCAAAGACATGTTAGACGTGTCTAACCTACTCAATGAGGCAGGTATTGAGTGGACAACATACCCTAAAGAAAAAGTCTTCATTCCGCGCGAAAAGCGTTACGGGCGTGTTTTAATAGTGAAATTCGACTTTAGTGAGTTAGAACGGGTAGTTGAAGGACTTCATTTGGTGCTGGAGTAGATATGAATAAGCCTACTAAGGAGGATACATATAGATGAGCATAGAATTTGATAGGTTTGAGGAGCTCATATCCATTGCAGTCAAGTTATGGAACACAGGTCATCTACGCAGTGAGATTGTGAAACGTCTCCAAGACGAGTACGAACTTAGCGAGTCCGATGCCAAGCAACTAGAGCTTATGGCAGAAACACTTACATACGATATCAAACGCAAGTATGCATAAAGGAGGTTCCATAATGGAGAAATACGAAAAGCATGCACTTACCAGAGCTCAAGATGATATCTTGGGTAGTTTTGGAGACGAAGGTGAAGACCACGACTCTATACTTAACTACTCCATTTCACCAGAACAGCGCGAAGTCGTTAAACAGCTAATTGCCAGAGATCTTCTGAAAGCATATATACGCGAAGACTTCTCTGCCAAGTTTCGCTTAACACCAAAAGGCAGAAAGCTTTGGCGCATTCGTTACGAAGAGGAGTCAGAAGGTTCACAGCACTAAAGTTGAGGTTTCTTACGACTACTAAAAGGGAGTAGAAAGAATAGAGAAAACCTTTTCAACTAGCGAAGTACCTACGAGAGTAAGGGTAGAAGAATAAAAAGGAGACTATAAACATGCATGAGTATTACTTCTCACGCGAAGGCTCTAATATCATAACAAGGGTTAAAGCGCCTACACTTGCAGATGCAATGATAAAATTAGCATACGACTGGTATGCATTGTACACGTCAAGTGATAAAGGTCCTAGAACGTTTACAACTGCAGCGGCACAAGAGTTTCTAGAATCGATAGGTGTGTCCCTCGTACGCATTGAAGACCTTGACTAACTAAAGGAGGTGTCATATGAGTAATAATCCAGAGTTTGAAGAAGGGCCATTCTTCCTAATCACTGAGACTGTTATAGGACGTCCCGGCAAGAAGTTTATCGTTTGGGCCACAGATGCCTATACTGCAAGGCAGGTGTTTGGCATGAGAACAGGCAACTCAGTTGCCTTTGTCTATCCAGAACTCATTGGAGGTCTAACAGATGTCAAAAGAGACTACAGACTCTTACCTAGCCAAGTCGGCGAGTTGCATAGGGAGGGATACCTTAGGTTATGAGTAAACTAACAGACTTTTTTGGCGTTCAACCTCCAGAATATAAAGGATGGACAATAACTCAGGTAAAAGGAATCCTTGGTAGTTGCTACGCTACAAAGACCTTCGAAAGTACTGAGCTGTTCTACGAACCAGATGCTTTAGAGAACCTGAAGCGACACATCGATTTCCTTGAGGGCTTGAAGTTATGAGTAAGCTAACTGAAACGACACAAAAAATTCTCGAAGCCGCTACCCGTCTTAGTAGTCGCAGCATCATCGAGTTCACAGGTTTCCAAATCGCAATGGAGATTGAGGAACCAGCGGAAGCACGTTACTTAATTGGTTATGGTACACTGTATCGTGCTCTCTATGAACTCGAGAGACAAGAGTCACTATGTAGTCGTTGGGAAGACCCTGACGTTGCTAAAAAGGAAGGCCGACTTCGTCGTAGGTATTATCAACTAAAGGAGTCAGATGAGTAAACTAACCGAGGCACTATATCCATATCAAAAGGAAGATGTGCAGTTCATGCTCAATCATCGAAGGTGCATCAATGGAAATAGTATGGGGCTCGGAAAAACCATCGAGACCCTAGCAACCTTAGAACAACAAAACCCTAAGCATGTCCTTGTAGTGTGTAAGAAGACATATATCAATGAATGGTGGAACCAAATTCAAGATTGGCTTAATCAAGACTGCATTACACCGTGGGAGGGCCCTGGTGACAAGCTTGCAGGTCTAGACTTAGCAGGTCCCCCATTCGTGTGTATAAACTACGACTTGCTATCCATCCCTAAGTATTGGCATGAGCTCATCAAGGTCAGATGGGATGCTGTGGTATTCGATGAAGCCCACAAGCTTAAGAACCACAAAGCAAAAAGAACCAAGAATGCATTTCTGTTATCGTCATACACAGACAAAATATACCATCTAACTGGAACGCCTATTCAAAATAGCCCTGCAGACTTGTACCCTCTGTTTAACCTTATGAACCCGAGAGAGTATCATAATTACAACTGGTGGGTAAATACCTTCTGTGTAATAGAAGAAAAAGAGATATGGATGAGGGGTAAAGGCGGTAAACCCTATCCACGCATCATAAGAAACATTGTTCAGGGTGAGCGTAACAACGAAGTGGAGCTCAACGCTCTTCTACACCTGTATATGTGTAGACACGAGAAAAGCGAAGTGATGCCTAACCTTCCTCCAAAGCAACGTCGTACCATACCTGTTGAGTTAGGTGCCGAACGAAAGCAGTATGACCAAATGCAGAACGAACTCTTTGCTATGTTGGACAGTGGAGAGCTCATTACAGCACCTAAAGTTATTGCACAGATGATTAGACTCCGTCAAATCTGTCTAGAACCTAACCTTTTATCATCTGAGCCGGTCAAGGCTAGCTCACCATCCAATAAAACACAAGTATTATTAGACCTACTCGAAGACACAGACGAGAAGATGCTGGTATTTTCATTCTTCGAACAATACATACGTATACTCAGTCAGGTCTTAAGCGAAAGGGGTATTAAAAATGTCACCATTACAGGCAAGAAGACCCCGACTGAAAACACACTTGCTGAGAGAACTTTTCAAGGTGATCCTGAAACACGAGTATGCTTGGGTACTGTTGGAAGCATGGGTGAATGTTGGACCCTTACTGAAGCCAAGATAGTAGTGTTTACAGATATCTTCTGGAATCCCGCAGTCAATGAACAATGTGAAGATCGTTCATATGGCAGAGCCAATAAGGGTCTGGAGCAAGACGAGTCTATACTAATCATAGACCTCTTCAATCGGGGAACAATCGAAGAACATGTCCATAACGTTGTAAGACGTAAAGAGAAGATGATTGAGGCAATCGTCTCTAAGGATATGACAAAGGAAATAGTACAATCAATGAGAGAGAGGATATAATGCAACGTTATCATTACACGGTTCGAATGTCTAGTTGGACTCACTCGAAAGAAGACTTCAATACACTTATGGGCTGGGCCAGAGAAGCAGGAAAGGATTTCTGGTGGAACCATATGGGCGGTCCACTTAACACATTTTCATTTTGGGCTTACCCAGAAGAAGTTATAGCTGCCTTCGAGGAGCAAGGTTGGTATGTACACGCACTCAGTATAGACGTCGGTAAGGGCGCAATACCTGAGAAGGAAAGATAGAATGAAACAATGCATCATCCATCCAGAAAGTAGAGCAACTGTGGAAGTCAACAACGTCGAACTCTGCCATGAGTGCTGGAACAAAGCAAGTGCAGAAGAGCGAGAGTGGTTTAAGAAAGCCATAATTATGTATAACCGCGGACTGCTAACCAAGAAAGAGCTCGATGACTGCCTCTCCCTAATAGGCTACCACGTGATCGACCCTACAGTGCCGATAAATATGTAAAGGAGGTAAACAATGTTCATCATAAACTATGACCATCTAGAACATAAGGCCATGAACGTCGAAAGTATGGACTACGACGGCCGAGAGCTTCACTACCACTTTAGACTCTACGATGGTGATGGAATACTTTACTTTGAGGGACACTCAAACAGCTGGTCCTTCGAACCCCTTGACGAATACGGCACAGCATTCGGATGCACCGAGATACGCTACATGCGTGACGGTGTATGGGAGCAGCTATAAATGAATCACTACTATGTACTAAAGACTCAAAGAGCAGTCATGGGTCAACACGGCTTTGAATACTATGCTTTGCTACCTCAGCATAAGTATAATGTTAGAGGGCCGTTCGCATCTGATGACGACGCCAATACCTTTATGGTTGAAAAAGGGTGGGGCAATACTATCTACGAATCTGAACTATCTAATAAGCACGAAGCCCTCGAAGAGTACAAACGGAAAGAAGAAGATGGACTACTCGGCTATAATCGTGAACATCTCAACAGATATGAATATAGACCCGCCGTACTTGGCGGAGTAGGATAAAAGGAGGGAGTAAGCAAATGTACACATTCTTTTTCTTCGACAACAACGACGACCTACTCTTCAAAACGAAGGCACATGACAACGGAGACGCTTGGCAGCGGTTTGCAAAAACAACAACACTGTGGGCAGAAA
>SDBV01007439.1_pt1 | contig 14979 bp, 15 predicted proteins | sample 2277081 | NCBI WGS metagenome assembly SDBV01 (sample SAMN10402039, study PRJNA504765) | marine sediment metagenome | isolation source: marine sediment core GS10_PC15, 223 cmbsf | place: Arctic Ocean: Southern Knipovich Ridge | collected 2010
GGGAGAGCGGGTGCCGATGGTGTCGAAATCGCACTGCATGAACTCGCGGAAGCGGCCGCGCTGCGGGCTCTCGCCCCGCCAGACGGTGGCGATGTGGTAGCGTTTGAAGGGCGTGCCGAGCTTAGCGATGTGCTGTGCGGCGAAGCGTGCCAGCGGCACGGTCAGGTCGAACCGCAGTCCCACCCAGCGGCCGCCGTGGTCCTGGAACCTGTAGAGTTGCTTGTCGGTCTCCTCGCTCCCCTTGCCCGCCAGGATATCCAGGTACTCCAGCGCCGGGGTGTCGATGGGGCTGAACCCGTACGAGCGGTAGACCCGGCGCGCGGTGTCGATCAGCCGCTCTCGGGGGATCATCGCCTCGGGCAGATAGTCGCGGAAGCCCTTCAGCGTGCGAGGGGTGATTCGTTGGGTCTGGTTCACGGCTGCAAGGGGTTGGGGTCCAGGGCTTGAAAGGGCAGGTTCCAACTCTGCGTGCCACGGCCGTGTCGGCCGTGCTCGTAACGGGTGAAGTAGCCGTCCACAGCACGGCTGATACAGCCGTGGCACATAAGACTCCTTCAGCGAGATTCCCTGTCAACCATCCGGTTTTGGCGACCCGGGACCGATCTCACTTCGGTTTCGGGCTGCGCAGCCCGTGTGTCGGGCGCGGGCCGAGGACGGCTTCGGCGTACTCTTCGATTTGCTCGGGGGTCTCCCAGTAATGATCGTAGACCCACTCGTCTTCGTACTCGCAATCCTTGGTGGTATAGTCGCGGCAGATCTGGGGCCGGGTTTCGTAGATGCCACAGAGCCTGTCGCGGCGGAGGTGTTCACAGCGGTTGTGGACCAGCAGATACCAGCAGTCTTCCTCGATGAATACGGCGGCCCGCTCGTGGAGCAGGTACCAGCGGATATACTCGAAATCCTCCCAGCTATCGGGTGTGTCGATGGGCAGGGCCAAATAGCAGCAGCACTTGGCCGCACAGTAGCTGCACAGGACCTCGCCCCGCTTGAGGTCTTTGGGATCCGGCTTGCGCTTCCGCTTTTGGATAGGGATGGTTTTCAAGGTTGCCTCGGCCATGGGTTTTCCTCGAAAAAGTGCTCCCTCTTTCAGGTCCGCGTTCAGACTAGCAGACCGGGGCAAAACAGAAAAGGGGGACGGTCGGCGCGAAACACCTATTGCCGGGTGGGAGACCGGGCTGGTAAGCTGTTGAGACTGGAGGCCAGCCATGGAACCAGCTCGGAAAAAACCGGGCCACAAGCGACCGCCGCCTGCCAAGCCGGTTCGGCAGCTTCGTTTCGACGCGGCCCACCTGCCCCGTCCACAGCCGCCGCATTACATCTCGGGAAAGGACCGGCCCGGCGACCGCTGAGCCGCCGTCAGACCACCAGCCGCAGCGTCAGTGAAACCGATCCTCGCTCTTCAACACGTGCCCCACGAGACCTTGGGAACGGTTCAGACGGCGCTCAGCGCCGCCGGTCTTCCGTGCCGCCGGGTCGATCTCTATCGCGGCGCTGCCCGGCGACTGCCACTGGACCGGGTGGCCGGACTGGTCGTGCTCGGCGGACCGATGAACGTGGACGAGACGGACAGCCACCCCTTCCTTGAACACGAGATCGGCTGGATCCGTGAAGCAGTAGAGGCCGGACTGCCCGTGTTGGGGATCTGCCTGGGCGCGCAACTGGTGGCCAAGGCCCTCGGCGCGGAGGTGGTTCCCTGTGCCGTGAAGGAGATCGGCTGGTATCCGATCGAGCTGACGCCGCAGGCCGCCGAAGACCGGCTGTTTGCCGGCTGCGGGCCGGCGGTCACCGTCTTCCAGTGGCACGGCGACACGTTCGAGTTGCCGCCCGGGGCGGTGAGGTTGGCACGAAGCGACCTGTGTGAGAACCAGGCGTTTCGCTACGGCAGTTGTGCCTACGCCCTGCAATTCCACATCGAGGTGACGGCCGAGATGATCGAAGATTGGCTCGATGTTCCGGTCAATCGCAGCGAGCTGGCCGGGCTGGACTACATCGATCCCCAACGGATCCGTGAGAGAATACCGCAAGAGCTGCCCCAGATGCAGGCGGTTGGTGCACGGGTATTCGAGCGGTTTGCCACGATCTGCCGGGAGCGAGCGTAAGGGTACGCGCCAAGGCAAGCGTTGCCGCGAAATCCCCGCTGGAGGAGTCGCGTGCGACCCCGGTATCGCAGGTTGCCGAGCACTTGTTCTTGGACCGGCCAGGGATAGTCCATGAAGGCCGGCCCTGGATGTTGGGGCAGATTGAGGCCCCGTGGCAAAGTGGGAAGAATGAAGCGAGTCTGTCGGTCGTATGGATTGAATTTGATTCTTCGCTCTGTTGCGGCCGATCCACGATCAGTGGGGCTTCCCGGGAGGGCAAGGTGGTTTGGGCCTTCCCACGGCTAATGGGGCGAGGATTGGCAGCGGCCAGGCGGCTCGCCGCCAGCAACAGATCACCGGAGGATCGGACCCATGCACGCGATGCTGTTGACTGTTCTGCTGGCGGCCGGCGCGCAACGGTCCTGTATCGACTGCCAGCGGCAACCCACGGTATCTGCCAAAGGTTGCCATTGCACCAGTTGCGGTCGCTGCGACCATCGGACCGGCTGTCGCAGTTGCGGTGTAGGGCGGGAATGCTCGCCCGCTGGGTGTTGCCACGTGCCTCGGACCTGCTGGGCAACGCCGTTTGGTTGCTGCCCGGGCAGCAGCCGGCACATGCGCGGTTACCCGGCCTTCTACAGCTACTACCACCGGGTGTACGACTACCGCCGCCAGTCAGATTACCCGTGGCACTCCACGCGGTACCAGCCGCGGGGCTTCTTTCCGTATCTTGACGGCGGGCCGCTGAGGGAGCAATCTCCTATCCCTCACCCGGAAGCGGACGGTGCGGTGCTTGAACCGTTGCGGATCGTGCCCGGTTCGCCCAAGGACAAGTCCACGTTCTTCAGTTGGCCGATAGCCCCTCCCGCAACGGCGGGGTTGGCCGCGTTGATGCTACAGGAATCCCGCCGTTGCGGTCGGTGCTATCGTGCCGAAGGGCGAAGTTGCTCTTGGACATCCGCTTTGCTCGCAAAGAGAAACTGTCGAACTCGCCAGACTTCGTGCAAATGCTGCTTGACAATTACGGCCAGAAGCGCAGAATAGCGGCTGACTGGAAACTACTGCACTTTGCGAATCAGCCTCACCGGTGATTGGTGGGATAGTTGCGGAGCCGAGGGCTCGCCGAAGGTGATCGGCGTGTCAGGCTCGTCCGCCGGGAAGAGAGGTCGTCGGCGGGCCGGTTTCCAGGCAAATGGCGCGAAGTAGTCTGCGGCAGAACTTTCCGGCCGAGTCAATCGGGCGGAACGTGGACGAAAGCTTGGGGGGCGGCGACCGCAGGGAGCGACAGTCGGCGGCGAACGATCGTGGCCGGGAAGGCCCTCCCCATGCTTTTGTAGGCCAGTCGCAGCAGGGTAGTGCTTTGTCAAACCTAAAACTACGGCTGCCATGCCCACGCTTCCGTGGGCATGTTGATCGAGGTTTTCGGCATGTCCACGCAAGCGTGGACATGGCACCCAACCCGTCATTTTAAGCATGACAAAGCAGTAGTCCGGCGGAGAGCAGTCCGGCGGAGGGGGCATGCACTTGGGCTCCCGGCCTCCTCTCTTGTCGGCGAGTCGCCCGATGGTGCTTTCACAAAGCCGCGGCCGGCGGTCGCGCCCGGATAGGCAACCGACTTGTTTACGCCGCTCTTCCGTACGGCCGGCGCTTGCGATCTCTCGCAGCGCGCGTCAAATATGTATGCCACGTGAACGCTTGCCTGGCAGGCACTCTAACCGAGAACCGGAAAACCCAATCCCATGCCTCGTTGCCTGATCGGTTTGGGTTCCAATCTGGGGGATCGACGGCAGATGCTCGATCGGGCGGTCGCGCGGCTCGCCGGGCATCCGCAAATGCAGCTCCGCGCCCAGAGCGCTTGGCACCAGAGCCGGCCGGTCGGCGGCCCGCAGCCGCAGCCGCGTTTTCTCAACGGGGCAGCGGTCGTGGAGACCTGGCTCGATCCGCAGGCGGTGCTGGCGGTGCTGCAACGGATCGAGAGCGATTTGGGACGCAGACCCGGTGAACGTTGGGGACCACGCCCGATAGATCTCGACCTGCTGCTGTACGACCAGACGGCGTTACACACGCCGTCGCTGGTGCTGCCCCATCCGCGGATGGCCTGGCGACGCTTCGTGCTGCAACCGGCGGCCGAGGTGGCCGGCCGGATGATTCATCCGCCCACGGGCTGGACGATCGCGCGGCTCTTGGATCATCTGGACCGGGCGATCCCCTACGTGGCGATCACCGGGGGGATCGGCGCCGGCAAGACCCAACTGGCCCGGCGGCTGGCCCGGCATACTTCCGCTCGGCTAATCGCGGAACAGGTCGATCTGGATCGGCTGGAGGCCTTCTACGCCGACCCGGCTTGCAGAGGATGGGAGACGGAGTTAGGATTCCTCGATCGGAGGGCCCGGCTGCTGGCGGCCGACTTACCCCAGTGGTCCCCCAGAAATCACCTGGCGGTGAGCGACTTTTGGTTCGGCCAGTCGATGGCCTTTGCCCAGGTGTGGCTGTCGCCGGAGAAGTTGGAGGAATTTCGCCGCCGTTTTGAGCAGTTGCGGCCCGGGGTGGTTGGGCCGAAGCTGTTGGTGCTGTTGGATCTCCCGGCCGAGCAACTACAGAAGCGTGTGATCAGCCGCGGGCGGCGTGGCGAGCAGGGCCTCAGCCGGCAGAAACTGGAGCTAATCCGCCGGTCGGTCCTGGCCCGGGCGACCCGCCCCGGCCAGGGACCGCTGCTACAACTTACCAACCACGATTTCCAGAGCGTCTTCGGCGAAGTGCTGGCCGCAGTGGAAGCCATGGAGTAATAGTCAGGAGTCAGAGTTTGTCGTTTTCCCTTAATCGTTTAGCCGCCGCCGGTACGGCGGCGCACTGTTTGCCTTCCACCATGAACACCACACCTTCTCGCCCGAGACTGGCCCCCCCGAGACTGGTCACCACGGTGGGACAATTGCGCGAGGTGATGGACGTCGTCCGCCGCCGGGGCAAGATGGTCGCCCTGGTGCCCACCATGGGCGCGTTGCACGAGGGACACCTGAGCCTGGTCCGGGCGTCGAAGGCGGAGTGCGACTACACGGTGGTCAGCATATACGTCAACCCCAGCCAGTTCGGGCCGGACGAGGATCTCGACCGGTATCCGCGCACACTGCAGTCCGATATCGAGGCCCTGGCCGGCTGTGGGGCGGACCTGGCGTTCGCTCCGGCCGACCAGGAAGTATACGCCCCGGGACACTCTACCTGGGTCGAACCGGGCTCGGCGGCCCTGCCGCTGGAGGGGCGATGCCGCCAGGGTCATTTCCGCGGCGTGGCGACCGTGGTGTTGAAGCTACTGAACATGGTCGGTGCCCAGGTGGCCTACTTCGGGCAGAAGGACTATCAGCAGGCGCTGGTCATTCGGCAGATGGTCCGGGAGTTGGACCTGGCCGTCGAGATCCGCGTCTGTCCGATCGTCCGCGAGCCGGACGGCCTGGCCCTGAGTTCGCGGAACGCCCGCCTCAGCCCCGCGGCCCGCCGGCGTTCGCTGGTCCTCTGGAAGAGTCTGCAATTGGCGGAGGAGCTGGTCGGGCAGGGCCAGCGCGACGCAGGCACGATCGCCCGGCGAATGCGGGAGGTGATCGTCACGGCCGCCGACGCAGAGATCGACTATATCGCCCTGGTCGACCCCGACTCACTCGAACCGGTCGATGCAATCACCGCCCGAACCTTGGCTGCGGTGGCGGTGACGATCGAAAACACGCGGCTGATAGACAATTGTTTCCTTGAACCACCGAGAGGAAAATGAATTATGAATGATGAATTATGAATGATGAACAGAGTAGCCAGCGCTGGCAGCCTGGAAGCAAGCCGTTCATCATTCATCATTCATCATTCATCATTCGGTCATTGCCGTGCATCGAGTCCTCTTTTACATTCCGCCGGAAATCAACGGCATCCCGATATTCGGTCCGGTCGTGGATGGATCGGTTACGCGCGGTCCGGGGTTGTTATTGGCCGTTTGGGTGCTGTTTGGCGTGGGCCTGATGGCGTGGCTGGCGTGGCGGCAGGGCTTCAATGCCGACACGTTGGGCTACCTGCCGCTGTTGCTGCTGGTCGGCGCGATCATCTGGTGGCTGCTGCCCGCGGTCTGCGAGGCTCCGCAGGCCGGCCTGGAGAAATCGCGAGGGTTTCCCATCCGCGGCTTTGGCGTGAAGATGCTCCTGGCGGTAGTGGCCGGAACGAGTCTGTTTGTATGGCGTGCGCGCCGCGTGGGGATCGATCTGGATCTGGTCTTCACGCTGGCCTTCTGGATGTTCCTGCCCGGCATCCTGGGGGCCCGGCTGTTCTACGTGATCGAGTACTGGTCCGACCAATACTGGCCTGCCTACAAGGGCGGGCTTTGGGCGCTGCTGGTAGAGGTGATCAACGTCACGCGAGGCGGACTGGTGGCCTATGGGGCATTTATCGGCGGCATTCTGGGCCTGCTGCTGTTTGTCCGCAAGTACCGGCAGCCGCTGTTGGCGCTGGCCGACTTGATCGCGCCGTGCATTCTCTTCGGCCTGGCGCTGGGGCGGATGGGCTGCCTGCTGAACGGCTGCTGTTTCGGCGGCACCTGCGAGCTGCCCTGGGCGATCACGTTTCCCAAGGGTCAGTGGCCCTATAGCCCGGCCTACCAATCGCAGGTTCGGCGGGGGCAGATGTTCGGCATCCAGATCAGCGGTGACCCCCAGGCGCCGCCCGTCTTGCGATCCGTCGATGAGCATTCGCGCGCCCGGCGAGGGGGGCTTCGTGCAGGCGATCTCCTGCAGAGCATCGGCGGCGACGAAGTGACCACCGTAGACGACGCCCAGCGGATCCTCCGCAGGCTGTTCCATCAGCAGAGTCCCGTGGTGCTCAACGCCGAAGGCCGCGACCCGGTCACCCTGCCGGCCGTCCCACCTCCGCCGCGGAGCCTGCCGGTACATCCCACCCAGGTTTACAGCTCGATCAACGCGCTTGTGCTCTGCCTGCTGCTGTTGGCCTACGAGCCCTTCCGCCGCCGCGACGGCGAACTGTTCGCGCTGCTGATCTCCGTCTACCCGGTCGCCCGCTTCCTGATGGAGATGATCCGCACCGACGAGACCTCCGTCTTCGGCACGGGCCTGACCATCTCGCAGAACATCAGCCTGCTGATGCTCCTCTGCGCGGCGGGGCTCTGGTTCTACATCCTGCGGCAGCCGCGGGGGAAGGCGCTGGGGTGACCGCCCGGTGTTTTCTACCGAAGCGTCATTCCAATCGAGTCGCTCGGCTGCGGCGGTCGACGCCGTCGGGATCTCGATCGACTCTCTTCTCCAGTACCGCATCGGCCGTGACGTGCTCGTGATTCCGCAGGTGCTCGGAGCAATAGCAGCAGCTTCCCTCGCACTTCGAGCAGTAGCGGAAACTCATCCGGGGGTCCATCTTGTCCGTCAGCCCGCAGACCCTGCACTCGTGACGCGGCTTGTCGCGATGTTTGATCTGCTGGGCCTGATACTCCATCTTCCGGTGGCCGGTTTTGACTCTCAGCACGAGGTCTCGTCCGAAGAAGAGCAGGAAGTTGCTGATCGACGCGATCACTGCCAGGCGGATGGACCAAGAAGGGGCGAACGCCACTGCACAGAAGTAGCCGATCCACTGCAATAGCGCCAGCCACTTGATCTTGATCGGCAGCAGAAAGAAGAGCATCAACTGGAAGTTGGGATACAGGAACGCGAACGCCAGAAACACCGACCCCTGCAGGAAGCCGCCGTGGGTGTCCTGGCCGGGCGTGATGAACGCCGCTCCCACCGTGGCCAGGTAGCCCACCAACAGGAACAGGTTGTAGCGGAAGGTGCCCCACGTATTCTCCAGGGTGGTTCCCATGATGTAGAACAGGTACCAGAAGAAGAACGCAAACAGCGGGTTCGTTACCGGCGGCTGAAACAGAAACGAGACCAGCCGCCAGACCTCGCCCTGGAGGACAAGGTTCGGGACCAAGGTCGCCTTGTCGAGGATACCTTCCTGGCTGTATTGGATAACGTAGAACACGACCTGGCAGCAGATAAACGCCACGGTCACGTGAGGCACCGCAAAACGGCCGAATCTGCGTTGAAGTCGGTCGAGAATCGTCATCGGCTGCTGCCGGCGCCTCCTCTTCGCTTCGGCGGTGCCTTGCCGGTGTAGTCCGGGTTGGGCCTGGGCAGCTTCGCACCGGCGGATTTCAGCCAGGCCGTGAGCTTCGCGTCCAACTGCCGGACCTTCTGGGGCATCTCTCTGGCCAGATCCCGGGTCTCGCCCAGATCGTCGGCCAGGTTGAACAGCTCGAACCCGTCCTCCTGATACCACTTGATCAGCTTCCAGTCACCGTTGCGGATGATGCTGTACGGACCCCGGGCAATACGGTAATGGGGAAAGTGCCAGTAGATCGCGTCGCGGTCGAGCCTGCCCGTCTGCTTCAGCACCGGCACCAGGCTCACCCCGTCGATCGCCCGATCCTTAGGCGGCGGCACGCCGGCTATCTCCAGCAGCGTGGGAAAGAAATCGACGCTGGTGGCCGGCACGTCGCAGGTGCTGCCCGCCTCGACCACCCCGGGCCAGCGGACCACAAGCGGCACGCGGATGCCGCCCTCGTACGGGAAACCCTTGCCCGAGCGCAACGGGGCGTTGTTGGTGGGACCCATCAGGCCGCCGTTGTCGGAGGTGAAGATTACCACGGTCCGGTCGGTGAGCTTCAGCTCGTCGAGGACCGCCATCACCTTGCCGGCCGCGTCGTCCACGCTTTCGACCATCGCGGCGTAGACCGGGTTCTTCTGGTTTGTCTTGGGCTTGGCGTCGTACTTGGCGGTGACGTCTTTCTTGGCCTGCAAGGGAGTGTGGACACAGTAGTGGCTCAGGCTCAGCAGGAACGGCCGGTGCCGGTTCGCCCTGATGAACGCCACGGCCTCGTCGGCCTCGCGGTCGGTCAGGTACTCGCCTTCTTTTCGCGGGGGGAGGTTGGGGATCTCGTAATACTGCCGCTTGTTCTCATAGGGATCGAAGTAGTTGGGCGGCTGGCCCAGGTCGCAGCCGCCGTGGTTGAAGTCGTAGCCCTGCCGCTCGGGGAACTGGTCCTGCTGGCCCAGGTGCCACTTGCCGATGTAGCAGGAGACGTATCCGGCCGGCTTCAGCGCCTCGGCCAGGGTCAACTCGTCGAGTTCCATAAAGAGCGGGTTGGGCGGGCAGAGCAGGGGCCGGTTTCGGCCGCCGACGTACCGGGTCGGATTTCGCCCGTCGGCGGGGATATCGCCGCCCTGGAACTTCGACCGGATCCAATCGGTCACTCCCACCCGTCCCGGATAGCGCCCCGTCTGCACGGCGGCCCGGGTCGGCGAACAGACCGCGCAGGCGGCGTATCCGTTGGTAAACCGCATCCCCTGCGCAGCCAGCCGGTCGACGTTGGGCGTCTCGAAATACCGGCTGCCCTGGCAGGTCAGGTCCATCCAGCCCAGGTCGTCGACGAGGATGATCACGAAGTTGATCTTCCCGCCATACGGCGGCGCTGCTGACGCCTGCGCGCCGCCAAGCAATCCTGCCATTGCCAATACGCAGACGGACACCCATTTCCAAGAGTTTCCCGACATTGGCTACTCCCTCCGTTCGATTTGGTCTATGTGGCGAGCCCCATTGTAACGTCGAGAGGGGACGGATACAAAGGGGCGCAAGGAGCCACTCCCATGCCGCCCGAACCGCCCGGCCAATCGCCGTTTGCATCGACCAATTCCTCCGGCGCGGGGGCACCCATCTCAGACCGGCCCGAACCGCCGCGTCTGGGAATCCTCCACCTGATGGTCTTGACCGCGTGCGTGGCGGTCTGGATGGGCGTGACGCGCATAGAGCTGCTTGCCGCTGAGGAGTTACCGGCGCCCGGCTCGGACCCGCTTCTGGCCGCGGCGGTCACCTTGCACGGCATTGGAGGAGGGGCCGCACTGTCCGGGCTGATCTTGTTCGTCGCCCGGCGACTGCGGCGCATCCCGTTCCCCATCCACCCGGGCGAGTACCTGCTGGTGATGTCGGCTATCAGCGTCACCTTGGGGTCTGCGGTCTACCCCGTCTTCCTGCTGATCCTGCGTATGGCAACGAGTGGGCCCACCTGGTGGTCCATGGTGGGTGTTTGGATCGTAACATTTGTGGTGAACGCGCCAGTCTTCATTTGGACCTTCGTGCGTGTGAAAATATGGCGTTGGCGAGTCTTCCTGCTCTCGATCCCCATCTGCCAGGTTGCCGGTGTCGGGCTAATGTCGTTGACGTCTTCCGTCGCGCGGCCGAGTGCGACGGCCTTCATGATTTCGAGCCTTCCCGTCGCCGCCAGCATCGTCCTATTGGCCGTGGTCGTGCAGGACCACCTCCAGGGCAAGCGTTATCCCTGGAGCCACTGGCTGGGCGTAGCGCTGCGACTCTGCTTAGACGCCGCCCGAATCATACTGGTCCTTTGGATTATGTTGGCGCAGGACGCGGTTATTCTGGCGCAGGTCGCGCCTTTCTGACCCGGATTATTGATTGGGTGCCACGGGCGTGTCGGCCGTGTTGGTGGTGGGCTAAGTAGCCGTTCGCAACACGGCTGACACAGTCCGTAGGGTGGGCACTGCCCACCAAGAGTTCCGTCGCGTCGACGGCATGGTATTCGCTGCGCGGTGCCCACCCTACCTTTTCTCAGGGCAAACGCAGACCAATCTTCTCTGGCTCCGGAAGCGCCCGGCCACCTTGTGCCTGGTGGCGCGCGTCGGCCAACCGCCGGGCCAGGTCGTCGTAGCGCTTTACCACGCTGGCGTAGCGGCGCATGGTCCAATCGAGGGCGTAGGGTTTGCTCTCGGCCAGCCAGAGGCGGCTGAACTCTTGGCCGAGTGACTCGTGGTCCTGGCGGTCGCCGTGTGGGATCTCGCCATATCGCGCTAAATTCGAGTGGGGCCTTCCCAGGATCACAGATCGTCACCGCGGCACATTTGGTCCCATGTGCGTTGGGCTTCGGAAAGGAACTGCTCGGCATGGAGCAGGGTTTCCTCGGCCTGGTGCTGATCCGGCTGGACAAACTCGCGGTAGTCACACTTCTGCCGCAGATCAAACGCCTGCCTGAGATACACGGCCTTGTCGCTCGCGAACTCACCTGTCTTGACAAAATGCCGACCGAAGAGACTCAACACCCCCGTGTGCTTGCTGCTGCCAACCTGCCTCGCGGCCAGCAGCCCCAACGCCGCGTAGAACATCGCGTAGTAGCCCCGATTGATGGCATCCCGGTAGTGCTTGCCGGCCAGAAGCTCCCGCCCCGCTTGCAGGGTCTCGCCAGCCTGGGCCAAACGATACTCCACCAATCGCTGCGTGTCGCCGGTCACAACGGGATACCTTCCTTGCGGACGTTCAGAACCAGTGGGGAGACTCGCAACGGGCTGTGGGCGAGTTCGTCCCTGGTGAAACAGACCGTGGAAATGACCCTCCCGCACTTCAATTCGGCTTCGAAGCAGTGATCGATCAGTCGTTTCTCGATCTCCCAATTCACTTCCGGCAGCACCACCAGCAGATCGATGTCGGAGCCTTCCTCCAGCTCGCCCCGCGCCGCCGAGCCATAAAGAAGCACTTCCGAAGCACCAAAATGCCGGCGGAACGTATCCACAAGCTCTTTCAGGATACGTTGCTCGGTTGAGGTGAGTTGCATTGTGCAGTCCGCCATCTCGGGTTAGACCCTCCAACTCAATTCATCTTAGAACCGTGCTGGAAGAAATCAAGTGCCCGAACGTGGAGCCGCCGGCAGCGCCAACCGCAGTTCTTCCGGCCGCGGCAAAGGCTTTCCGGCTTCCGCTCGCCTACGTGCATCGGCCAGACGACCGGCCAGGCTGTCGTAACGCTTGACCACGTTGGTATACCGCCGCATGGTCCACTCCAGCGCGTACGGCTTGCTCTCGGCCAGCCAAAGCCGTTTGAACTCCCGGCCGAGCGACTCGTGCACGTCGCGGTTCCTACGGACCAGTTTGTCGGCCTTGCCCAACAGCGACAAAGCCTCCTCCTTATCCTTGGAAGCCACCTCGTATGCTTGGCCGTAGGCTTCGGCCGTTGCCAGGCCGTCGAGCATTCGCTGGCCGATCAACTCCATCCGTCTCGCGCCCAGCAGGAAGTAGTCCAGCAGATCGGCGTTGACGGTAGCGTCCTTCTTGCAGGCCTTGAGATGCTCTATCGCCGGGCGGACGATCTTCAACAGGCGTTCGGCCGAAGTCTTGGTGGCCGCGGCCTTGGCGCGCGGCGGGAAATCGTCCCGCCAGAATCGCTTGTTATTCATACCCTGCATCTCGGGCAGCCGGTGCGTCTGCGCCAGCAGCTCGATCGCGCGGCCGAACCGATCGCCCTTCTCACCGAACAGCACCGCGCCAACGCGCCGATTGAAATCTTCCGGCGTGGTGGCCGAGGCGTTCCAGGCACACTCGGCCCCCCAGGCGTAGCCGTGCCACTTGTATCCTTGCAGGGCCTCGCCATCGTCCTCCCAGGCGGTATTCAACACGCCGATCGCCCCGTGCTTGGCCCCGTCGCGGATGAAGTTGCGGATGTTCGTAGTGGCCGTGCCGAAGTCGGGCAGGATCCGGCTCCAGTTGCTGATGCCCGGGCAGACGAAAAACTCGTAGCCCGAGTTGGCGAAGGGAACGATCTGGTCCTCGAAGCTCGCCCGCGGCCCGTAGCCCCAGGTGAGCATCACGGTGTCTTTGGGGATCTGCTGGAGCTTGTCGGGGTGTTGCAGGATGATATCGCCCCAGATCATCATCCGCTTCTTGTGTTTGTCTTTCAGCAGATCGTGTACGCGGCGGATGTGCCGGACGTAGACCCCGCCCACGCCGATCCTCTCGGCCAGCTCCTTCGACGGTCCCTTGCCCAGTCCCCAGGTCTCGTCGCAGCAGACGTTGAACATCTCGAAGGGCAGGATCGGGCAGACCTCCGAGTAGAGATCGTCCAGCAGTTGGTAACTTTCTTCCTTGACCGGGCAAAGGAGGTATCCGGTCTCGCGCAGCTCGGCGTACTGCTGGTGCTTCAGTATGTCCTCGAAGTGGCCGAACGACTGCTGGTTGCCCAGCACGTCGATGTGCCGCCGCCGCGCATGGCCGACCAGCGTGCGGAGGTCCTCGGGCGTAAGCGAGCCGTCTTTCGGCCCGATCAGCGGATGCTTCTTGAAGGCGTACTGATACTCCATGTAATAGGTAAACAGGTTCATTTTCAGTCCGGCGCCCAGGGTCACCTCTCGCTTGAGCGTCGGCAGGGTGGAGCTGGGGCCCCGGGTCATGTCGTCCTGGAAGCAGCGCCAGCGGATCGAGGGCCAGTCGCGGATCGTCACACACGGCAGCCGGTCGCCGTGACGATTGGCGCGGATCAACTGGCAGAGTGTCTGCGCGGCGTAGAACAGTCCGGACCGGCCGGCTCCGCTGCAAATCACCCGGTCGGGGCGGACCTCCAGGGTGTAGTCTTCGTCGGTTGGCGACTTGCGACGGGCCAGTTCCGGCATCGGCCCGCCCGGCTTGGTCGACAGCCGCAAGCAGTCTGGGTTCTCTTTCAACCGCTGGATTTGCGGGATCGGGAGCCCGGCCCGGTTCAGCTCGGCGCCGATCATCCCAGCCAGCAGTCCGGCCCGGTCGGCCGGCACTTCAAGGACCAAGTTGGCACGGACCTCAAAGGTGCCCTGCCGCAGCTCGACTCGTTTAGGAAAGGGGACCAGCCGCAGCCGGGAAGGCTCCTCGGCCGATCCAACGTTGCCGAACCCCAGCAACAGCGCCATCGTAGCAAGCATGTAACGTCGGCGGAGCATCGCGGGAACCCTCCTTTGAGCCGAATCAGGATCAGGATAATTGGCGGTCTATCCGGATCGGGGTTGTTCCGGCCCGATCCTGGCCCCCAGCATACCACGGGCGTCGTACGCTGGCAGCAGGCCCCCGATCTGCCATCTTCGCCCCCCTGTTGGGGAATAAACCGGGGCCACGTAACGGATTTGTAATAAGCGGCAATCTGGGTTTGACAGCCCCACACGCGATAACGATGATGGGGGGAGGGGTCTTCACCCGCCGATTGCCGGAACCTCGGTGGGAACTTTCGCCGCTTTCGGCGCGTCTTAAGACTATGAGCCTGCTGTGAACGACGACGCCCAACTGATAGACGAGACCCTGGCGGGCCACTCGACCGCGTTCGGACAACTGGTCCTGAAGTACCAGGATCGGCTCTACAACACGGTCGTGCACGTGGCCGGAAATGCCGAGGACGCCAGGGACGTCGTGCAGGAGGCCTTCGTTCAGGCCTTCCTGAAGTTGGACACGTTCCACCGCTCCAGTGCCTTTTATACCTGGTTGTACCGGATCGCCTTTAACGTGGCCGCCACCCACCGCCGGCGCCGCCGGCCGACCCTATCGGTCGAGTACGCCCGGGAAACCAGCGGCCTGGAACCGATGGACGACGGAAATGGTCCCACCCAGAGGCTGGAACAAAAGGAGTGCTGCCGGCAGGTTTGGCAGGCCATCGGGCAATTGAGTGAAGAACATCGGATGGTGCTGGTCCTCAGGGAGATCGACGGATGCTGCTACGAGACGATTGCCAACATCCTCGAGCTGCCGATCGGCACGGTCCGCAGCCGGCTGCATCGGGCAAGGTTGCAGTTGCGGGAACAACTCAAGGAAGTATTGATGATTGACGAGTGAGTTTCAGGGGAACTGTGCGGGTCGAGCGCCCGTCTAATTATCAGCGTCCTGTAAAGTAAGAAGCTAAGAAGCGTCGTATCGTACCTGGGCCAACGAACCGGGAGCCTCGGGTCCGATCCCGCCACGGCCACCCAGGGTGGCCCCCCTTCGAGCGGCGTCGCACGAGACGTCGATGATGAGTCTGCGCCGATGAAAGAAGTGCCGGAAAACGAACTGCTCAGCGCCTATCTCGACGGCGAATTGACGGCCGCCGAGCA
>SDBV01007440.1_pt1 | contig 14976 bp, 23 predicted proteins | sample 2277081 | NCBI WGS metagenome assembly SDBV01 (sample SAMN10402039, study PRJNA504765) | marine sediment metagenome | isolation source: marine sediment core GS10_PC15, 223 cmbsf | place: Arctic Ocean: Southern Knipovich Ridge | collected 2010
AAAACCATTACTATCAGTATTAAAATTGAAAACACTTGTTTAGATACATTTCTTGAAAATGTATGAAATCCTTTAACATTAAATCTTATTTTATTAACAAAACTCATTATTTTTTCACCAGAAAAATATTTTTGATCTTCAGAAATTGCTACAAATTTTTTACGTAATTTAAATTTAAAAAAGAGAATAAAAAATATGAATACAGAATTAAATAAAAGAAATGGTGCAAGTATGCCTAAAAGCACAATCAATAAAATACCAACTATGTTAATAATCATAGCTGGATATTTTACAGATAAATTTAGCACCTTATTCACCAATTACTTATTATTAAACTTGAAAAGTAATATAGAGATTATAAATGTAATGAATGAGATGAACAGTATAGTATCCTTATCTACTCCAAGAGTATTACTAATAGGAGTTGCACCAAAAAAGAAAAATGCAGTAAAAATCATAAGAAAGATAGCAACTGTAATACTCTGATTATCATTATATCTATCCTTGATTCTATCAGTTCCACCAGATAACACAACTTCTAAAATTTTAACAAGAATAAGAACACCAAGAATTAATAAAACATACCCTAAAGGGTTATCTCCAATATTTTGCATCAATATTAACCATCTCCAACAATATTTAGAGTATCAGTAACAGAAATAGTGTTAATTACTTCTGTTATATCTTCATTTACTCTAAATATTGCGAAACAAACCCGTATCAAAGTTTTATACGCATAAATTGATCTTCCCATTTTTTTACTTATCCCCATTTTTTACTTTTGCTTGTCCTAAAACAAATAAAGCAACAAATCCAATAATTGCTATTAAAGCAAAAGTAGATTGCAGATCCATATCAAGTATAGTAGTCAAATCACTTCTAATCCAAGTCTTTATTGATTCCCAAAAGGAATAAAAGACAAGCAAAGCTAATCCAGCCATTAATACATTTTTAGTATTTAATTCAATTGTAGTCATTTTTTATTTCACCTTTCACCTAAAATATTGGTTCATTTCTAATTAATTTATCGAAAATAGATTTCCAGTCACCTATTGAGTCAGCTAATCCTTTTAAAGTATTTTTAAGCAGTGTTAATAGCTTAAAACCCACATTAAATTCTCCAAATACAAACCCTTTTAATGAAACACCTATTTCTCCAAGATCTAATTCAACATACACAAATACTCTATCATCTTGCAAAAATAATATCCCTAATTCCCTTATTGGATTATAGATTACATTATACAATCTAAATCCAATCCCACCAGAAAATCTTGCATTTGAAAAATCAAGTCCTAACCATAATAATTCCTTATTTTTTGATAAAGCATTAATCTGTTTAACAGTTGGAACTTTACCATCAACTCCACCAAATACCCATGAACCAATTACCAAATCAACAATCCTCCAAGGTAATTTAAGTATATCAGCAAGAATAGCTGTAATAGTGAATCCTAACCATCCAGCAAGTTTAAAAGCAATAGCAACTAATCCATCAATATTAAACTTACCATCTAATAAATCCCCAATAAAATTAATGATAGCTAATACACCAGATCCAAGTAAATATAAAAATTGTATAATAGTTTCCACCATATTGACTTGAAATAATGTTATACCATAAGCCTTAGTTATAGCATCAAATACAGCTAAAAACATTAATAAAAAGAATGCAACTAAAAAATAGTATCGTATTCCAGCCATATTTTCACCTAAAATTCACATTCTCCAGTTTTATAACAGATTGGAGATTCTGCTGGTGGAGGAGGAATATACACAATATCTTCAACAATATCATCTATGGGATTGATTTCTGCTATAAGATTAAAAGCACCATCTACTAAACCGTATGTTATATTAGCAATAATTTGTAATAACTCACCAAGATTATTTGCTACTTCAGTTCTCCAACTATCAGCATCAAAATGTAATCCTATAAAATTAATAAATTTAAGAATAATCCATACAACACCAATTAATATGCCACCAACAAAATGAATAATAACATAAAAAACGTCAAAAGTTCGTTTAACTATCCAAGCAGCATATTCTGGTAAAATTAAAGAAATAAAAAAAACTATAATAAAAGAACCAATTAAAATAACTCTTAGATCGCCAAATACGGTTGCATCAGCAGTTCTTAAAGATTTAGCCAAGATACATACCTTATTTCACATTTATACAGTAGTTCCTAATAGCATTTTAATTGCTGTGTCCACCAACGTAGCAAAATCTGGTAGCCAAGTTCCAGTTTCAACATGAGTCCATGTTTGAAGTGGAATACTCCATCCTATGCCTTGAACTATATCATTTAGAATACTAATAAGAATATTTAAGAAATCATAACCAACTTGTCCTATTGGATTAACGAAAACTGATATAATAAACACCAGTATCCCAATTGGAATCAGTGTTACAAATATTGTTATTCTAAATGTTAAATCAAACGCAGTAGTTATATCTAAAGTTGCGACACCTAATTCTTTAGCAAAAGCCAATAATAGAGTATGTGCAAAAGATAATCCTAATACAACAACAGCTACAATTACTATTGTTAAAAGATAATCTCTCATACCAGATTGTAAACCCATTATTAACTCACCTTACTTTTCTGCAAACTTTTCGTTTAACTTCCAATATATTACGAATGCAATTACTACTAATACTCCAAACACTATTGGTTCAGTATTTAAGAAAAATGCATTAATTTGTGCCTTAGCTTCAAGGTTTGTTGTTAAATATTCAAAAATACTAAAAACAAACCCAATACCAATAAAGAATAATGCTAAACGAATTGCACCATCATATTTTCCACTTGCCATTTTTAATCATTCACCAAAATTTAATTATTTTTAAAAATAAAGAAAAAATTACGAATTAATGTTTAAAACATAGGTTTTACTAAGAACCACAATACCAAAAATCCTAAAACAATAAAAGACAAGAAAATCCACATGTTTCCAGTAGCTTCTTCAGTAAAGCCACTTAAACTTTGATCCTTTTTTGGTAAAGTTGAATAAAACCAGATAGCCATAAAAGCCAATACAGCTAAAGCAATTAGACCAACTGTTTGAGAATCAAAGCCAAAAACACCAGATGGTTGTCCAGCACCAACACCAGTATCTGTAGATCCACCAGTAATAGAAAATGAATTTATTGTATAAATTTTCATTATAATATCTATAATATCTCCAGCTGAGGTAGATGGATCTGTAATATCATATTGGACTTCAGATTCATCAGAAACTGTAGTTGCTTCAAAAGCTGATTTAAACACTAAACCTTCCATAGTATCTTCAATTTTAAATGCAGAATCTAATACATTTCCATCAACATCTGAATAAAGATTATTTTCCCAATCAATAGTGAATGGTAATTTTGAATCATCTACAGTAAAATTAAATTGCACATTACCCCAACTAAAGATATTAGACCATGTATCAATAAGCTCAACATTAGAAAAATCAAAATCAAGATCCAAAGTAGTGAGATAATATATTTGGTCACTAACAGGTAAAGATGTTACAGAATAAGAGTTTGGAGAAAGACCATTAAACCCAATCCTTGCAGTTCCATCAAAAGTTAAATATTTTGCATATTTTAATAATTCCATAGAATCAACTTGATCTGAAGATAATGGGATTTTCCAATCGTATGTTTCAGTTCCACCCTCAGTAATTTTAGTTCCTAAAACATCTGAGTCAGAATCGTGCATATCAGCAGCGATGTTTCCAGCATCATTCCAATCATAATCAGAATCATCGTCTATATTATCTGTTACAGCTGGTATTGAAGAGAACATAGCTACATTTCTTGCTATTAAATATTGCCATTCATCAGCACCTTCAAAATTCATCTTATATCTGATAATATTTAAGCCAATTATATCAGCAGTGTTATCTGCTGAGTCCTCACTGAGTAAATCAGCTAAATTAAAAGTTATTCCAATAAAATCTGCATCAGCATCATAAGCTGAAAAAATTATATCGTTAGAAGCTGATGAAGTTGAAATTGCACTCCAACCAGTATCTCCAGCCTCTTGATAACTTCTAAATCTTACCACATAATCATTTCTAGCTGCTCTTTCAAAATGAAGCTCAATTCCAGCATAAGAAGCAGCAGTAATGGATGCTATGTGATTAACTGACCATCCAACATAGAAATGAATATCTGCATTTGGTAAAGGCATGTAAGCAAGATCGCCAGTATCAGTATAGATTGCATTTGGTGGAGTTGAAGAATCAAAAGCCATAGTTTTATCCCAAATAGCAATTGGATCTCCAGTCACAGCTGCTGCTGTAGTAGCATTAGCTACCATCTTTGTATCAGAGAGAGAAACAGCAAGTTCAGAAGCTATTGTAGTATTTGTAGCAGTTCCAGCTTCGTAAGTAGAGTTAAGAAAAGTCTTAGAATAAGCTGGTCTATCATACAAACTAAAAGAATCTTTTAATAGAACATCATCTGATTCAAATGTTGATAAACTTAAGTCTAATTCAGTTTTAGTCTTAAGTAGTTCAAACCCTTTAACAGTAGATAAATCAATAGTCTTACCATTTATCAAACTATCTGTAGTCTTATAACTGGAAGAATATGGAGTAAAAGCCGTTAATGGGATTGTTAATTCTGGATTGCCAACTATGTTAGCATTCGCACCTTTTACATTAATTGTTGAAAGACCAAATGTTAGCATCCCAACAATCAAAAGAATACCTAAATATCTTTTGTTCAAAATTTCAGCACCTTATAGATTTTATACGTTACTATTTAATCAGAAATATCTGATGCTCATTATAAAAATTACACAAGATATAAATTTTACTGATTAAATACAATCTTCTAAATATTGCTTTTTAGTATTCAAAGAATACTTGATAAGCATTAAATTTATAACATAATATTGAATTTTTAAATCTACTATGGCAAGTTCAACTGAAAATATTAGTGAAGAAAATTTGAAAAGACAAAAAATGATTAGCTTCTCTATGCCAGTTGGACTGGCATTTCTTGATCTTAAAGGAAAAAGAGCTGTTTTAAAACTTGAGAGAGTTACTTCTGATAATGTTCTGATGGATCTATTAAGAATTGCTGAAAAATTTGGTTATCCAACAAAAGATCCTTAAATTTAAGTGATTATTATGGAAAAACCCAATATTGATTGCCAATCTGCTGAAATTGAAACTAATGGTTGTCAGCTTTATGGCAGTCCAAGATGCTCAGATTGTCCTAATTTTATGTCAAAAAAGAAAGTTAATACTCTTTTGGATATGGTGAAAATAAACTGAATTGGACTTTCTATAAATCATTTGATTTCTATTGGTATAGTGCAATAATCATTATTGCATTAATAGAACTATTAATAATTAATTGGATTATAATTATTAATCAAACTATAGGTTTTTAGAATATGAAAACAATTTCTCTTAATGATTTTCTTGGAATACAAGAAAAAACAGCTGAAGAAGTTGTTAATACTAATTCTAAATTTGTTTCTTTAAAAATGTTCAAAGAATATACAAGAATTTACGAAGAATTATTTAAAAAATATTTTTTTGGACAAGCAGAAACTATACGATCTGCTATTAGATTTGTATCTGATTGCAGAATACAATTTTCTAATGGTGTAGCAAATAGACCATTAGCTGATAGGTCAATCTCATTTAAACTACCAGCATCATTATTATATCGTTTAGATTTGTTAATCAAAAATGCTGGTGTTAATAGATCCATTTTTATTCGTTTTTGTATAGATGAACTATATTTTAACATGATAAAACAAGAAAATGGTATATTATCATTTGAACAATCAAAATACCACTCATTAATGGAATATGTATAATGAAAAAGAAAAAACCAACCATAAAAGATCATATTAAAGAAAAATATGATTTAAAAGCAAAAAAATCAAAAGAAAATTTTGAGAAAACTGTAAAAAATACAAATTTTTTTGAAATTTTTCCAGAGCTTAAAGATAAAAATGAAAATAAGAACACAGAAACACAGAAACAAAGAAAAGAGAAGAAAAGAGAAGAAATAGCAAAATTAAATAACTGGATAAGAGAAAATTATCCAAATGATAGATATTTAGACAAAGATTTTTATTTTAAGTTAAGAAATTACTGTAAACAATTAAATATTGATATAAAACAATATTACACTGAAAACAGAAATAGAATTAATCCTAAAGTAAGTTTAGTAGCATTTGTTGAAAATTCAACTGGAAGAAAACTTGTAGATATTTCCAGAAAAGAATTAGATGAATTAACAATTGAATTTTTAAAAAATAATCCACCAAGTCTAATAAGAAAGGAGTAATTAATCATTAATCTTGGAGAATTTAACAGATGGTTGCAGAAAAAATACCCTACTCATCGACCTTATACTAAAGAACGGTTTAAATTATTTATAAATAATGTTAAAAACAACAAAACGCATCCAAAAATATTTTACACTAAAATTTTTGAAAAAATGAAAAACAACATAACAAATAATCGCTGGTAAAAAATTATGGTTACTTATTTATCGCTATTTGATAGAATCACTGGTTCAAATCCAGTAGTAGCCAAACAGTTTTCTGTTGGTCTTTCTGAGCAAAATAGACCATTCTTACTTCAAAACAAACCTATGAAGTCCATAAGATCCCATAAAATCTTCAGTAAATCCGTTAGGTATGATAGCAATCGCTTTGGTGTATCAGATCACTGGTTTAATTCCAGTGGACTTCCAGTTTCAAAGTCTTTCTGTAATAAAGGACTTACTTATCTCCAATAGGAGAAACAAACAAAAACAAAAGAAGTGAAACAACTATGCCACCCCCAAAAAAGCCATCTATGGCTGATCTATTAGGAACTGAACTAACAAAGTTCAGAGTATTAAAAGGCAAGATGCACCAATTAGATGATGGATCTGATTGTCCAAAACTCTGGTTAAAAGGTGCAGATGAAAGCAAAGAAGATTTGTATGATAACACATACGAATATGGATTTATAGACAAAGCAATACCATGTGTAACAGAACATTCTGAATTCGTTGAAGAAGATGGTAAAAAAGTTGTCTATGTTGATGTTCCATTTCCTCAAAATAAAAGAGGAATAAACTGGATTAACGATCCATTCTAAACGAAACAAACCGAAAATACCCCTACTTTATTGTTGAAGATTGAATATTACAGCCGCTTTTCATAGTTAAAAAGCAAACTCTTAGCTAATACCTAATTAACCCTTTTTTGACTGTAATTAATATTCATCTGAACAAATCTCTTCTTTTTTTTATTTTCAATTTTCTAATTTATATTAGGATTAAATGGTGAAACAAATGGCAGATATATTTGAAGAATTTTTAGGCATAAAAACAGAAGATTTACAAAATAAATCAAAAAACTCTAAAGCTAAAGAAAATCAGAATAAACAAGATGTTTTTTCTATGTTTATTTCTGAAAAAGATGAAGATACAGAAGATGTAGATGATTATCTTAGACAAAAAGATTTTATGGATATTTTTGAGAATGCAAGTAAAGAGAGAAAAGAAGAATTCAAAAAAGTTATCCAGCATGGTGAACTACAATTAAAAGAGACCTTTACTAAAGAAAAGATATTTAATAATAGTATTAGAGGAACTGTAAGATCTAAATTCAGTGATAAATCAATTACTGAATTAACTAATTTCATAAGAGCAAAAAATGCACAAATTCCAACTCCAGAATTAATTGATCTTAGAATTGATTTAACTAAAGATATTTACTTTGAAAAGAATACTTTTGGTAAATTTGAATATAATATTAATGCTTATGATACTGAAGCCGATGAATATGGTGAAACTGTTCTTAATTGTGCTACTAATTGGACTACTAAAAGAATTGTAGCTAATTGGAGAAGTGAAGAAGAATTTTTCGATCATCATATTACTAAAGATGGTTGGGATTATTATAGAATTAAATCTAAGAATTTATGGGATGCTAACCTATTAGCTGATATAGAAGTTCTTTATGCTTGTATTTTTCTTTCAGCTATGCAAGAGGGGCATGAAGAATTAGTTTCTATCTTTAAAAAAATTAAAAAACATCCAATTAAACTTAATACCAGAATTTTAGAACAATTATTAAGAAATGAGAGAAAATCTTTCTGGTTGGTTCATAATAATAGTTATGATATTCCAAAATTAAATTCAGTTCATAGAACTGGAGTTGGAAAAAGAAATCAATTTAGTATAATTAATAAATTTAAATTAGAATTTATTAAAATAAGAAATTCATCTCAAGAAATATATTCTATTAAACTTGGAAATATTACTCCAAGTTTTAGATTTTCAGCACAATCAGATACAAGATTTTCATTTCTTGGATTACCAAGACATATTCTTGCACCTAAACAAGCTGAATCATATTCTTTAGTTTATGGAGTTGATACTTTAGTTTTAGCCAAAGCAAATCAACAATCTGGTAAATTAGAGGATGTTTCTAAAGGTTTAGAATATGAAAAAGTTAAATTAGAAACTGATAAAATCTTTAAAGAGAATGATTTTGAAATTGTTGATGGAACTATATCTGAACCTTTAAGATATAATATAATGGATACCTTAGCTACAATTGCTTCTTTTGGAAAATTAACAGTTGAATCTGATTTATCTGAGATTTATGAAGTATTAGAAATTCCACAAAAAACAGATTTATATCCACCAATAGCAAGAATAATTTCCACTACTACTAAAGCCAAGAAAATATTATTGGATTATATTTCTAATGAAACTGGATTAACACAAGATGAAATACTTGATAATTTTGAAAAAGAAAGACAATACTTTAAGAATTATGCAAGAACCTATGCTGGTGCTGCTTCTGATTGTTTTGTAGCTAAATTACTTGAATCTGATATAGAACTCCACGAAGATGATCTTAACATTAATGTAGATCAAATTTTGAACTCATGGAACACCTATCTTTCAACTGGAGAATTTGATGATTTTGGAAAATTCACAAAACAAATTTTATATTTAGATTTTAGATCACAATATCCTCATGCTTCATGGCTCATAAATGCTATGAAAAAATTCATTCTTTCAGCAAAAGGAATAGAACATCAATATCTTAATTCAAATAAAGATCAAATATTTGAAGAATTTATTATGGCTACTCAAAAAATAATTGATGAACCATACAAACCTTTTGATAAAGATATTTTTAAAGAATTTGATGGATCTGCTGATATAACACTTCATAGAAATCTTAACTTTAGGAGAACTAATAAAAATCGTTATACTGAAGTTTATATTTTAAAAGATTCCAGAACCACAGAATGTTTAATTGATATTGCTTTTGCTTTAATTGAATATTCTCATAAACATAATCATGCAGTTCCAATTAGAAAACTTATAACTTTTAATTCTGCTGAAAGAATGGATCTTGATGATGTTGAAGATTATGGAGAAGAATTATTTACAAAACTATTCTTGCTAAGAAAAGTTTATGAGAAAAAATATGGTAAACATCATCATATTCCTCAAACCATAAAAATTATGTTAAATACTATTTATGGCATAACTGCTGAGGGAACAAGCAAAGATTATTACGGAGTATTTCTTAATTACACAATTTCTAATCCTATTACAGCTTTATCAAGATTTTTTACCAGATATGCTAAACTTATGCTTGAATTAAATGGTGCATTAAATCTTAATAATGATACTGATGGTTTAACAACTAAAACAACTCTTGAAATAGCTGAAAAAATTAGACATATTTATTCCGAAACTATGCCATTAGAATTTGAATCAGATACTTCATTTAGTGGAATTGATGTTGATGAAGATAATAGAATTAATTACCAACTTATCAAAAAAGGATATTTCTTAGGTAAAAAGAAATATTCTTTAGAATATTTAATTATTAAATGTGGAACTTGTGATACTATCCTTGATGATTGTAAAGATAAAGAAAATCATACTGATATTCAATTTGAATGGAAAATATTAGCTAAAAAACATGCAATTGGACAACATTCTGGACAAAAAGATAATGTAGATGATACATTCAGATTAATGTATAAAAGACTGCTTGAAGAAACTCCTATTCCAGAAATAGTTGAAGAAGTAATACCTATTTTTAAATTCCATTCTCAAGTAACTTACAAAAAAGATAAAGATGGAAAAATAATTACTTTAAAGAAACTACTCAAAAATGGAAAAAAGATCTTTGAAACAACTTATGAACCTAAAGGAATTCCTTTATCTGTTTATTACAAACCAACTGAAAAATTTTATGTTTGTAAAGACTGTAAAAAACGTGATGAAGTTATTACCATAGATAGACCAAGTCCTCAAGGTATTACAAGAAAATATAAAGTTACTAAATGCTGTAAAACAAAATATGATATTAGAACTGATGATGAAAAATATTTAGTAACTAATATCAAAAATTTAACAAAAGGCAGTTTTGGAAGTTTTTATATTCATGAAAATATCTATTTCTTTATTGTAGCAGATATTAAAGATGATTTCTATAAACTTTGTGAAGATGTAATTAATAAATTACAACAAAATGAATTAATACCTTATTGGGTTAAATATGTTAAATCTACTCATGAATTCTGGAAAACTACACCAAAATATATCAAAAATCCTAATATTAACTTAGCTATTCCAGAAAATGAATTAGAAAATTTTCAAAATTATTATAAATCATATCTTGATTTATGGAAAATTTTACCAAAAGTAAGAGCAAAAATAAGCAGATTACTTAAATTCGACATAGACTACTTTTCATTAGATATAAAAGAAGAATTTGAAAAATATACTACTATGAAACCTATTGTAATGAAAAGAAAAGTAACTGAAAAAGAAATGGTAGTAATGGTAGATACATCCAGAAAAATTAATGTAGATGGATGGAATATATCAGCTTATTGTTCCTTACCAAGAATGGATTTCTCAGCAGATCTTTTAGCATATCAATCTAAATATTATAGCCAAGCTATTCTGATGTTTTCATTTATTTATTCAAAACTCTATTTGGACAAAAAAATTAAGAATAGAGATCTTTTTAATGAAAAAGTAGAGGATTTATTAGATAAAGATAATAAATTTTATCCAATTCCAAAAGATAAAACTTCAGTAATAGTTCCATTTTCAATAAAAAGAGTATTTACACCAGAAGAATTAAAAAATGGAAAAGTAATAAAAGATACTGAATTAATGATGTGTTTAAATGAAAAAGAAATAGAATCCTTTATCAAAAAAGAAGCTATTGTTCACATACCAGAATATAATCAATTTTTTATTGCTGATAATGAACTATTATTAAAGAAAATGGAAAATATTAAGAAAAAATCATTTTGGTTTGGAAACTGGATGCATAGAAAATTTTCATTTGAATTAGTAAGTAAACATAGAGATCCAGCATCAGTAAATGCAACTATGAGAATAGATATTAGAGTTGGTGGAGATTCAAGAGAAAGACAAATTGAAAAGTTCACTTTTAAAGCTAATTTAAGAGTCAATCCATCTTCAAGAGAATTTTATAATTTAGATCTACTTGAAACTTCTATTAATGAATTAAATAGAAATGGATACATCATTAAATCATTAATCCTTAAAGCTCTCAAAGAATATCAAGATCCAATTACACAAGAGCAAGTTCTTAAATTCTTCTCCAATAGAACTTCCACTACTATTCAAGATCTCCAAGCTAAAGAGGATAAATATTACATACACAAAGCACAATATTTAGTATTATGTTTTTCTGCACTTAAAGACTCTTTAAAACATCTGAGATTTAAGATTAAAACTCTCTCTATAACTAAAAATATTGAAACATCATTATCTCCAGAAGAATTGTATACTTTAGAAACATATCTGTATAGATTATCTGATAAAATTAAAACAGAGTATATTTTTAGTGAAAAAAATCCAGAAATTATAGCCAAAAAATTAAGACAATTAAAAATAAATAAACATTCTGGATCTGATGGACACACTATTAACAACTTCTTTAGACATTCTGCATTATCTTTCTATATTAAAAATAGGAAGCAATTTATATCAAAATTAAGCAGAATGACACTTGACAATTATTCATCATTAGTAAAGATTGTAGAGAGATCTAAACATATTAAATTCAAAGAGAATATATTTAGACTTGAATTAACAATATTTGATTTTAATGCCATATTAGAAGATAAATATTATGAATTATTTGAAGAAGCAGTCAGATTTATTGAAGATGCTATCAAATGGATGGTAGATGAAACTATAGAACCAAAAAAAGCACAAATAAATAGATTTATTGAAAAATTCGATAAACCGCTTAAGAAATTACTTTTAAAATGGTTTAGAATTGATGATTTAGATGCTGAACATGAAAAATGGTTAAATATATTAGAAAACGGATAAGGAATAACCAATATTTCTGAAGTTTTCAATACTTTTCTTAACAAAGTATTAGTTGCCTATGTGATATTAGGTAGTCTATAGGGTTTATACACTCAAAAATGTTCAGTGAAGAGTCTCTGAAATGTCGTAAATAAGAGTTTGGAGTCCGATTTTATAATTTTATGCTTACTTCACCTACCCTCACAGCACCTAATATATGTAACCTCAAAAGGTGCCCCGAAAAGCTTGATTATGTAATAAAAAAGAGATATTTAATAAAACTGAGTTATATTATAGAAATTCTATGCAAAAGAAGCCTAAATTATCGTATTTTCTATAATGAATATATTGATGACATGAATAACAAACGATAGAACAATTGTTTTCATCATTCCATAACTTATAATTCATTATAACTTCAATCTTATGATGTATAAGTAATCCTTTATCAACTTTAATTACATAACATCTTTCACAAGTAAATAATCGTTTTTTCTTTAATTCCCTTTTGAATTTTTGTTGTGTAGTATAAGATACCTTATTAACTGCTTGTTTGTATGTTTTAACCTTTAATTTTTGTTGTTCTGATCTATTGTGATATTCTTTAAAATTCCACCCAAAAATTTTGTTTTCACTTTTCATGGTATTTTTACCTTATTTAGAAGTTTGTAGATGATCCGTATAGAAAAAAACGATTTGTTTTTGGATCAATTTGATAATTCTTCATGGATTCAAGTATTTCTAATCTTGATTCCCTTGTATTTTCATAGTATTTATGTATAGTAGTTCTTTTAGCTTCTGCTAATTTAAATAAATGTTTTAATTGATAATAGTTTAATTTTGGATCATTTGGATAATTATCTCTTACCCATCTATTAAATCTTTTTCTGGTTGATTTTTTCATGATTAATTTACCTTTTTTGATTCCTTTTTTTCTTGAATTGTTATTTGTCTATTAAGCAAAGTTTCCATTATTTTAAACTGATTATCTATAGTTCCAGCTTGATGTTGAAAATTTCTTTGAATTTCGTATTGATCTTCAAAATGTTTTTGAAAATATTTCCAAATTCCAAAATTCCTATTTTTCAAATCCATTACTGCAATAATCATTTCATCTAAATCTTTGTATTCATATTCTAATGGAATATTATGTTCTAAAGAAGCAATATGATTGCTTATAGCCCAAATATCTTTGAATATACTTTTTTCATTAGATAAAAGAATTGTATCGCATCTTGGACACTTAACCCATAAACAATCTTGCATTTCAACATCTTGCCATATTTCAATATTCAATTTAACCATATTTTCATGCATATCCATATTAATCACTTTTCATTTGTTTATTATTTTTGCAAATTCATTTATAAAACATCTTAGAGAACATAATTTTGGAGATTTGAACCAATCTTCTTCTTTAATGTGATATTCTGTAAAACAAGACATACAACTCTTTTTTCCTTGATAAATTTGTTCTAACATGGTGAGTCACTTTATTATTTGGTGAGTCACTTTATTATTTGGTGAGTCACTTTTGTATATTATTTTATTCAATTCGTTTCTTTGCTCTTTTGTAATCATCAATTAATCTTTTAAAATTAGAATCAGAAATTCTAAGAATAGGTTTTACTTGATCTAAATAAATTAATGCTTCAAATCCTAAAACGGTTTTAATAGCAGTAATATTAATATCATTATCACTTGTCATAAAATCACTTTGTAATAAATCAATATGTTGATAGCATAGCTTTCAATTTCCAATCTTTAAGATTATCAGTATATCTAATGCCTTGAAAACCTTTCATTTTGATTTTTTCTTTGATCCAAGTCCATGTATTAAATTTCATAATGTATTCACCTTTCCATATTCTAAACGTTGAATCACATTCCTTTTCTTTATCTTCTAATCTTTCAACACATAAGATTTTTGAAAATCCAGTTATAAATCCATTTTCAGTAAAAAATATTTTATCTCCTTTGTTTACTTTAGGTTCAAAGCTATAAGTTCTGAACCAATAGGATTCTGCATCATTAGCATTCGATATTTCTTCACAAGCTTCTTGTCTTGAATATTTAGATTCTGATTTTGGAGTTGTTACAATTATATCCATTTTTTATCATTCTCCTATAATTCTATTAACATCTTTTTAGTTAATTAAGTTCCTAATGGTTTATTCCACCAATCTGGAAATATATTGCTTCCTATTAAGCTAATAACAACTCCAAGACCTAATATTGCAAGAATTATTATTATTCCAAGAAATAGATAGCCTAATTTTCTATTTCTATTCCAATCTTTGAATTCTTTATCATTTTTCAAACTTTCCATTTTTTTTCATTTCCATTTTTTTGTATAAATTTAATTACTTCATTATAACCCATTAGTCTTGTATAACTCCCATTTGAGAATTTGATCTCTAAAATGTCAATAATTCCAATATACATATCAAAATTTAATATTTTAAGAGATTCTGCAAATAAATTTATTATTTCAACCATTTTACACAATTCCGAAATGTATATTAAAAGCTTATAAGAAAATATTCGATATTTGTAAACCATTTTGGTTTAGGTTTATGATTATTCCACCAACCAGCAGTTTTATGATACCAAATCAAG
>SDBV01007441.1_pt1 | contig 14974 bp, 12 predicted proteins | sample 2277081 | NCBI WGS metagenome assembly SDBV01 (sample SAMN10402039, study PRJNA504765) | marine sediment metagenome | isolation source: marine sediment core GS10_PC15, 223 cmbsf | place: Arctic Ocean: Southern Knipovich Ridge | collected 2010
GGCGCTCACTGCACCTGTGATCTAACTCCAATGCGACCATTTGGCTCATCTTCGCTCAGTTTCCGCCGCCGTTCCACCCGCCCCACGCCGCTGAATCACCATTTTTCCGACGCGCACGAGCTAGACGCGGCGAAGCAGCCGAAGGTCATGGACGTGGTGTTTGAGCATGAAGGCGAAACCCACGTGATCAAGTGCATCTACTCGTTCGAGGGCAACACGCTGAAGATCTGCAGTGCGGCCCACCCCGACAAGCCCCGCCCCAGTCAGTTTGCGGCCAAGGAGGACGAGCGAAACGTCTACGTGTTGAGGCGGAGCAGGAAGAAAGAGCGATAGGCCGGATTGGTGGTCGGCCCAAGAAGAAAAGCGAAAGGTGCAAGGAACCTTTTTGCGTGTGGTCCCCGCATGGCAGCGTGTACACAACGTCGGATTCCGCGGCGTGTGCATTACGGACGACGGCCCGGCCTGAAACAGACCGGGCCGCCCGAGTTTCAGAGTTGCACGATGGCCTTGCGAGGCCGTCGTCATCAACACAACCAACCCGTCCGACGGCCTCGCAGCGCCATCGTACGGGTCTTCGGACGAAGGCTAGTAGCAGCACGAACCTGAATAAGACGTGTAGCCGCTTCGGTAGCTGTAGCCCGACGGGCTATACACGGTCCGAAATCCCCGAGAGCCCCTGCGGAAGGTCCGGTACGACGTGGAGTAGGTCGGGCAACACGACGTGAAACAGTCCGAGCACTCCACCGCCGCGGTCTCGCAACCGTTGCAGGGATCCCCGCACGGCTGGCAGCACGTGAAACATCCGCTTCTGTAGCCGATTGCTTCCGCCGTACTGCCGTAGCAGAACAAAACGCCGACCGCAACGCACACTGTCAATAGCAAACGATTCATCTCGACTCTCCTTCGTTAGAGGGCATCCGAAGGGACGCCCAGCCTGGTTTGCTCGCACAGAACCGGCGAGACTGTGACATACCGCTGTAGTATAGAACCCGCCAAACACACGGTCACGAAAAAGCGCCGCGATCTCACCGATACGACGCACGGCCGAAGAACTCGGCCCGTCGAAACGTCATATTGATGACATCTGAAACTCGTCTCCCTCTAGCGGGCAACAAGTCGTCCACAACGCCCACGTTGTCCCTCGCGGTCATGCGTTTTGTGGATGTTGTCAACAGACGTCAAAAGGGGACGAGCGTCAAAAGGGGGCGTCAAAAGGGGACATTCTACGAATGGCACTTGAAGTTTCGCAACTCGTTACGGCGTTAAGTGATATGGAGAGAAAATGCCTCGCTTGCGTATAGAGGGTTGGTATCCACAAAATCCTGGCAAGGAGGCCGAAGATGTTGTGTTCGTTTCGCGCGGCGGTGGCGACGGTAGCAGGAAAACGTGACGAACTGGGCGTGCAGTGCGTCGTCGTAGATGCGTCGAAGTGTCCGGGCCATCCGCGGCGCTAGCGGCCGATCATCCTTGTCCACCACGGGTAGTACTTGGCTGACTTGCCTAGTCGGAAGTGCGCGAACAACTCGATGTTGCGCAGTGCTTCGGCGACCTCGTCATCCTTGGGTTTCGCGACTTCGGCCCAATGGTGAACCAACTCACCCGTTGTGACTACGCCGATCTGTTCGGCCGTTGCCAAACGGATTGCTTTCTTGTCGTCCGTGACGATTCTCCCCCCTCTTCGCTTGGCGATGGCCAGACAGGCGGCTTCTCCGTCGTCCAATTGCATGGCATATCGGACAAAATGTTCGTTTTCCGTCTGGCCTTCGATTCGGCATCCTTGAATTACGCCCGCATCCGAGGCTTCCGTCAAGTCGATCGGTTCAGCGAGATACTTGGCGGCATTGTCTTCAGCAGGCTTGTCTTCATCCGGCTTGCGAATGGTAAGTGCCTCGTTGCTCACTCGATCGGGGACGAAGAACTCCCCGCCAAACGCTCGAACGATTTCGACGGGCTTTCTCGAGGCGTAGAGGTTGATCAGGCAGCAGGCATCGATAATCCGCGCAGACATCTCGGCTCCCCGATCACTTCACATCCGTGAGCAGGGAGTGTTGCGAATCAAGTTGTACTTGAAACGCCTTCCCCTCGTCCGAAACGGCGGTCGTCGTCCGATACATCTGAACGGTTTCTCGGGCCGCGACTCGATCGCACCGCAGCAACGCTGCCAGCTGTCCTTCACTGAGTTCACCTTTGTCGAACGCATGGACGGCAAGCGAGACGTAGCGGTCGGAGAAACGCTCGTCGGCTACCCGATCATCGCGAAGCCCCAGCAGCTTCTCGGCCTTGTGGACCTCAAACTGCGATTCTTTGAGATGCTGCAACACACCCTTCGGTATCAGGCCGAGATTCTCGAGCCGAAGGGTCATGGCTTCCAGCGATACGAAGTAGTAGTGCTTCAGCCGGCAGAGATCGGCGATCTGGAAATCACCGCTGTCATTGACGACTTGATTGAAGCCACGACGAACGGAGGTCGCCGGCATAAGAAATGCCATCGAAAATGACTCGGCGAACCGTTCGTTCGGGGGTTTTCGTTCGCCGGGGTAGTTGATGTAGTCAACTCCCGGTCTGTATCGATCCGTGATCAGATGGCCGTACTCGTGCAGCATGGTCGCTCGCCTGCGTTGGGCCGGGTGCTTTCGATTCACGGCGACCACTCCGCCGAACTCGCTCGAAAAGGCGAACATTCCGGCAATCTTCGACGGCAGGCTCTCATAGACGATCCGCAGGCCAACTTCCATCTCCAACAGATCACGAAGTTCCTCGACCGGCTGGTAGCCCAGGCCCAGCCGCTGTCGCTCCTGCGTGGCGATATCCTCGGCCAACGCCACCACGTTCACGTGGTTACCCAAGCGGACTTCCGGCGGATAGTTCAGCCGCAGCGGTGCCTTGAGGATCTCTTCGAGTCGATGGTAGTCCGCGGCGAACTTTTGCAGATCGGCAATCGCCGAAAGGAGTTCGGGCGTGTCGGCCTTCATCTGATTGGCGACTGCCCGCAGATGAGGCTGAAGGTCGGAGATCGGCGTGCCCGGCCGGACCAATTCATGGACGTGACGACCGTAGAAGGATGCCAGCCTGACGATCTCCTCCGCCTTTGCCGACCGCGTTCCCTTCTCGATGGCAATCAGCGTTGGTCGAGAGCAGTGCAGGTGCTTGGCCGCGTCCTGCTGCGTGATGTTCCTGGCTTTGCGCGCTTCGGCAAGACGCTGGCCCAGCACCTTGGGATCAATTTGGTCCATTGGAAGCATGGCTGTCCTCCGATTGTCAAGCGGCCTTCTCCGGCAGATCACGACGGATGCTGCGGAAGGTTTTGTAGAACCGATCCCGCACCAACAGAGTCCGGTCCTCCATTGCGCTCCCCTTAATTGTCGACTTCAGGATTACATTGTCAATAGGTAACTTCATATTATTGCTTCAGATGTCAACTTATGGCCGAATATGGGCTCTTGAGATGGTGCACATACCCCCAGGAGGGTCATTTTAGACCCGCCGGATGCCAACGGCGGCTTGGCCGTGGTGCGGAGCAACGAGAGGATTTCAGCATCTCCATGGAAGCGACACGCCGTCTGACTGGGCGTGAAATTCGTCGTCGTAGATGCGTCGTTTGGAGATGGCAGTATGGTCGCCTCGCCCCGCAGGAAGTACAATCCTCTCGTTGCGATGCAACACGCACACTTTGCCGAACCAGCGTCATCAAATGGCAGTGCCCTCTCCGGCAAAGTGTCCGGGCCACCCGCGTGTTCATGATGGATGCTAGCGTAGGGATCAGCCGTTTCGGAAGCCCCCGGGCTTACAAGATCGGTTGCATCCAATGTTATGCGCGTGTGCTCATCTTACATTTGGCGTACACGAATTCAGGATCGAGATCAACTCCACGGTCCCATTCGATTGTGTCGAAGACAATCCGGACACGCTTGAAATTCTCATAGTCAACGATCCTCTGAAACACGCCGAAACCGAGATACGGTCTCATGTCGAGAATACCCTCTTCGCCATTGTCGAACCCGATAGCAAGAGTAAAGTCTTCGTTGGGAACGACTTTTGTCACGCTCGGATACACGTTTCTATCCTCCTTACTGAAGCGGTTGAATCTTGAATGGGTTTTCCCCATTCATCACCAGGTTCCAATCCGCCGTCAGTTCTTCCTGGTGCAGCTCCGCCCATGCCAGGACCAGCTTCTGTTGCCTGCGGGGCAGATTGCCTTCGATGATTTCGCACGTGCGAATGTCCACGGACGCCTTGTACTCGTTGTAGTAGACGTGGAAATGAGGTGGATGGTGCTCGCCAGGGGCAAAATACATCCGAACAATTATGCCGTAAAACATCGAAATCGTTGGCATTCGCTTACATCCTGTTTCGCATAACGCCAAGCATCACCGGGCCGGCGGTGAAGACTGTCCACTTGAAACCGACCCGGCCGCCGGCTCCGGTGGATGCAATTGTTAGCATCGTATGTGTTCGAGCAACGCCAGATTGGTGGTCCGAATTGACCGCACCACTTCCAGGAAATGTCCAAGTGAGACTAAGAAAGATGCGCACACCATTGTGCTGTACATGCCCTGTTTCGTCAGCCGATAGAGCATTTCGACCTTGTTCGGGTTCGCGTGCGCTATGCCACCATACAGCAGCAGGTCAAAAACCTCTCCGTTTGTGAAGTTTCGCTTCTTGGTGAGGTGCCCAATTAGTGAGTTTTCGTCAATGTGATCTCGCCAGCGTTGTCTGTCTTTGACGAATTGCTCTCGAAGTTCTTTTGGCACGTCCAAATCAGAATAGATGTTTGTGGCCAACTCGCGAATGGAAATCTCATCCCCTTTTTGGACGAGGAGCCGCACGTTTAAAATGAAAGCATCTACATCGTCCTCCGTGACGCCGTCCGCCTAAGACAAATGTTGTTTGCTTATTCTATCCCATTAAGTCCTGATGCGTCAACGGTTTCCGGAAACAGGTGCCCTTAGCATGCGGTGTTAGGAGGTTTTACGTCCAAGAAGTTATCACTACTTCGCGGGTGGCACGGACACTTTGCCGCAGTGGGCACTGCCACCTGATGACGCTTGTTCGGCAAAGTGTCCGTGTTGCACAGCGACGAGAGGATTTCAGAATATCGATGGAAGGGGCACGCCGACTGACTTGCCGTGCGCGACCCAATGACGTCGCTGGAATTAACCCCGCATGCCGGGTGAATTCACGTGGTATGCCGGGTGAATATACCTGGGGTTAATTCGCCTTACGACGATCGGTCCGCAGCACGCGACTGCGTAACCCTTTGTGACAAAACAAGTTCGGCCGGCCCTGCTGCACTGTCGGTCATCGTAAGACAGGGCGCGCACTTGACCTCTGAAAACGGGTGATACACAAATCGACGCAAAGCATTGTGCAGTCATCAGTTAGACCCGGTTTCGCCGGCCATTTGTTGGCTTTCCGGCCCGCGCGGCGCCACTCGACTCGGCCTTATTTTAATCGACGTAAGTCCTTTTGACTAGGCAGTTTATTGGCCACCCAAGCCGGCCCACGGGAAAAGTGCGGCGGTGAAAGGGGCCCGGAGTTTTTCATCCGGCCGGCAGCGGCCGGCTCACGGGGCTTAGGGTCCAGGTTGTTAGGAGGTTAGGCTGTTAGGGTTGCGAGGACAAACCTAAATCCCTAATCCCCTAACCTCCTAATCCCCATTAGTTGCGGCTGGCGGCCTCATGGAGGGCTGGCTTTCGCTTCCGACGGCTTTTTGCCGTTGCCGTCGTCGTTGGTAGCGCGTTGGGGGGACGTGCCGTCGAGCGGGACGTCCTTGCGGGGATGGATCTCGACGGTGTCGCCGGCGGATCCCACCACGTGCCAAAGCGTATCGGCGGCGGCCGGCTCCTTCCGTGTCGGGGACGTGCCTTCTGCTGCCTCGGCGACCGGTGCGGCGGCGGCGGGTTCGGCGGCTGGGGTCGCGACGCCGCCGAAGACCAAACGACGGACCCAAACCGCCACGTCGTCCATCACCGTATACACCACGGGAATCACCACCAGCGTGAGCACCGTCGACGTGATCAGGCCGCCGACGATGGCGGTTCCCATCGGCGCCCGCGTCTCGGCCCCCGAGCCCAGGCCGATGGCCACCGGGACCATGCCGGCGATGGTGGACAACGCGGTCATCAGGATCGGCCGCAGCCGGATCGGACCGGCCTCGAGGATCGCGTCGTTGCGCGGCATGCCTCGACTGCGGAGCTGGTTCGTGTAGTCGATCAACAGGATCGCGTTCTTGGTGACCAGGCCCATCAGCATGATCATGCCGATCATGGAGAAGATGTTCAGCGTGCGTCCGGTGATCGCCAGCGCCCCCAAGGCCCCCGCGATCGACAGCGGCAAGGACAGCATCACCGTCAGCGGATGAACCAGGCTCTCGAACTGGGCGGCCAGCACCATGTAGACCAGCACCACGGCCAGCATCAGGCTGAAATTGATGTTCGCGAACGACTCTTTCATGTTCTCGGCGTCGCCGACGAACTGGCTGCTGACCCCGGCGGGCAGGCCGGTTTGGCCGGACGAGAGGGCCAACTCGTTTTCGATCCGCTTGACGTCTTCCATGGCGGCGGCCAACGGTTTCGTCTTCTGAAGGTTGGCCATCACGGTGATCTGCCGCATGCGGTCCTGCCGGTTGATCTGCACCGGCCCGGTGATTTCGTCGACCCGGGCCAGGTTGCGCAGCTCGACGAGTTGACCGCTTCTGGTTCGCACGGGCACACTGAGGACGGACTCGATCCGGTCGCGATCGTCCCCGGCCAGGCGGACGCGGACGTCGTAGGTATCGCCGCCTTCCTCGAAGGTGCTCACCTTTTGGCCGCCGATCAGGGTGTGGACCGCGTCGCCGAGATCCCGCACCGAAACGCCCAGGTCGGCGGCCTTGCCGCGATCGATCACCACCTCGACTTCCGGCTTGCCGGTGTCGTAGGTCGTGTTGACGTCGACGATGCCGGGCACCTTATGGAGCCCGTCGACGATCTTCTGGGAGACCTCGGCCAGTTGGTCCAGGTCGGAGCCGCGGAGGCTGTATTGCAGCGGGGCGACGCGGAACCCGCCGCCGCCGATCCGCGGCACGATCTCCACGCTGATCTTCAGGTGGCTCAGGTCGGCCAGCCGCTGCCGGACGCGTTGCATGATCTGGGCTTGCGAGAACCGGCGGCGGTCCTTCGGCACCAGCTTCGTCAGCACGGTGGCCACGTTGACCCGTTGCTCGACCCCGGAGCCGATGGTGGTAAACACCTCGCGCACGCCGGGCAAGCCGGCCACCCGCCGCTCGATCTCCCGAACGACTTCGTCGGTGCCCGCCAGGGAAGTGCCCACGGGCGTCTCGACCTGGATGTTGAACTGGTTCTCGTCCGATTCGGGGATGAACTCCTTGCCCAGAAACGGCGTGATCGCCAGGCTGGAGGCGAACACGCCGAAGGCCGCCAGGATCACCAGCCAACGATGATTCAAGGCCACTCGGAGCGTGACGCGGTAGCCCGACTCCAGTTTCTCGAAAAGCCTTTCCAGAATCTGCGACGCGCGGCCGGGCCGTTGGCTGAGCTTCAGCACGCGGGAGCAGAGCATCGGCGAAAGGGTCACGGCGATCAGCGTCGAGACGGCCACGGCGAAGACCACCGTCAGCCCGAACTCGTAGAAGAACTGGCCCACGATCCCCTCCATGAACGCCACCGGCACGAAGACCGCACCGATGGCCAGCGAGGTGGCGATCACGGCAAAGCCGATTTCGGAAATGCCGTCCACGGCGGCCTGCATCCGCGGCTTGCCCTGCTCCATGTGTCGATAGGAGTTCTCCAGCACCACGATCGAGTCGTCGATGATCATGCCTACCGAGACCGTCAGCGCCAGCAACGACATCATGTTGATCGTGAACCCCATGGCCAGCATGAAGGTGTAGGTGGCGATGATCGTGCTGGGGATGGTGATCGCGGCCACGAACGATCCCCGCAGGCTTCGCAGAAACAGCAGAATCACCAGCACGGCCAGCACTCCGCCGCGGAGCAGTTCGCCTTGGGCTTCCGCGACGCTCTCTTCGACGAAGACCGAGAGGTCCTGGGCAACGACCAACTGATAGCCCTCGGGCAACTCGTCGCGCAGCTCGGCCAGCCGCTCTTTCACCGCCCCGGCCACTTGCAGCATGTTGGTTCCCGATTGGCGCCGCAACAGCAGCGAGACGGCCCGCTGGCCGTTGAGTCGGGCAAGGCTGCGGAAGTCTTCCATGCCGTCTTCAACGTACGCCACGTCGCCCAGCCGAATGGGCACACCGCCGCGGTTGACGACGATCAACTGCTCGAAATCCTTGACCTTTTCGATCTTGCCCTTGGTTTTGACAGTAATCTCGCGCTGTGCCGTTTCCACGCGTCCGCCGGGCGGCTCCAGGTTCTCGTCCTGCAAGGCGTCGATCACGTCCTGGGCCGACAGGTGGTGGGCCCGCAGTTGGTCGGCCCGCAACCAGATCCGCACCTCCCGCTCCCGGTCGCCGACCAGCCTCACGTTGCCCACCCCGCCGATGCTCTCGATCCGTCGCTTGACCACGTCGTCGGCGTACTGGGTCAGCCGGCGGATGGGCACGGGCCCCGAGACGACGATCGCCATGATCGGGGCCGAGTCGATGTCGAACTTCTCGACCATCGGCGGCTCAATCTCCAGCGGCAGGTCCCCGCGGATCGACGCCACCTTGTCGCGAACGTCCTGGCTGACCACGTCGACGTCTTCTTCCAGCTCGAACTCGATGAAGACCTGCGAGAGCCCCTCGATACTCTCGCTGCGGACCGTCTTGATGCCGCTGATGGTGTTGACGGCCTCCTCGATCTTGTCGGTCACTTCGGTCTCGACCGTCTCGGGATCGGCCCCTTCGTACGGCACGCTGACCGTGACCACCGGTATGTCGACGTCGGGGAACAGGTTGACCCCGATCGAACGGTACGAGGTCAGCCCGAAGACCACCAAGGCCACGATGATCATCGACGCCAGGACCGGCCGCCGGATGGAAACCTCGGAGATCTTCACGGCGGCGTTTCCCCGGCAGGTGCGGCGGCGGGCGGGTCGGCGGAAGCACCCGGACGCTTGGCTTGGACCGTCAATCCGTCGGCCAGCAGCGACGTTCGGCCGACCACCACCGACGTCCCCTCGGGCACGCCGGAGATTTCATAAACGGTCCCGTCGGAGATCCCCACCTTGACGGGCGTCTTGTGAACGCGGCCGTCGCGCCAGACGAACACGGCTGGCCGGCCCTCGGTGAACGTGACCGCGTCGACCGGCACGGTCAACACGCGGGAAGCCGTCTTTACCGGCAGCTCGACGTGGACGAATCCGCCCGGCTTGAGCGTTGCTGTCGTGTTGTCGATCGTCACCCGGATCCGGAACGTGCGGGTCTCGGGATCCACCATGGCGTTGATCAGATCGACCCGCGCCGAAACGGCCAGGCCACTCTCGGCGGTGACGGTGGCCCGATCGTCGAGCTTGATTCGCCCCTGATGTTTCTCCGGCACGGCAACTTCGGCGAACAAGATCCGCGGGTCCATGATCTGCATGATCTCCACGCGGGGCATCGCCGTGACCCGGTCGCCTACGCCCACGTAGCGATTGCAGACGATTGCGTCGTACGGGGCGCGGATGGCCGTCTTGTCGAGCTTCTCTTTCCGCAAGGCGACCTGCGCCTCGGCGGTGGCAACTTGGGCTTCGGCCACGGCAATCTCCTCCCGGGTCGGTCCGGCCAGGTACAGCCGCCCGGCGGCGTCGGCCCGTCGCATCACCGCGGCGGCGATTCTCGCGGCCATCACCGTCGCGTCGTGCGTGCCCCGGGAAATCGTCCGCTTGGTGAAAAGTTCCTCGGACCGCCGCAGATCGGCCCGGGCCCGCTCGTCGGCGGCCTTGGCCTCCGTCAGCGCCGCCTGCAGGCGCTCGTCTTCTTCCGGCCGTCTGAACGCCAGCAGTTTCTCCAGGTTCCGCTTGGCCAGGTCCCGTTCGGCCTCGACCGCTTTCAAGGCCAACTCGAAATCTACCGGATCGATCTGGGCCAGCAGGTCGCCCTGGCGGACCGCGTGGCCGATGTCCAATCCGAGAGGCACGCCTTGCCGCACGCCGTCCTCGACGTACTCGATTTCCAGCCTCCGATCGCGGACCGGAAACGACTGAATGATCCCGTCCACGTCGGAAACGATGGTCGTGGTCCGCACCGGGAGCAAGGTGCCGACCAACTCCAATGCCGAGGTGATCTCCGCCCGCTCGACCGGCGCCAGGTCGACCTCGATCGCGTCGCGAACCACGTCTGCCCGGTCGGTCGTCGCCTCGCTGTGGGTACAGCCGGAAACGGCCACCATCGAAGCCAAAGCCATCAGCCAGAGGATCTCGTGTCGCCGCCGCATGGCGAGTCTCCTTCGCTCGGTTCGCCGTGGTGGCGGAGGCCTTGCAGAAAGACGTCCACCGCGTGCCGGGTCACCTCGGTCAACGAATAGTTGTGGTCCATGTAGCAACTGTGGACTACGCAACCGTACAGCACACCGCCTAACGAGATCACCGTTTTTCTAGCGTCGACCGGACGAAATCGGCCGATCGCGATTCCCCGCTCGATCAACCCGGCAAAGTGATCGATCAGCTTCTCGTGATACTCTCGATGGGAGTCGGGAGCGGCCCCGCGAAACTCGGCCCGATCCTGGACGAAGACCTCCAGGTACTGGGCATCGGCGTCAAAAAACCCGGCGTAGGCCAGGCAGGCCGCCCGCAGTTGCTCCAGGGGTTCAGCGACCCCCTCCGTGGCTGCAAGCAGGTGGTCCTGCAACCGCAGAAAGACCTCCAACATGGTGGCCCAGAACAGATCTTGTTTGTTGCCGAAATAGCGATAAACGGTCCCCTTGCCGACGCCCGCCCGATCGGCGATCACCTGGACATCGGTGCCGCGGAACCCCAACTCGGCAAAAGTCCGAATCGCGGAATCGAGGATGGCCCGCCGCTTGACGGGGTTTTCCGAAGTCGTTGCGGTTTGCACGTTCATGGCATCGAGTTCTGTTGTGGCATCGTCTCCGGACGGACGCGTCCGTCCATTGAATTCTAGACCATTATCGGCCGGCGGTCAACAGGACTTGCGAAGAAATGGAGGGGAGCCCCAAAGGGGCGGCAGTCAATAGCCCAGGGCGTGAGCCCTGGGAAAACGGGGCAGTTCCACGTTCTGCGGGAGCCCCGAAGGGGCGGCAGAAACGCCAAAGCCGACGTTACTGCCGCCCCTTCGGGGCTCCGGGGACCGTTTCGCCAAGCATCCCCAGGGCTGTCGCCCTGGGCTATTGACTAACGCCCCTTTGGGGCTCCGGGGACCGTTTCGCCAGGCATCCCCAGGGCTGTCGCCCTGGGCTATTGACTGTCGTCCCTTCGGGGCTATGCTGGTCGCGTGTGGCGGTTTTACTCGACGTTCCCCCCAAAAGGAGATGCCCATGGCTGATCTGTCGTTGTTCGATCTTACCGGAAAAAAGGCCTTGGTGACCGGCGGGGCGGTGGGGATCGGCCGTGGGTGCGCGTTGGCGTTGGCCCGGGCCGGGGCCGACGTGGCGATCGTCGATCTCGACCGCAGGACCGGCGAAAAGACGGCCGCGGAAATCGAGGCCGGTGGCCGGGACTCGCTGTTTGTCGAGTGCGACGTTGCCGACAAGGATCAGGTACAAGAAATGGTCCGGCAGGTGGTCCAGCGGTTCGGCCGGCTGGACATCGGTGTGAACAACGCGGGCATCGGCATCCTGGGGGGCGACGAGGAGTTCGACAAGGCCGACTGGGACAAGGTGATGGGCGTGAATCTGACCGGGGCCTGGCTGTGCGCCCAGGCCGAGGCCCAGCAGTTCCTCCGCCAGGACCCGCCCGAGACGGGCAAGACCGAAGGCAAGATCATCAACACCGCTTCGATGTCGGCCACGATCTCCAACTGCAACGCGGCCTACAACGCCTCGAAGGCGGCGGTGGTGCAGATGACCCGAATGCTGGCCGCCCAGTGGGGCCGCTTTAATATCAACGTCAACTGCATCAGTCCCAGTTACCTGCTGACGCCCATGCACGCCTCGACGCCGGTGGTGGTCCGAGAGCGGATCCGCGAACTGACGCCCATGGGTTACGTCGAGCGGCCGGAGGACCTGCACGGGGCGATAATCTTTCTGGCCTCGGCGGCCTCGAACTTCGTCACCGGACACGACCTGATGGTCGACGGCGGCCATACGCTCAACGCCTGGCTGGTGCCGCTGGGCCGCGCGGTGCCGCCCCGGGTCAGTCCCGAGGAGGAGATCGTGCAACTGAAGCACGACCTGGACGCCCTGGAGTTGGACTACGACCAGGACGGGATCAACCCCGACGTGCACCCGGAAGTCGCCGACGCGTTCAAAGCGGCGTTCGGGATCGAGGATGATTGACGCGGTGGCAGCGGCCGGTTGGCTTCCGTGGCAGCGGGCGGTTAAGATAGTGGGATGAGAAGTCGAAGCACAAGCTGTGGGAGGCGACTCCGTCGGCGATGGCAGTTTGCCGAGCTTTGTCGCCGTCGCAGCCGCCTCCCACAACGAAAGGTTTGTCGCCGTCGGAGACGCCTCCCACAAGTTGTCCCTCGATGGCCCCCTAGGTTATGGTTCATTACCCTGGCCGCCGCCTGGACGCTGCCGATTTCTGCCGTGGCGCAAACGGATGAACTGCACGAACCACACGTGCCGCCGCGGTTCGAGGACGTTTGCTTCGGCGAGTTCGACGACCGCGGCGAGTATCCCACACCGGCCGAGTTGAAGAAAGTTTTCGGCCGGGTCTCCGGCCAACCGTATCAGATCTCCGAGACCACTAAGCGACTGCGGACCGGTGAGCGGCGAATCAGCCACCTCTCGGGCGTCTTCCGGCTGAATCACCAGTGGAAACCGGACACCACGCTGCGGCTTTCGCTGATCGATCCCGGGCTGTTGCAGTTGCACTTCTGGCGGGGCCGGCAAGGGGTGACGCTGCGATATTGTCCACCGGCCGTGAAAACGTGGGGAGCCTACCGCACCACGCGCCAAGGCACGCGGCCGCAGCCGTCGACGTTTGCCGACTGGGCGTTGGACGGCGGCCGTTACCGCCGGGCCGGATTGGGCACCTTCGAGGTCCGCTATCACGACGGCAACATCGTGCTCACCCGGGGTGACCTGCGGCTGTTGAGTGTCCCGATGGAAGGCCTGCCGGCGGAAGTGTATCTCGAAGGCAGCGGGTTGGTTCGCGGCGTGACGATCTATCGGTCCACCGGCGGCCCGAAACGGCCCGAGCTGAGTCCGGTCGTCCTCAGCATCCCCAAGCCGGCCGAAGCGGCCTGGCAGCTCGACTTGCCCGATGGGGTCACGTTCGAAAAGGCCACCGACGGTGCGGTGGAGCTTTCGGCAGGGGCGAACACCCCGGCGGCGCAGGCCGGCCTGCCCATCCCCGGGCCCGGCCTGTACGAGTACATCTTCGAGTTGGAAGACCCCGACGTGGGCACGGGCGTTTTCCTGGGCAATCGCGACGGGAGGCAGTTGGCCCGGTTTGCCTTCTACCGCGATACGACCACCGGCCGGACCACCTTCGCTTACTTGGGGCCGCAACTGGAAGCCACCGAACTGGAGTTCGACTTTACGCGGGCCATGGTGCCCTACGCGGGCGAGCATCAGTGGGTGCGGCTGACCTTGGGCGGCGGCGTGATGAAGTGTTGGACCAGCGGCGACCGGGTCCACTGGAGCCAGTCGATCTGGTCGCCGCTGGCCGTACAAGGCCCGGTGCAGCAGGTAGGTTTGTACTGTATTCCCACGCCGCGGAAGCGTTCCATCAAACTGCGGTCGCTGGAGATTCGTCGTCTGGAGTTGCTCTCATCGCTGGCCCCGCCCGAGATTCAACGCCGCGTCGGCCCGTTGGCGGATGCCGCCACGTTTCAGCAGTGGCAACGGCGGGTGGAGGAATCCCGGCCGTCGGACATCTCGCCCGAGCTGTGGCGACGCGCCTGTATCGTCCGCACCTTGGCCGAGAATCCGTATTTCTCGCTGGGCGGAGCGATTATCCACGGGTGGCTCGATGAGGCGTTGTCCGAGGGCGGCGTGATTCGGCCAGAGGACCTGACGCGGCAGTTGAAGCTGCTGGAAGAAGCGGCCGTATTGATCCACTGCCTCGACCGGCAGAGTGCCCGGCCGTTTGATCGGCATTACCAGCGGTTGGGGATGCGTTTGCTGCGGTCGGGACATCCGGACCCGTTGGGTGTGATCAGCGCGGCGGTGATGCGCACACCGATCTGGAACCACGACCGGCAAAACGCGTGGCCGGAGAAGTTATTGCGTCACCAGCTCTTGACGCTGGCCTGCGAGGACCGTTGGCCGCAAGTGGAGGAGCTGTTCGGCCGGCTGCGATATTGGACGCTGCCCGATCGGCTGGAAGCCCGGCAGCCGGTGTGGGGCGGCGAACTGCAATACCTGGTCGACTGGGCCGAGTGGCAACTTGCGCGGCGTCGAGAGAAAGAAGAAGAACGGCCGGCCGGCGAGCGTCCGGCCGTGCCGCCGCCGGCGTGGCGTCATCCCTTGATCGAACGTCTCAGCAAGGAAGGCTACAACGTCATGGCCGAATTTCAGGCGGCCTTGGACGCTGTGGGAGGCGGCTGCGACGGCGATCCCGCCAGCACGCGGGCGTATCGGGCCGCCTGTCAGATCATCTCCACGTCGGCCGATCCGGACGTATTGGGCCTGTCGGTTCGACAGTTCGCCGAAGCTACCGCCTCCAAAACGTCCACGCCCGGCGGGGGCAGCGTAGCGGGAGGAACGGGCGGCGACAATGCAGCCATTCAGGTTTTATGTCTTGACACTATGGAACAGGTAGCCGAGTATGCAAGTAACCGAATTTATCCAGATGTGTTTGGAGATAAGGTAGTCGACCTGGCCAAGATATTTAATCAGGCTTATGTTGTGATTGAGGCGAATAACCATGGACCAGTTACTCTTCGAGCCATTAAGGATCGGGATTATCCTTCACACTTAAT
>SDBV01007442.1_pt1 | contig 14974 bp, 12 predicted proteins | sample 2277081 | NCBI WGS metagenome assembly SDBV01 (sample SAMN10402039, study PRJNA504765) | marine sediment metagenome | isolation source: marine sediment core GS10_PC15, 223 cmbsf | place: Arctic Ocean: Southern Knipovich Ridge | collected 2010
GCATATAAAGTGCTATTTGTCAATTATTGAGGTTGAAGAGAAATTTACGTAAAATAATATGTAAAGGTTTACGTAAATTTATACGTACATGTCCACACGCAAAACAGGAAAACGAAATATTAGAAAGCTCACCAAGCTCGGTGGGCATTCTATTGGCCTCACTATTCCTATTTCCATCGTCCGCAAACTCAAGTGGCGCAATAAACAAAAGGTAACAGTCAAACAAGTCGGGAAGCGGATAATAATAGAGGACTGGAAGAAGTAAGAATATGCTCAAAGAATATTTCCAAGACATTTTCAAAACCTTTAAAACTGGCGACGCTACGGAGCCGAGTTATTATGGAGCACTAAAATTGTTATTTGAAGACCTAGCTGAGAAGCAACGAAAGAAACTGCAGATAGTACCTCTTCCTAAACGAACCGAGGCAGGAAATCCAGACTTCCGTGTGTGGGATGGGAAACAGAAAATTGTTGGGTACATTGAAGCAAAGGCGCCGACAGTTGAAAAGCTTGATAATATTGAACGATCCGAGCAGTTAAAGCGGTATCGTGAGACGTTTCCTAACCTGATATTGACTAATTTCTTTGAATTTCGGCTCTATCGCAATGGTGAATTACTAAAAAAGGTTCAGACAGGACGCTCTTTTGTCTTGAATGAACTTGGAACGGTTCCTCCAGTAGAGAATGAAAAAGAATTCCTTGCACTCGTTGAGCAATTCTTTGCATTTTCAACACCAAGAACTACAACAGCCAAAACACTTGCTATTGAGCTCGCAAAGCGCACCCGATTTCTTCGCGATCAAGTTATTGCTGAAGAATTGCGCGAAGAGAAAATAGAGGGTATCCAGACACTTGAAGGGTTTTATAAGGCATTTAAGGAACATTTAATTTCATCTCTGAAGCTCGAAGCTTTTTCAAATCTCTTTGCGCAAACGATCACATATGGACTCTTCGCTGCTCGATCCCGTGCCGATGATGAGTTCAATCGAGAACTTGCATATAAATACATTCCACCAACCATCGGCATTCTCCGTGACGTATTCCGTTTTATTTCATCTTCTGACCTGCCGAAGCAGATGGAGTGGATAGTTGATGATATTGCAGAGGTGCTTGCAGTATCCGACGTCCGAAAAATTATCGAGAACTTCTACAAAGAGAAGAAAGGACGAGACCCGATTGTACATTTTTACGAGACTTTTTTGGCAGAATACGACCCTGCAGAGCGTGAGAAACGAGGCGTATACTATACGCCGGAACCAGTTGTCAATTTTATTGCTCGGTCGGTTCACCAACTCCTCAAAGAGAGATTTGGTAAAGAGGATGGATTTGCGACATCTTCAGTAACGGTACTTGATCCAGCTGCCGGCACACTCACCTTTCCTGCAGAAGCTATCCGTCTTGCGGTTGAGGAAAGTAAGAACAAATATGGTGAGGGGCGAACACATAGTCTCATAAGGGACCATATTCTTAAGAACTTTTACGCTTTTGAGTTAATGATGGCGCCGTATGCGGTGGGGCACTTAAAAATGGGGTTTGTGCTAGATGAACATGGATATAAACTTGCTGACGATGAGCGATTTAAACTCTATCTTACAAATACGTTGGATTTTACCAAAGAGGAGGCCGATCAATTCCCAGGTGTGTTTGAGCGTGCCATTGCTGAAGAGTCTGAGAAGGCCCTTAAGGTAAAGGAAGAGACTCCTATTATGGTGGTAATCGGCAATCCACCGTATTCTGGAATTTCGGAGAACAAAGGTAAATGGATTCTTGAACAGATAAAGGAGTATAAGCAAATCGAAGGGAAGTCTTTAGGAGAAAGGAATCCTAAATGGCTCCAGGATGATTATGTGAAATTTTTCAGATTTGCACAGTGGAAGATAGAACAAGCTGGAGCAGGTATTTTGGGTTTCATCACAAATCATGCCTGGCTAGAAAATCCCACTTTCCGTGGGATGCGGTATTCACTGCTAAAAACCTTCGATGAGGTGTTCATTCTCAATTTGCATGGTAGTACCCTCAAAAGGGAAAGGACTAGTGAAGGTGAGAGAGATGAGAATGTCTTCGATATACGACCGGGTGTAGCAATCACACTATGCGTTAAGAAACAAGAAGCCGAGAGTGAGTGTAGGGTGGAGTATTCCGACTTATGGGGGACACGAGGTAGTAAATACAAATGGCTGAACGAGCATAGTGTGGAATCAGTCGAATGGATGCCTTTGGCGCCAATAGCTCCCCAATACTTTTTTGTTCCAAAACAGGAGAAGGGTAGGGAGAGTTATGAAAAATTCTGGAAGGTGACAGATATTTTTCCCGTGAATAGCGTGGGTATTGTAACTGCGAGAGATAAGTTCGTTATTGATTTTAATAAACAGCCACTACAAGTTCGGATAAATGCCTTTAGAGACCTACGTGAAGATGATGAATTTATAAAGGAGGCGTATCACATAAAAGATCGCCCCACGTTTCGTTGGTATATTCGTGAAGCGAGGCAGAAACTTCACGATACGGAGGATTGGGAAAAATACTTCACAAAGATCCTATACCGTCCATTTGATGAACGTTGGATTTATCACCACCCAGCCATTATTGAGCGTAATAGAGATAGGGTTATGCGCCATATGTTGAAGCCAAATCTTGCGCTAGTAACATGTCGGCAACATATAGGGGATCAATTTTCTCATATTTTTGTATCAAATGCTTTAACCGAGTCTTGCTATATTTCCAACAGAACGAGGGAGATAGGCTACTGTATGCCGCTTTATCTCTATAACGAAAAAGAGGCACAACAAACCATTTTCTCGGGGCAGGAAAAACTTGATTTACAGGGCGCTCAACACACGCTCCGTGTTGAAAAAGACAAGGAGGTAAATATAAGCCACGAGCTTCTTGAGACGTTGCAACTTGCGTTTGGCACTGCACCAGCTCACGAGCAGATTTTCAACTATGTGTATGCCGTCTTGTACGCACCGACCTACAGAAAGAAATATGAAGAATTCTTGAAGACAGATTTTCCAAGAACCCCATTTACCAAGGAGTACAGATTATTTGAACGGCTTGCAGAATTAGGAGCCAAGCTTATTGACCTTCATCTCCTAAAACCGAACGCGCTCGGTGAACTTGTTGCTGGATTCCACGATGAAGGTAATGGAAGAGTAAAGAAACGAAAGTACGATGAGGAAAAGCAGCGCGTTTACATTAACGAGACACAGTACTTTGATGGTATTGCTCCGGAAGTGTGGGATTACTACATCGGGGGTTATCAAGTTCTCGACAAGTGGTTGAAAGATCGTAAAGACCGGGTGCTTTCCTCAGACGACCTTAAACACTACTGCCAGGTAGTAACGGCATTAACAAAAACGATAGAGATTCAGAAAAAGATTGATAAGTTGTACCCAAAAGCTGAAAAGAACCTCATAAAAACAAATTGACCAATTAGTTTATAAACTCTACGACCTCACCCCGGAGGAGATTAAGATTATTGAGCAAAAACATAAAGAATAAATCCTAAACCATTATGGCGCAGAAAATCAGCTGGGATAAATTCAAATTAAAAAATGAGGACTACCGGAAAGCATTTGAAGAACTTTCTTACTTTTTGTTTTGTAGAAAATTTAAGAGAAATGCGGGGATTTTTAGATATAAGAATCAGACAGGTATAGAAACAGAGCCAATCCAAGAAAATAAAAAATGGATTGCTTTTCAAGCGAAATGGTTTGAATCAAAAATAGATAAGATTAAAATCACCGATTCTATTACTAAAGCAAAAGAAAAAAATGCAAAACTAAACAGGATTATTTTTTATATTAACCAAGAGTTTTCAGAAAGCACCAAAAAAGAAAAGAAAGATAGTAAGCCAAAAGAATCAATAGAGGCCCATGCTAAAAAACTAAAAATAGAGATAGAGTGGTTTGTTCCAAGTAACTTTGAACAAACCCTCAATCAACCTACAAACCTTGATTTAGCACAACTTTATTTTGATTTTAGTGATGAGTTCGGTTTTATAAAGGCTTGTTCAGACCCCAGAATATTAACTTTCTTGCAATCATCCGAGTATATTGAACTTCCGTTCGTTAATTCAAAAACAGAAAAACTGGAGGATATCACGAAAAAGATTTTAAATATTAACCAAAAAACTTTCTTGATTACAGGACACCCCGGCGCGGGTAAGAGTATTTCAATACACAAACTTTTTCAAGTATTTTCTGGGCTCGAAAAGAATAATCTGAACGATGTTAGGAAAGTTCTACAGAAGAATAAAGCTGTTCCAATGTTAATTAATTTGAAAAATTGTACATTTGAACCTCTCGAAAACATTATCAGAAATCGTCAGAAAGACTACAAAATTAGAAATGGTAGTTTGGGGGCTATTTATTTATTTGACGGGCTTGACGAACTTAATGCCGAAAAAGCCGACCACGCCTTAACCTATTTGTATGAGTTAGAGAAAGATGATAGTTCTAAAAAAATCATCATCTCCTGTCGTTCCGGAAACCTCAATAAAGTGAAAGTAAAAACCTATTTCAAGGATATAGTTGAATATAAAATCGGTAATTTAACACAAAAGCATCTTGATAGTTATTTTAATGGCAGAAATATAACCAGTAAAACTAAGCTCTTAAAAAAATTTAAAAGTAAAAACCAAAAGTTATTAACCGAGGCAAAAGACATCCTTTTGATTAAACTCCTTTGGGAGACAATAGAAGATCTCAATGATGATTCTACAATTCTTGACCTACTGGATAAAAAGACAAAATTACTTATTGACGAACCACAATATAGGAAAAATATTGATGAGTTAAATTTACTAAACCCTAAAGAAAATAAAATAATAGAACTAAATAAAGATATATCATTTCATTTTCAAAAGAAATTCCAATTTCGTTTATCTCAGAAGGAAATTCAAAATATTATCCTTACAAAATATCCCCGCGTAGATTATAAGGCAGCTAATGCAATTTTAAATTACATAGCGACACTTTTCTTTGATGGTTATTCATCCTTACCTTCAGACGAATCAGATAACACAACCTTCGTTTACCAGCATAGAAGGTATCAAGATTTTTTCTTTATCCAGCAATTGGCAAAAGTGTATGGAGAAAACCCTAAAATCTTGAGAGAGTTTAAGGTCTTATCTAATCGCGATTTTTTTGAAAATCTTTTCTTACATTACATAAGAAACGACTACAAAAAGAACAGGAATTTGCCCGGAGTTATTGAATTAAATCTTATTGAGGTGTATTTAGGAAATCGCAATGATTTTGGAGCGGATGACCCTTATTATCAAAACTCCTCTGAATTTATACCTTCATTGGCCATACAAGATGAAATTGTTTTACAAGAATTGTTAGCGGATGAGAGTTTAGCTATTCAAGAAAAAATTTTCCTTGACTTAAACGAAGTAAAAAACAAACTTGAGGTGTGGAATAAGAGAAAAGATAATTGGAGGATAACCAATTATCTAAAAGGAGTTTGGAGCGGCGGCATTTCGTTCTTACTTGAGAATATTGTTATATTCTGGAGTTTTGACAAACAGGACGTTGCAAATGAGTTAAGGAAAGCTCTTGGTGATATTAACTCATTATTCAAAAAACATAAGTTCCTTGAAAATCTCAAAGATGATAATAAACCGGATGACCCATTTTGGAAAAGATGGGAGGATTATCTGTACCTACTTATTGTTATTAAGAAAGAAAGCCCAACCACTATTTTTACTAACTTAATCCGTGGTAACTATAAAAGCTTCAAAGATAACGATAAAAGATGGGCGGTTGATGAGAGCGGAAAAGAAAAGTTAGTAAAATCATTTTTTAGAGTATGTATTAACAGCAAACAAAAATCCTTTCCTGTAATTGTTGAGAATTTAAATGATGGTGAGTTGTTAATGTTGTTAGATATATTGGTTTCCAGAGAACGCCTACCTCTTTTGATAAGAGATCGGAGAATTTCTAAAAAAGTCAAAGATAAAATAGTAAATATCAAAGCAGAAAATATTCCACTTTTGTTCTGTAAACAGATTTTCAATATAAAAATAACAAAAGGAGAAAAAAAGTTTTTAGAAAATTCCCTAAAAAGCTTACGAGACAAAAGGCGGATTGATTGGAGTATGTATCAAACTCATATTGAGTATGCGATAGTTTCGTTTATCTTGGGTCAAAACTCTTTTGCAAAGTATCTAAAACCACAAAAAGGATATCCTTTCAAATACTATAATGAACTGGGGCTTTATGCTGCTCTGTTTAGAGATTACATTGAGCTACTAAAAAACAAGAAAAAGATTGAAGCTATTGCACGAGATTATATTAGATTTGTTAATTTCTACACAGAGGAAGCTTATAGTGGAAAGCATCTAATGGTTGATATGTCATTTCTTTGGGCGCATATTTTTGTAAACTCCGGACACGAACTACAGAAATTGACCAATATAAAAAATACTTTAATTACAAAAGAAAATAACATAGTCCCGTTTAGCTTTTCTTTGAAATTACAAAATCTAAACCAGAAACTATTCGTGGAATTAGTGAATAGAAGCGAGTTACAAGTTTTTGAAAATAGTTTAAAGGACTGGGATGATGATTTTCCTTCTTATGTAAGTCGTTGCTTTGACCTTACTTCATTCTATGCCCACATAGATAAACAAAAAGCTATATCGTATATAGCGAAAGGAATTAACGAAGGGATGATAAGGCACGGGTGGCGGAAAGACCACATCGTTAGTTATTTGTTGGTTGAAGCACTTGAAATACTTTGGAGAAACAACTGGGTTTCTATAGTAGAGCTTAGAGAATACACAGAACGAGTTTTTGAATTAGCGTTTCGCGTAAGTGAAATTACAGATGGCAAAGAGACTTGGCAAGGACCTTACAATGTCATTGACCTTGCTGCTAAATATGATATAGACCTTGCTGTTAATTTAAAGAACGATTTAAAGAAGAAGAAAGGCGGAAGAAATTTCTCAAATTGGGCAATAACTTCAATACTCCGAGGGAAGATAAATCGAGGACTACCAATTGAAGAAATTGAAGAAGAAATGAAAGAATATAAAAAGGACTACGGATATGACAGCAAGCCAGATTCCGACTACTATGAACAGAAATTTAAAATATATGTAGCTATTGCGCAAAGCAATTTTTATACCAGCAAAGAAAGGAAGGAAGCTTTTGAAAATGCGTATCAACAAGTAGAAGAAATGAAAAAAGAGGGATTAGATTATTATTTGAGAGATATTGATTTTAAAGAAGTTAAGCAAGCATTTATAAAGCTCTGCCGTAAATATAATAACAAAGAGGTTAATGTGACTTTTGATGAAAAAGAAGAATTTCGAATAAAAACTAAAATTTCAGAGACTGACTTTATAAGAGAATTTAAAAAAGCAAAAGGCAAACAGAAGATTGCTGGTTTGTACAAAAAACTTAATAACTATAAAAATGGTATTGTATTAACAAATCTGGAATCGTGGAAGCTACTTGTTGAAAAGACATATTCCACAAACGGGAATATAAAACCCTTCATTGAATTGCTTAGAAAAAACAGCTTTCCTCACACCGATTGGTTTACATCTAACTCAAAACATTTTCACCTTGGGTTAGCTACTGCGTTGGGGAGTATCAATACAAGAGAAGAAGCACTGAATTATATATTTGACAAGACAACAGGTCACGGAGGTTTCGTCAATGTAATGAAGTCCTACGAAATCATCGGTGATAGAAAAATGTGTTTGCTATTATTTAGGCGTTATTTGCGATTTTGTGACTTTCTTGTGAACTGATACTATGAGATAAATTTGTTGAACTCATAAATATGAAACTCTATAAATTCAGATCGCTTGCAGATGAAAACGATCTTGGCTACGCCAAGGAAATATTAGAAAAGGGTATTTTCCACTGTTCTGCTTTTTCGGAACTCAACGATCCAGTGGAGGGAGGTTTCACTATTTTTCCGAATGACAACAAGTTAGACGATGGGGTGATTAACGCTATATACGAAGATAAAAATAAATATAGAATCTGTTCCTTTTCTGGAAACGAAGCTTTCGAAAATCCAATAATGTGGGGGTATTACGCAAACGGTTTCAGAGGAATTGCAATAGAGATTGAGATAAATGAAAGCGAGGTGCACAAAATAACATATGTTGATAAAATTCCTCATGTAAAAGATGAACAAGACATTACTAGAGAAACAGAAAGAATCCTTACTACAAAATTAAAATATTGGGAGCATGAATTTGAGTATCGATTTTTGACAAGGTCTGAAGAGAGCAAAAATAAAATAGGTAAAATAACCGCAGTATATTTCGGAAATCCTTACGAAAGAGCTGTAAATCAGGAACGTATATATGAAAAAAGCCCAGCCCTATCAAATTTTAAAAATTGGAGAAGGGAATTAGTTAAAGCAGCTGGCACCATAAAATGTTATTCCGTTTCTACTAATAACAAAGAGAATAAAGTTCAGAAAGATAAGTTAATAAAACTAGACCTATCAGAGAATCAAACCGGATAGATTGTCGTCCCATAACCCCAGCATCCAAAGAAATCCCGTAGAATGGGATTTCATTTTGTGATATATTTGATGTTATGGCAACCACGACAGTGATTAAATTACAAGAATTGGAGAAGGTGGTTGAGAGTTTTGGTATAGCCGAAAACTATTTTTCAGACATACTAGCTTTTCAATTAGCAGTCTTTTCAATAGTAATATTAGTGCTTTTAGGTTTGTACTTTTTCTTTAATTGGAAAATACAAAAAGATCAAATCGAATCTGAAGTTAAAGCAGGAATAGAAAAATTAACGGATAGTTTAAAAAAAGAGGTATCTGAAAAGTTCGAGGGGGAAAATAAACGCATCGAAACACAATTGACTAGCGATTTTGTTAAACATGAAGGAGAAATTAAGATTTTAAGGGCTGAGATCTATAGATCAATGGGACAATTTTGGGATAGTCAAAAATCATATGCAACCGCATTTCTTTGGTGGTTTCGAGCGGCTTGCGAGTTTGCCTCTACTACAGACGAAAAAATGACACGTATTTCACTTGAATCAGCCAAAGAGTCTTTAAATAAAGTTCCTTATTCTTTCCATTTAACCACCCAAATTATCGGGGAATATCAGAGGCTTCTTCCAATGGTTGATGATGTAAAATTTGGAATAGAAAAAGAGTTGTTAAAAGACACATTTAAAAAAGTTTTGGCTAAAGATATCAAGCAAAACACTGGCCCGACTACCTAAATTGATTAGTAAGGAAATTCCAACATCGTTCCATAGTCCCAGTAAAATAAACGGCTCAATTCAATTGAGCCGTTTATTTTCGCATTGTTGTGATATTATGGAGATATAGGCAGAATTGTCTGGGGCTTACTAAGTGATTAGTTTGAATCCCTGCCCGGCAGCAAGTCAGTGAAAGGTTCGAGTGACTCGACTAGCATACACAACAAATTATGCTTAAAAGATTTTTTCAGAACAATGAAATCTTACAGTCTGTTCAAGATGGTATTACAGATAGGACAACTAGTCCTGTGTATGGTGCTTTTATATTATCTTGGCTTTTTTTCCATTGGAAATTTGTATATACTGCGATTTTCATAAGCGAAGAAAAAATATGGGAGTTTACTAACGGACAATTAAAAAGCGATTATCTAAGTCAGACATTCTTTAACTTTTCAAATCCTTGGTTCTATATATTATGGATACTCCCTTTTGTTTTTACATGGCTATTTATATGGAAGTTTCCAAAATGGATTTCTATCCCAGCATTTCTTAGGTCACAAAAATACAATACTCAAAAGTTAGAGATAAAACTTGAAGAGGAGAAAAAATAATTCAAAAACAACTCAAAGCCGTTGAATTAATGGAGAAAAAAACCGAAAAGGAAAAGGAAATAAAAGAGCAAGAAAAAGAAATAAAAGAACTGAATCCTACTGTAACTTGGGAGAACGAGTTTAACAAAGTATCCTCAGATGCGAAAGCAATTCGAGCAATTAAAGAAGGAAATAGCGCAATTTATACTACCAATGGAAGATTTGTTAGTGATGCAGGTCGTGTGAATCGTGGGTATTCCTCATATATTTCTGCTAACTCACTCTCACGTTTAGATACTCTAGGATTAATAGCGATGATAACTGAAAAAAGAGATGTGATTGAGTTCACAGATAAGGGAAAGTTTTTTGTACGCAAACTACAAGAAAAGGGCATTATATAGGAAAATTATACAAATTCTTTACGATAGCACTCCTTACAATATATTTTAGGTGCACCTTCTTTTGGGTCGGTTTGGAAAATTGAAAGGCATTTCTCTTGATCAAGATTATTGGAATAATCTGGTTACTAATTTTCATAATGGTTGGCCATTTCATATTCTAGCGAATATGTTGCAAGTTCCAGAACCGGTAATGTAATTCTGAGGCAAAATTACAATGTCACGTTTAAGAAAATACAAAGGATTTAGAATTTTGTATAGCACATTACATCTGATTTGGGCTTATATACAAAAACTTTATAAAAAATTCATAGAAGTTATTTTTTTGCCCTACCGCATTATTAGATACAGAACCGCCTATTTTTTTGACACAAATTTCATTGTGTTGAATACATCCGAAATTAATGATGCTCGCCTAACTAAATTAAGAACCATTAGTCGTAAATACTTTATTACAGAATCAGTTGATACTGAATCTAGCGGTATGCTTTCATCAGGAAAATATAGTAAACGCCTCAAATCCCCGACACAAACTGTCGGTTTTTATGATTTGTATCATAAAGATCTGTCTATTTGCCCAGTTTATTATAATTTCTTGGGATCAATACATAATCCTGCCTCAATATTCTCAGATTCCTTTTTTGCTGAGCTCTTAGCGGCGAAGATCGCTCTGGGCGGCAAATCACAGGAACTCATCCGTCTAAATAACAAAACCATGGATCTTATCGCTAAGAGCCTAAGATCAGATACTCATCTATATCACGGTCCAAAACCTGATTTACTAAAGAAACTCGACGCTATTAAGTTGACTGGTCTTAAGAAAAAGCGAAAAGCAATGCGCCGAAAAAATGTTAATTACTTCAATGATATGCGAAGCTTGTCACTTTCTCTCGTGTATGCACTTTTACATAAAGAAAATGTTAAATTTGTCACCGCAGACCAAGACTTTGTTTATTTTTTCTTTGAATTACTTCATGCTATAAGCCAACAAATTGTCTTTAACGAAATAGCACTAAATACACTAGGAAAAGAAGGCGTGAAAAAGGTATTTTTAGGTAGTAAGGAAGCCATATTTATATCAAAAAACTTACTTATGAATAAAATTGAAAATTTCATGAATGGTCTGTTTTACGGATATAGGGGTTTCAATTCATCTAAATTCTCCATATATTATTGGGATCAGGCAGAACAGCGATATTATCAATTTAGTTTCGTAATTAATAAAGCTGTTCGGCAACTTTTCTTACACGCACATGGATCACTTGAATGTTATTTCAGTAAAAATAATGAATTTGGTGCTTTTATTGCTTATCGATACTGGTGGCCACCATCTACCGTTCACAACAAAAATTTCGTAAAGATACTACCATTACGCAAAAACATTATTAATTGGGAATCCAAAAAGGTCCCTTCAATTGTTCACGAAAACCTTTGTAAGTACAGGAGGTTAGATCGTCAAAACGATACTCGTAATTTTTTAGGATTTAAGACTAATATAAATTTATGAAAACGGATATCACACCAGAGGAAAAAGAAAGGAAACCAATTGAGATTGATGAGGAAGGAATGAAAAATCTCGTAAATTTATTCTCGCTTCTACTGAAAATCGATATGAGGGTTAATCCTGATAAGTATAGGGCATGTAATAAGTAAGACACGGATTAGAACTTGGTATTATTTTAGTGATAGCATCAATCAATCACTTTTCAGGCTAGACAAATTTTTTCAAAGATTGACGCCATACTAAGAATAAAATTCTTATACCTTGTTTGTTGTGGAGAGGATCTGAAATTACTAGTTAAATACGTACCCACCCTTCTTTCTCTTGGTGAAAGAGTTGTAGATCCTATTACATTAACTTCAAACCTTTTCTTAGCATGAGCGCTTTTATGTGCAATAGTGTTTCTTATAATTAAAAAGATTTCAATTTTATCTTCATCGCTTCTATTCAAAACAGTAAACGGGTGTCCATTTTTAAAAAAATGATTTGCTCGTTGTAGGGTTTTATAATATGGAAACCAATCATAATACGGTCCATTAAAAATTATAGGCATAGCTATTGCATTCGACGAAAAGAATACCTTAGGAATGGTCCTAGTAGAATTGGGAGTAATTTTTTTCGTCAATAAGCCTAAAAACAACTTTTCAACAGAACTTTCAAATGCTGCAGTTGCTTCTAAAAATAACCCCTGATAAATTTGTTCAATGTCTCTACGGGTTATTAGACCATCTATAGATAGCTTGTCTATTCTTTTACGCGTATATTCAAGAGAATTTAAACGTTTTTTGAAATCAGTGGATATCGCTGCAGTACTTTTTGCCATAAATAGTCTATCATCTTATTTCTTTTTTAAAATATTTAAAAAGAATGGTTCGAGACTTAATATTTGTTGTGTTTTTCTGATATGCAGTAATCACTTCTTTTGGAGCACTTTCATTAGCTACGTTGTTTCCCAGTTCTTCAATCTTAGTCACTGTTTGTTTAGAAATTTGTTTTGGCCTTGTTGCTTCACCACGCCTAAAAGAACCAAGACCAAATTTCAAATCGTATAAAAGTATAAATAATATGAAAAAGAGTGTGCGTTGAGTTAAAATACTTTGAGGATTTTCAGTGTTAAAAAAATCTTCAATCGTATCCATAACATTACGGAATCGCCTAGATATCTCTTTACCAGCATTAAATTCAACTTCCTCATATTTCTTATAGAAACTCTCGATGTTACTTTGATTTTTACCAACAACACCTTGAGTGAGCATTACTATCATAAGTTCACTAACAAGCTCGACTTCTAGCATTCTGGCAATGTTGTTAGAATTAAAGACCTTCCATTTTTTCCATCTTTCTACTTGTTCGAAAGCTAATTCATATGCAGTGGTTTTAAACGGGCCAGTATATATTGCGTTCCGTATTTCCTGGTTATTAAGCTTGACGCCAGAGGCGTTCATTCGAGAAAAAATTTGTAACACATCTCTGTCCTCGATGCCCGAAGGAAGAATATGTACTCCAAATTTATATTCAAGAATATCTCGTCGAATATCCTCATCAAGTTCATTAAACTTTTTCTTCGCCAATTCGCGATTGTGATTAGATTTGATTTCAAAATAATCTCTTTCCTCATTGTAATCTGATAATAATCCCGGATTAATATAAGAAAGTATTGTACGAAGTCTCTGCTGTCCATCAACAACTTCCTTAATTGTTTTTAAATCTTTCAAATTAGTTTTTTGCTCTCGTAAAAAAATAACTGGCATTGGGAACCCCCTTATAACCGTATCAATTAAAAAAGATTTTGCGCTAGGAGACCAAACCACCCGTCGTTGAAAATCAGGACTCAAAACCAACGTTTTATTCTTTTGCCAAGAAATGAAGTCGCTAATGCTATATGAGGCCTTCTCTATGTACCACTTTTTCATATTTTTTGAAACTTATACTACTATTATATATTATGCACCTTTTCCAAAAGGGTGCATAATTGATTTTATTATTATATTTTTTAAAAATAGTGTCTCATTTGTTTCATTTGATATAAAATATAGGTGACCGAGACGGGTCAGTAAAAAGTTCCAACACCATCCCATAGCCCCAGTTCGTAAATAACCCTTTGTTTGTAATACGAAAAATTGGAGGGGTCTGGGATATTAGAACTTCTGGTATACTCTAGTTATGAATGAAGTAGTAATAGTAAATGAAAGTGATGAAGTAATTGGGACAATGCCAAAATCCGAAGCTCATACGAACGGCGCTCTTCATAGAATATCTGTTGTGTATGTTGAAAATGACAAAGGAGAAATACTTATTCAATCTAGAGTTGATGGTTATTTAGACCACTCGGCTGCGGGGCATGTAGATCCGGGGGAGTCTTATAAAGAAGCTGCACAAAGAGAACTTTTTGAAGAACTTGGTATCAAAGATGTTGAACTAAAGTATATTGGCAACAGTAGAACATGGAAAGAAAAATATCCTGAAAAAGCAGTATCGCATGTTTTCGATATTTTTAAGTGCGTAGCAAATCCGGAAGAGCTACAGACTGATGAGGTCAAAGATGTTTACTGGGCAAAACCGTATGATATTTTGGACGATATGAAAAAAGATAAAAGTAAGTATTGTGGAGGTTTTGTTGAGTCTCTAAAGATATATTTAGCTAATAACTAGAACCTTCTCTTGTCTTGACTCTAAAACAACAGTTCTGACTTTGTCCAGTAATCACAGCAAAATAAACGGCTCAACCCCATTGAGCCGTTTATTTTCGCATTGTTGTGATATTATGGAGATATGAAAAAATTACAAAACGACAGATATAGAAAGACGAGAGGAGGATACTCGCGTCTTTTGCAAATTTCTTGTCAGAAATGTGGTTCTTTGATTTGTCTGTATCAAAAAGATGGTCCGGGAAACTTACGTAGAATGTATATTGATAGAATTTTCAATCCAAAGATCTTTCTTTCAAGGAAAGATATGACTTGTTTTAAAGGACACCTTTTAGGGACAAGAATAATATATAAAAAGGAGAAGAGACCCGCATTTAGATTATTTGTCGACTCCATAACAAAGAAGATTATTAAGTTTAATAGATCAGCGAAATAGTGAGAAAACTACTAAAAATAAACGGCTAAGTTCCAACTTAGCCGTTTATTTTCGCATTGTTGTGATATTAAGGAAAAATTTGTTAAAAATTGTATCTCGTTTGCATGTCCTCAGCTTGTTGCATATGCAACAAGCTGAGGACATGCGCATACTAACTCAATCCAGATTCTTTACAGCGCCGTTATACGGCGCTATTGTCTA
>SDBV01007444.1_pt1 | contig 14970 bp, 13 predicted proteins | sample 2277081 | NCBI WGS metagenome assembly SDBV01 (sample SAMN10402039, study PRJNA504765) | marine sediment metagenome | isolation source: marine sediment core GS10_PC15, 223 cmbsf | place: Arctic Ocean: Southern Knipovich Ridge | collected 2010
ACCTGCGTCGAAGGATCCTTAGATCTTTGCGCCGAAAGCTGTGCCACAGCCATGAAATACTCGTCCCAACTTATATAATCCGTGCGCTTTCCTGTCATTATCCCTCCGATCACTGCCGAACAAGCCTTAAGGTTTTCCATGAGTTTGCGTAAGTAATTGCCTGATGTCAAGCTTTGGCGAAAGTGGCACGCTTTGCGTTGGCGGGCCAGTGGCGCTATCATCAGGTATTAGTTAGTTGGCATTTCTTATTCTGTGGAGGGAAAACTCATGAATTCGATAGCAAGATTCTTTCTTACTACCTTCGTGGCCATTCTGGTCTTCGGTTCAGCTTTCGCGGAGCAAATTACTGCACGTGGCGTCGTGTACAATGACAAGAACGGCAATGGAACTCACGACAAAGGTGAAAATGGCCTGAAGGGCGTTTTGGTCTCAAATGGCGCCGACGTTGTAAAAACCGATTCAAAGGGCCGATATGAATTGGAACTTGCTGACGACTGCATATTGTTTGTAATCAAGCCTGCCGGTTGGGCCTTGCCAGTGGACATAAACACAAATCTGCCACGTTTCTATTACTTGCACAAGCCCAAAGGTTCGGCCGACCTTAAGTGGCCTGGCGTTGACCCTACTGGCAACTTGCCGGAATCAATTGATTTCGCATTACAGCGAAAGAGGGAAAACAGCAACTTCGATATTATATGTTTCGGCGACACACAGGTTCGAAATCAGCAGGAAGTGGACTTTATGTCTCACGACATCCTGGAAGAGGTGGCGGATCCGGGTGCGGCATTTGGTGTAACACTCGGCGACCTGACCTTTGACGACCTCAGCATGTTTGAGCCGCTGGCGAACGCCATAGGGGTCGTTGGGGTGCCCTGGCACAACGTTATCGGCAACCACGACATGAACCACGATGCCAAGGAACCACAGCACGCATACCAGAGTTTTGAGCGGGTGTTCGGACCTTCTTATTACTCCTTCAATCACGGAAACGTGCATTTTCTTGTCTTGAACAACGTGATGTGGGACCAAAACAAAATGTACACGGCAGCTTTGGGTGACAGACAACTGAGCTTCATTGAAAACGACCTCAAACACCTCGAAGACAAGAGTTTAGTGGTCTTGATGATGCACGTTCCCATCACGAAGTTGGCCGAAAAGGGCAAGCTGTTTTCTGTTCTAAAAAGGTTTCCAAACCTTATGAGCATGTCTGCTCACGAACACAGGCAATCTCACTTGTTCCTTGACGAAAACGACGGTTGGCACGGAAAAAACAAACATCACCACTTCATCAGTGTCACTACCTGCGGAAGTTGGTGGAGAGGCGGATTCGACGAGCAGGGAATACCTCAAGCGACTATGACTGACGGCGCGCCGAAGGGTTATACGATAATTTCATTCGATGGAAATGAATACGCTATGCGTTATAAGGCAACGCGACGGCCGCCCGAATACCAGATGAACGTCTACGCACCGGAACTCATTACCCAATCGCAGGTCAAAGACACTGAGGTAATTGTGAATGTATTTGCAGGCTCCGAAGCTTCCGTAGTTGAATTCAGGATCGATGATGAAGGTATTTGGCGGCCGATGGAAAGCTTTGATGGAGCAGACCCCTATCTGGCGCGAATGACGAAGCTTCGGATTGGACTCTACGAATATGTGGCCAAACAAAAAGGCATTGAGGAACTAAACGCTGGAAAAATTGCCAAGATTGCCGAGGAAATTCGACCTTTCATAGGTTGGAAAATGTCCAATCCCGCAAAAAACACTAATCACATGTGGGCGGGAACTCTTACTGGCAAACTAACAACCGGCACACACACTATACATGTACGAACCACCGACATGTTTGGACAAACTTACCATTCCCGGCGGATCATGAGAGTGGAACCTTAAGTGCCTATCGTTAATGAATGCTTGCCGAAACACACCGCGGCTGATAGAATAATGACACGTAAAAAATTAGCGCCAAGGACATTTCCGACGAAGAGGTAATCAAAATGACTTCGAAACGTGACAAGCAAGAGCCCAAAGACACTATCATGCTCGTGAAGGAACAGGTCCAAGGCAAAAACAGAGTTGGCCACATGCTTTTGGAAGCGGGCAAGATATCCAAGGAGGAACACGCCGAAGCGATGATGGTCCAAAAGGAAAAGGGAGGCGACTTAATAGACATACTTTTCTCCCTCGATTACCTCGAACCAAAGGTGCTGTTGGATTTTCTCGTGAATTACCAGGGCGAAGTTTCCACGGACCTGATACACCTGGAAATCAGAAGAGGCCTTATCTCGCTATTGCCGGCTGCGCTGGCGCAAAAGCATAAGGTCGTGCCCATAGACAAAATAGGCAAAGTGATTCTACTTGGAGCTGTCGCCCCCCTGGATGAAACATCGAGACCCGAACTTGAAGAGGCATGCGGGTTTTCGATAAAGACCCTCATATGCCAACCCCAGGACATCGAAGCGTCCATTGCGCGATACTATTCCGACAGCGAGCCTGATGCCGAAATCGCCTACGATGCCTTGCCAACCGTCACACTCGAGGAAGATGTTGAGGAACGCAATGACTCTATTCGAGGCCTGGAAGCGCCCCTGAGACTCGCGCACGTGGCAAACCTTATCAGAAAAATAAGTACACTGCCCGCTCTTCCCGAAACTGTCACACGGGTGCGCGAAGCGATGCAAAACCCCGACATTTCCGTTGCATCAATCGTCGAAGTGATCCAAATGGATCCGCCAATCGCGGCAAAGGTGCTGGGAGTAGCAAACTCGTCAGCATACGGATTCACCCACAAAGTCCACGACCTCACCCTGGCGGTGTCAATAATGGGACTGCGCGAAACATATTCCATCGTACTCTCGGCGGCAGTTGTTGACCTTCTGCGCAAATGGAAAGGTTTTGATTACCGTACTTTTTGGCTCGATTCAATTTACTGTGCGGCCGCGGCGCGAATAGTTGCAAAAGCCTGCGGCCAGCGGCAGTTACCCGGAGTCTTTTCCGCGGCGCTTCTTCACGACTTTGGACGTGCGGCCTTGTGGCAGGTCGAGGCCACAAAGTGCGCAAAGATTCCCACAGACTTAATGGGAAAAGAATTGGCCGAGGCCGAAAAGGAAATAATAGGAATTTCTCATGCTGAAGCCGGATTCAATCTGGCTGAACATTGGAATCTCCCACCCGAAATTGCCGTACCCGTTCGCTTTCATCACACTCCCGAGAAAGCGACCGAATACAAGAAAAATGTTGCGGTAGTTGCCATAGCCGACCTGCTGACTGGCGCGGCGGGTCCTTCAATCGATGAAAACAAGGGCATTTTTGACGGCCATGAAAATACCCTGGCCACTTTAGACATGGACGTTGAACTCGCTGAAGCCTCGTTGGAGGAGTTCCTGGACAAACGCGAAGCGGCCTTGCGAGACACATTCGGCGCGGACTGATCCAGTCGCCATCAAGCATCAAAAACAGATAGTATTGTCAGTCCTATCTTTACAAGGCTCTCCTCTGGTTTGAGCTTTGTGATATCCTCAAGATTCCTGGTTCAACAAGACTAAGGAGAAGCATCGCATGAAAACCGTTTTCATCCTCATGGATTCACTTAATCGTCATTTCCTCAGCGCCTACGGTTCGGAAATAGCAAAAACACCGAACATAGACAGGCTTTGCGGCAAATCGGTACGTTTTACGAATCATTTTGCCGGCTCTCTTCCCTGCATGCCCGCGCGCCGCGAAATGATGACAGGAAGAACCAACTTCCTCGAAGCCCCGTGGGGGCCCATAGAACCGTTCGACGATTGCCTGCCGGTCGAACTGAGAAAGCAAGCAAAGGTCTACTCGCACATGATCACCGACCATTATCATTATTTCCACAGCGGCGGCGAGGCGTACCACACACTTTTCGACTCGTGGGAATTCGTTCGCGGACAGGAGAGCGACGTCTGGCGGCCGCTCGTCAAACCGCCTGAAACACCCAATTTCAAAGGCAAGAACACAAGGCCGTATTGGGCAAACCGCCAGTTCATGGACTCCGAAAGTGACGAGGATTATTCTACGCCGCAATGCTTCATGCGGGCCATGGACTTCCTTGAAAACAATCACGATCAGGACAACTGGCACCTGCACCTGGAAGTTTTCGATCCCCATGAACCTTTTGCGTGTCCAAAAAAATACAGGGACATGTATGACGACCAATGGGACGACGAAAAATGTCATTATGACTGGCCACAATACGCCCCTGCTGATGAAGACAACGAGGCCGTGCAGCATATTCGCAAAAGCTACGCGGCCACATTAACCATGGCAGACCACTGGCTGGGCAAGTTGCTGGACAAAATGGACCAGCACGACATGTGGAAGGACACAGCGATAGTCCTGACCACGGACCACGGACATCTGCTGGGCGAACACGGCTACTATGCCAAAAACTATATGATGGATTATACAGAATTGGCGCATATACCTCTTTTCATGCACATACCCGGTATGCACATACCCGGAGGCCAGTCGGATGCCGGAAAAACGGTCAATTCACTTTCGGCCACAATAGACATGATGCCGACCTTAATGGATTTACACGGATGCAAAACACCCAAAAGCGCTCATGGAAAGTCGCTTCTGCACTTGCTTGATAACGACGAAGGACACCATGATACCGTGCTCTACGGTTATTTCGGAAAAGACATAAACATGTACGACGGCAAGTACACGTACTGCCGACAACCGCTGCCCGATTCGGTTGCGTATCATCATACAGCTATGCCGCGCTCTTTCCATGATTTCATATCGACAGAAAAACTGGCCGGATCAGAAGTGGGAGATTTCCTGCCGCACGCCAAAGGCGTGCCGGTGTACAGAATGAAGACAGAATCGCACAGACACGACTCCGCGCCGGACTTCAATCCCATTTACGACCTTGAAAATGACCCTGCACAGACCGCACCGATTCAGGACGAAAAGATCGAGGCCATACTGGCAGAAAAGTTGCGACTCACAATGAAACGATTAGATGCACCGGAATCTGAGTTCATACGCGTAGGTTTATAGTTTTGACGAACGGCAACGAAAAAAAACAGCGCCACGCATCGAAACGCAAGGCTTTCGCATTGTGTCTTGCGGCCTCAGTCGTTCTGATGGGCGGACTACTGACAGGCGTAAACAATGCCGCAAAGAATCTCGCCGTCGACGCCGCGGCAAATCACACAGTTTCGTTTCTGACGCAATTCAATCTGCGCATTCAAAGTGAATCTTCCTCGTTGACCAGCGCGATTCACACGGTTCTGGACGACGCGGAAATTGGCGGCACGCATGAAAACAGCGACGATGAGGAAATGAAAAAGACGCTGGAGCATATTTTCAGAAGACTGCAAAGAAACGGATGGATTTCGCAAATATCGTTAGTAAGTCCTGATTTTCAAAACAAAGCGACTCTCACTTACACAGACGACGAACTCAAGTTCGAGAATGAATCGGCATCTCTGGATTCTGCAAGCATCAACCAATCGACAGGAATTGAAATCAATAGCGAGGACGGCCTGATACTCACAGCTGGCGTGCCTTGGTTTCATCAGCGAGATCTAGTCGGATTCATTAGCGTAAAGAAAAAGCTGCCAAATGTTTTCAAAGACATACGCACTGTTCTCGGCCACCAGATGCTTGTCGTGAAAAACGCGGACGGCGCCGACCCCGAAATACTCGTACCGGGCATGAAGGTGTCGAGCCAGCACGTGCCAAACCTGATTGAACAGGCCAGACGCAGGGAATTAGCAAGAATCGATGCCGGGGGAAGCCGGAAGCTTTACGCAGTAAATATCGTCGATCTACAAGGCGCGAACGAAGAAGTTGCGGCAGCGGTCCTGCTTCTATTCGATATCACAGAATACAGCGATATGTTCCACAACGTGCTAGTATCGGCGGTGCTTTCCTGTCTGGTCGCTTTTGTACTTTTTTACTTGGCCATATTCAAGCTCACCAGACATGATGCCATGCCCGAATTGCATGCTGAACCGTTTAATATAGAGGCCTATGCCGATTCTGAAAGAAAAGAGTTGAAAAGCAATCTTGATAGAATGGTAGCGGCTGTCGAAGACGTCAACGACGCCATAATAATGACCAACTCTGACATGAAAGTAACATATCTAAACATCGCAGCAGCGCATTTGTTTGCATGCACTCAGGAAAGCATTAATGAACAAGGAATATCCGAACTCTATATAGACCCCGAGGAGGCCAAGAGGAATCTCGCCGAGATTCTTGATGGTACATCCTGGGACGCTGAAGTTGACATGCGCGCAAGAGAAAACAAGACCATCATCGCGCGAAATCACTGCACCCCAATAATGACGGATGACTATGAAGTCATGGGCATTATGTTCGTGATAAGCGACATAACGGCACAGAAAGAGGCGGAGAATGCCTTGAAAAAGGCCGCCACTCATGACACTTTAACAGGCCTGTTCAACAGGGGATATTTCATGAAGCGCATGGAGGCGGCCGTACGTTCCGCAAAGCGATATGAGTACCCATTGAGCATGTGTATCGGCGACGTGGACAAATTCAAAATCGTTAATGACAGCTATGGCCACCAGGCAGGCGACAAGGTACTGGTAGAACTGGCCGCCATTCTGACCAGCCAACTGCGCTCAGATGACTTCGCAGGACGCTACGGAGGAGACGAGTTCTGCATTGTGTTCCCTCACACGAGTACAGAAGACGCCGTCAAAACTGTCGAACGATTTCGAAAGGCCTTGTCTGAAAAAACTTTTTGCGCTGGAAACGGAGGCGAGTTTACAGTCTCATCAACCTTCGGAGTGGCAGAGCTTAGTGAGGGAATCGGTTCGGAAAAGGAACTGTTTGCACGAGCCGATGAGGCCCTTTATGAAGCCAAAGAACTCGGCAGAAACAGGGTACACATCAAGTCCGATTAGCGCCGCCTGTCTCAGCATCAACGTATCTGGCCAGCATGTAGAAATAGTCGCTTAGACGATTCACGAATGGCAGCAGCGTTTCCGTATCCAATTCCGGCGCGGTCTCCTTGTACGCGACCAGCCGCCGCTCGAATCTACGCACTATCGTACAAAGAATGTCTATCTGCGCCGCAACTTTGCCCTGTGCCGACACTGAAAAGGCTTTGGGCAACTCAACACGCTCCTCCAAAAAACTCTGCGCTAATTCCAGCTTATCGAGGTCGGCCGCTTCGACACACTTATGGACCTTAGAGCTTGACGCATCGCTACAAGTCGCGCCAATCACAAAATAAGTCTCCAGTATCCACTTAAGGAATTCGGCCAGGCGGCCACTCTCCGCAAACTCCGCCTCAATAATCAACAACCGAACATAAGCCGTGTTTGTTCGCAATTCATCAAGCGTCCCAACGCACTCTATCGCGGGATGGCCCTTAGAAAGGGTCTCGCCGCCCAGCGTGACAGTCGTTCCCGAATCGCCGCGCTTGGTAGTAACTTGAGATTTCATTGCAAAACCCTCATACATCCAAAGTAATTGAAACAGGACAATGGTCCGAACCCATCACATCTCTATGAATGACCGCCTCGCCCACATTGGTCATAAACTCTTCGTTAACGCAGTGGTAGTCCAAGCGCCATCCTATGTTCCGCCGGCGCGCGGCCGCGCGATAAGACCACCAAGTGTAGTTGCCCGGTTCCTCATTAAAATGCCGGAAGGTATCGACATATCCGGCGTCCACAAAACGGTCCATGCAGTCCCTTTCCTCGGGAGTGTAGCCTGGGTTGCCCTCGTTCTCCTTCGGACGCGCCAGATCAATCGCCTTATGCGCAACGTTATAGTCGCCCAGGAGAACTACGTTCTTGCCCTTGTCGCGCAGGGAATTGCAGAACTCGATAATAGTATCGAAAAAGCCCACCTTATAATCCATACGCGCACCTTCGGCCTGACTGTTCGGAAAATACGCATTAATGATAGTGAATTCTTCAAACTCCACCACCTGTGCGCGGCCTTCCACGTCAAAGTCATCCACACCAAGCACGCCAACGGCAACAGGAGGAGTTTTGCTAAAAGTGGCCACGCCGCTATAGCCCTTTTTCTTTGCAGGATGCCAATACACCGAATATCCGTCCGGCGACAACACCGACTGATCCAAGTCCGCCTCCAGCGCGCGCACTTCCTGCAAACACAAAATGTCCGGCTGAGCCACAGACAACCAATCAAGAAAGCCCTTGCGCAACACTGACCTTATACCATTAACATTCCAAGACATAATTTGAAGCATTATGATTTCCTTCTATTAGACATCGCCTACGAATGAGAGAATACGTATCTCACCCAAGCGTTTGCAAACAGACCCAACACCATAGCCGCAAGCAGCACCCCACCGACCCCACGCAAAACCACCCCACCGCGTCTTTGCGAGGAGGAACGACGAAGCAATCTACTATCCTTACCCCATACAGCCAAACCGGTCAAGCCAAAGACCCCTCTAAACCCAAAAACCAAAGTCCTGAGCAGCACCCCACCCCCCACGGCGCAAACTCACTGAAGAAACTACGTCCCCAGTGTCCGTCCGTGAAAGTCCGTGAATGTCCGTGTCAGTCCATCTCCCCACGCACCCCTTCGGGACCCTCACGCCACCTTCCCACTGGATATTTGACGGTTTTGGATGTAGACTAAACTGAGAGGGCAAAAGGGGGTTGTTCAACTTGTGCCTCATAAATTCTAAACCCAATTGCTAGGAGGCTGTCATCATGTCGTCAACTAGATTAAGAAGAATGGCCGTGGCCGGCCAGTTTTACACGGACGAACCCAAAATACTCGAAAAGGACGCCAAGGGCTACATCGAAGAGAGCGGCGTCGATCCTTCTCCGGCTACCGTGGCGGCCATAATCGTACCCCACGCCGGCTACATGTATTCAGGCCCCACCGCTGGCCACTCGTATGCGCGCATAAAGGGCAAGAAACCCAAGCGGGTCATCCTGCTGGGAGGCTCGCACAGATACCGCATCGACGGCGCGTCAATATTCAACCGAGGGGCCTTTGAAACACCTCTGGGCGATATGAAAATAGACGAGGCATTCGCGGACGAGCTGATAGAAATCGCTTCAAAGGACTTGAACACCGTTCCCGGCCCCCTCGAACCACACGCGCTCGAACATTCCCTCGAAGTCCAGTTGCCTTTCATAAAGGTTGCCTTAGGCGACGTGCCAATTGTACCTATTCTTTTCAGTTCCCCCGTCTCGGACTTTCACGCCAACTTCGGAACCGCCTTGGCGGAAAAAGTCGACAGCGACGACATCGTTGTTGCCTCAACAGACCTGTCCCATTTTCTCTCAGAAGAAGAAGCGAACGAAATCGACGAAGAATCAATGAACACTATCCTGGCCAAGGATTGGCAAGCCCTGGCAAAGGGAATCAAAAAAAACGAATGCTCAATGTGCGGAGACGTCGCCGTAGTTGCCGCCATGACATATGCAATCGCACGCGGCGCGGACAAATGGACGCTGCTCGACTATCGTACGAGTTCAAAGGCCTCAGGCGACTTTGGCCGGGTCGTAGGATATACCGCAATCTCAATGGAGTTCTCAAATGAAGGTGCTTGATGTCTGTGCAGCAATGGATGAATGGGCGCCGCAAGGCCTGGCGTATGATTGGGACAGGACCGGACTCGCCATCGGAGACCCACAAGCGAATGTCAAACGCGCACTGGTAGCGCTTACCGTCACGCGCGAAGCCTTCAACGCGGCCGTCAAGGCCAAAGCCGGCATCATAGTGGCGCATCATCCGCCAATATGGGAGCCTTTCAAAACTCTGCGAACGGACGATCCCGCCACTCGGCTATGTCTCGACATAGCACAGGCAGGCATGGCGTGCTTTTCCGCACATACAAATCTCGATCTGGCAAAAGGCGGTGTAAACGACGTGCTGGCCGACGCGATAGGACTGCAAGACAAACAACCGCTGCTGCACGCGGATCACGCGCGATACGTCAAGTTAGTCACCTTTGTGCCTGAAAAACACCTGGCAAAAGTTCGCGACGCTGTATGCGCAAAAGGCGCAGGCGTGATTGGTCAATACACACACTGCTCCTTCAGCACGCCCGGAACAGGAACCTTTCTGCCAGGCAAGCAAGCAAGCCCATTTTCCGGCAAAGTCGAACAACTCAACGAAGAACCCGAATTGCGATTCGAAGTGCTTGTCCCCAAGGCATCCCTCCCCCACGTTCTCAAGGCACTCTTCGACGCCCACCCATACGAAGAAGCCGCTTACGACGTAGTCAACATCGAAAACACAAATCCATCGATAGCCCTGGGAGTAAAAGGCGCACTCCCAAAATCAATGACGCTCAAAAACTTCGCAAAAAGCGTATGCAAATGCCTCAAAATTCCCGACCTCAAAGTTGTAGGCCAACAAGGAAGCAAAGTCCGAAGCGTGGCCGTGATAGGCGGCGCAGGAGGCAGCCAGATAAGCAAAATCCCAACAGGCATAGACGTACTCGTAACCGGCGACGTAAGCTACCACGACGCCCTCGATGCACAACAACGCGGCCTCGCCGTAATAGACGCAGGCCACGCAGAAACAGAAAAACTAATAGTACCCACAATCGCAAAATACCTGAGAAAAAATCTCAAAAACCTCAGCGTATCAACATACACAGAAAAGCGAGTATTTCAAACTGTCAACGCAGATATTAGTTAAACCCGTGCGAGAGCACAGAAAACTAAGCAAAAAAGGGACTGACGCAGCGTAGCGAGTCTTCGAGCGAAGACGTGTCTGCCCCTTTTCTTGCGAGCCCCGCACCGCCTTCGGCACAGATTCATAAAACGACATGAACCTCGTCAACGCAATACTTCCATATCGTCCATATCGTCCATACAGTCCATCAAGTCCACAAGCATCCACCACCACTCCCCCCAACCCGTCATTGCGAGGAGGAACGACGAACCTAGCAGTTTCTTCTGAGAAACTGCCAGGGGCTCCGTCAGGAGACCGGCAATCCTACTGTCCTTACCCAGTGACGCTCAACCAGTTACACCAAAGAAGTCTATAATTCTAAACCCCATGTCCTTAGCAGCCTCGTCCAAAAGCGCCACGGATTTAACGAATATTTATATATAACCCGTCATCAAAAAGGCAGCATGCCTTCTTTATCATCCGCGCCCGGCTCAGGTTCGTCCTTCTTCCGAGGCGTCTTTTCTTCAGGTTCATCGACCTCAGCACCCTCCTCGAAGCTTTCCGTCTCGAGATTACCCGCCGCGTTCTTGCTAAGAAGCTCAATCTTCTTCTCCGCCTCAGTAAGCGCCTTTTCACAACGCCGCGCAAGTTTAATCCCCTCTTCAAAACTCTTCAGAGAATTCTCCAGCGACAGCGAACCGTCCTCAAGCTTCTCAGTAATACCCTCGAGTTTCTCCAGGTCTTTCTCAAATTTGGATTCAGCCATTTGCATTGTCCTCAACATGTTCAACTTTGGCAGTCGCGCTGCCTTTACCAAATCTAATCTCCAACTCGTCATCACGCGCCAACTGGCGGGCATCGCGGACAAGTTCCTTATCAGGAAGCTTCCAAGCCACCGAATATCCTCTGGACAGAATTGCAAGCGGACTCAGCGCATCCAACTGCGCCATCAAGGGTCTGAGACGCGACCGCATCCGCTCCGGGATTGCCCCGCCGCTCCGCTTAAGCCTGCCACGCACAGCAACAATACGCTCCCTGAGCCTGCCAACCTGCCGCGCGGGCGACAAAAGGCCAAGCGCATTGTCTAGTTTCGCCAGCCGCATCGCCCCCCGCTGAATTCGCGACCGCAACTCGTCCTGCATACGCATACGCAACTCATCAACCGCCTGCCTGCGCTGGCGCACCAATTCCTCAGGCCGCTGGAACACATAATGTCCCTTCAAAAACTCCAGCCGGTTCCGTGATTCGCGAACACTACGCCCCATCGAATTGATAAGCCGGTTCTTGAACTGCTCAACACGCCCTACCAGCGCGTCCTGTTCCTGCACCACAAGCTCCGCCGCCGCCGAAGGCGTCGGAGCGCGCACATCGGCAGCCAGATCGCTCAACGAAACGTCTATCTCATGGCCAACCGCGGAAATTATCGGCGTCTCCGCATTGTAAACCGCACGAACAACTTTCTCCTCATTAAACGGCCAAAGATCCTCCTTAGACCCGCCCCCCCGGCCAATTATCATCACGTCCACGCCATACTCATCCAGCGCCCTGATACCCTCAACAATCTCCGGCGCAGCCTCATCACCCTGCACACGCGCGGGATAAATAAGTATATGCACATTAGCGAACCTGCGGTTAATTACATTCAATATGTCCCGAATCGCCGCACCGGTAGGCGACGTCACAACGCCAATCCTACGCGGCAGCAGAGGAATCTCCTTCTTATGCGCATCATCAAACAGACCCTCCGCTTCAAGCTTCTTATGCAGCTTCTCGAAGGCAAGCTGCAATGCGCCCATACCCTTCGGCTGCATATCATCGCAAACTATCTGAAGATCGCCGCGCCGCTCATAAACAGTCACCAACCCATGCGCCACAACCTCAAGACCATTCTCAGGTTCAAACTTAAGCCGACTCATCCTGCCGCGAAAAAGGACGGACTTTATCTCACCCTCACTATCCTTCAAAGTAAAATAAGCGTGTCCCGCAGGCGAAATACGGAAGTTAGAAACCTCACCGCAAACCCACACATAGCCAAACTCATGCTCAAGCATTCCCTTAAGGTGACGCGTAAGTTGACTAACCGGCCATATCTCGCCATGTTCCTGATGCATACCAAGCATTGTAACCCATTAACGAAGCACATGAAAAGAACAACCACACATCTCACCCAAATCACCCGTACTGAAAGAACGAAATATACACACACCTATCAGAAGGCGGCAAGGGGTGGCGCCCTCGCCGCAATCCACGCGCTCAATTGTATTATCTGGGCTGAAAAACCTCTTGCCAGTTAGCGCTGCTCATGCTACCATATGAGTGCGTTTTGTCGACAAGATACAAAAAGGCTCATGTAATGGCCGGCAAACAAGGGAAGGTGGCGGCGCGGTACCTGCCTTCCGACTATTGTTATCCGCTGGGTGAAAGAGTGCGTGCCATGGCAGGTGCATCAGGTTGGTCCGTGGCGCGTTTGGTAATAATGGAGTAGTGTGAAGGACGTTTCAAAACTCTTGGGACAACATCAAACTGTAAACAGGGGAGAAATGAAATGAGGAACAGGACGAATGTAAGAACAATAGCATTGGCGTTGTTGGTTATGGCGTCGTTTGGCGCACAAGCGGAATTGACGCTGGACATCGACAATGTCACACCCGCAATAGTGGCTGCGATTAACGGCACTGGTGGCTGGGCGGAAATCGATATCCCAGGCGCTGCCAACGCAACCCCGTTCACGACGGCCAATGGCATTGTGATCGGCGGGTACCTTGCCAGCCCTGGCGGCCGCACCGAAATGGACTTGCACACCAGCGACACCCGTCTCCGGCTCCGGTTTCGGACGGGTGGTGGTTCTCAACCGGCCGATGGTACGTACGTCTATTGGCACTGGCCTACCACGGAGGCCAACGCCACCAGCATTAGCTTAGACGAAGTGGGTGGAGAAGAGACTGTTAGCTCGACTATGCGATACATGCTTCGTGACGGCGCCGACTGGTATATCTCCGCTCCAAGCGTGTGGCCGGCTGGTTTGACGGCCTTTACGGTGCAGTTCGCGGATCTTACGTGGGCGCAATTAACCGACGCGCCCCTGATAGCACTTCTCAATACCAATCCGCCGGTGGCCGGTAGCGAACGGGCCATGCAGGACCTTAGCGCATTAACGTTTACCGCGTTGCCCACGGTCCATGTGGATGCTGCAGGCCTTTACGTGGAGAGCGACGGTCTCGGAGCGAACGATTGGCCTCGGATTCATGGCGGGCTTACTATTTCAGCGGGCAGCGGTGGAGGCAATATCACCTTCGTGAGAGTCGAGAACAACCGCTTTGACGCGGATCAAACCGACGCGACCCAGGTCGATACGCTCAACATCGCCGTTGGCGATACCGTCCGTTGGACTTGGATCGAGGGCGATCATACGATCACGAGCGGTACCGGCGCCGCCGATCCTCAATCCGGCGTGCTGTTCAATTCTCCATCCACTTCCACCGAAACGGTCTTCGAGTTTACCTTCAACAATGCCGGTACCTTTGACTACTACTGCATCCCACATGAAGGCGATAACATGTTTGGAATCGTCGTCGTCAGCGCCGCCCCCGGCGATGGTGATGGCGACGGAGACGGCGGTGGCGGTACTGTTGCCGAGCCTGAGGCCGGAATGCCTGTTGCAGGTGTAGTCGGCCTTGGCCTCTTGGCCGGCGCCATTGCTCTAGGAGGAGTTTCACTAACCCGCAGACATAAATAGCCTTCACTCCTCATCCCACGCGAAGATTAGCGCTGTCAACCGCCGGACCTCAGTTCGGCGGTTGACGCACTTTGTGTGCCAGCCATGGCACAGTTTCTATAATCCCAGATAATGAAGCATTTGGATGGTTTTCGGGGAGCACTCAAGAAAAACCACAGAACCACGCCGGAGAGAGACCCAAATGCTATTGAAAAGTGCGCCGACATGGACGTCCACCACACTGACGGACAGACTTTGAGGAGACCGCATTGATGGCCAGTTTAATGCATGATCTGTTTCATGGCGACATAAGAACTATGCAAGTTTCATCCAAACGACACGACTTACCTTTTTCGCAAATGCATCCACATGCCTCCACTAAGTCATTTGACACAATAAGTCAAAATCAGATAGTATACGCGTCGCGATTATGCCGGATAGCCAAATTGGTAAGGCACCTGATTCTGGTTCAGGAGATTCTAGGTTCGAATCCTAGTCCGGCAGCCAGTACTAATAATAGGCGTCCAACGCGCCTGTTTAGTTTATATATGCGGCCCGTTCATCTAGTGGTTAGGATGCAGGATTCTCAGTCCTGTCACAGGGGTTCGACTCCCCTACGGGCT
>SDBV01007445.1_pt1 | contig 14964 bp, 15 predicted proteins | sample 2277081 | NCBI WGS metagenome assembly SDBV01 (sample SAMN10402039, study PRJNA504765) | marine sediment metagenome | isolation source: marine sediment core GS10_PC15, 223 cmbsf | place: Arctic Ocean: Southern Knipovich Ridge | collected 2010
GCTAATTCTTGAGGCGGTTTTCTATGCCATGAAAAATTACCTGGGTGTGAACCTATCTCAGAACCTTCTAATTTAAGAATTCCCCCGGTTTCGTTTTTTAGTTTTATATTCATTAACGTACTAGCACTTGCCACAGTAAATAAACCCAATGTTACACTAGCAACAAGGACTGTTATAAACCATTTGAAAGTTTTCATAAATATTCCTCAAAAAATTTAAAGACATCTCAAGCCAGACAACAGATCTGAACCATTTTGGTAATGAATTATACCACCCGAACTCCATGATTCAAATAGGAAACCCATCTTCTATGCAAAAAATTTCTACTTAACCTTTAGTTAAGGAAATTGTTAATGTTAATCAAATAAAATTAAATTTTTTAGTGAAGTAGCTCTGGCCTATTCTTTTATCTTACGGTTTCAAATGCTTATCCAGAAATGTTAATATACTTTGCCACGCCCGCCGATTGGCCAACGCTCTTTCAGGCGCACGGCCGCCATAATTTAGCACGAGGTTTCCGCCTGGCATAGCCATCCAGGGATTAGCATTTTTTATATAACATGGCTGCTTAAGTCAGAGCCATTAATATTGGAAGCTAAATTTTAAAGACAAGATATAACGGAAATTACCCCGCAACACTTTGTCACGGGGCATACAATTTATTTTAGCCGAAAAGTTAAGTTCGCTTTTTCATTTCGAAGGTCACTTTGTTGTTCTCTCCAAAATTTTCACGCTCTAGCTTGATAGACAAGTTGTTCCCTGTGCAACTCTTAACACGAGTGCCTCTATCCCAAACTCTAGTAAATTGAACCGAAAAACGCTTTAACTTAATATAACAAGCACCAGTTGGGTCATTCAATATAGAGTATGCAAAAGAAACAAACATTGTTTGATAAAAATCAATATCAGTATCATGCCATACCACAACATGATATTCTTGACCTGGCATTAATTTAATTGGCGGCTTTCTATGCCACGCCCAACTATTAGTAGCGCCACTACCCGCATCCGAGCTTCTTAATACAAGAATAGATCTTGTGTTATTTATTATTTTTGTATTCAATAAAGTACTAGCATTAGCCACAGTAATTAAGCCCAATGTGATACTAACAATGAGCGCTGTTATAAATACTTTTAATATTTTCATGGAGTCACCTCTTATTTTTTTCAAGTTAGATGCCGAAACAAGGCCAACTAAATTTAAACGTTTTGATTTTGTTCTAGAATTATACCACATGAACACTATTACTCAATTAATCCATTCGGAAAACTCCATAAAAAATTATTTAATAGTTATTTAAGGAATCTCGTTAAAATTCTATTTCCATAACGAGAGAGAGTTGTATAGTTTTATCTGCTATTCTTTCAAATGCTTATCCAGAAATGTTAATATATTTTGCCACGCCCGTCGATTGGCCAACGCTCTTTCAGGAGCACGGCCGCCATAATTTAGCACGAGGTTTCCGCCTGGCATGGCCATCCAGGGAGATGTTATAGGGATCAAGAATATATTATTTAATTTTGGATTTAATAGATGGCATTGACTGTAATAGCCAAGTCTTCTCAGTTTATTAGTGTTTATCTGACTATAAGTGTTTACGTTTACATAGATTATTATTCAAAATTTAAGCCCATGCCACGGTACTCCTTCTCCAATACATAATCCGCAATAGAGCTCCCGCTATAACCCTGCATAGCTTGTTTGGGCAGGCTAGGCCTCTGAAAGAGAGCAGCATTATTTCGAATACTATTCAATTTACTATATGCATTCTTACCATCATTCGGCCCATTAAGAACCTTATTATAGAATGAATCAACGAGATCGAAAGTTTTATAACCTGCATACGCTCCAATTGCCAATGATAGAAGTCCTGATATAATACACAAAATACCAACAAGTATGTTACCTGAGGCAAAGCTAAGTCCTGCTTGCAGAAACGACCCACCACCTGCGACTATGCCGAGCCCTGCAAATAGCCCTGCACCTATTAAACTCGGTGTAGTTGGGTTGTATTTTTGATTTTCCTTTAAGGTATATTTATGCTTCTTTAAGAAATCATATCTGCGTTTGGTATAGTTACGAGTTTCTGTAAAAACACTCTTAATATTTCTTTTGGCAGCTTCATTAATTTTTTCATTCTTTTCTTTAGAAAAACCGATAACTTCTACAAGCTTGTCAAGATCAAAATTTGGGGTAACTTGTCCAATAAAATTTGTTTCTGTAAAAGCATTAAAAATTGCATGTTGACCAACGACAGTATGAGCATGTTTTTCTATTTTTTTAAGACATCGAATGATATCCTCATTCTGAAAAAAATTTTCTTCAACGTTGTAATGCTGCCGCAGCCCTGTTTTTCCAGAAGAAAAGTAAACACAGATAGAAAAGAATGCATGTTCTTTAGCATGTGTTTGATATTCACCTCCTAACTTCCCATATTCAGCATAGAGCTGTTCAATCAGAGAGTCTACTTTTGGTCTAATATTTCCTTGATCCTCGTAAGCCTGGACTTCCTGCCGTCGCTTTGCCACACCTGCTGATTCTAATTGACCATATAAACCAAAACGCATCACCACCCCCAACTACAATTAGGAAATAAAAAAATTGATTCGCATTTATACCATAATTTAAAACCACTTGTCAAAAGCTAGCAAGCCTGTTATTAAGACCACCTCATTAATATCTGTCTAGCAAGATAAGAAAGTCTAAAATTTCAAATGCTTATCCAGAAATGTTAATATACTTTGCCATGCCCGTCGATTGGCCAACGCTCTTTCAGGGGCACGGCCGCCATAATTTAGCACGAGGTTTCCGCCTGGCATGGCCATCCAGGAAATAGTTGTCGGAAGATTGGCATAATTAAAGAGATGACCTACGCCTTGAAACGATAATAATTCATCATCACCGGCATAACGAGTCTTTTTTCTACGGTGTATAATCGCTTCTGCCATATATTTTGAAGGCCACATTTTATCTTGTTTGCCTGCAATTAATAATAATGGCGCATTGATATTTTCAACGGGTATAGCCGCTTGATTAACCATCTGACTTTCTTTTTTCACAACACTATAAACCGGCAATAAACTGGTGCGCATCAAACTAGGGAATATTTTTTGCAAATGAAACTTTTTTATCCATTTAGCTAACATCAATTGTGGAACGATTTTTGAACCATCCATTTTTACATACGGCAATGCTTGATGATTAAGCGACCAAGATGATTTGTTTTCCGGTTTTCCCTTTCCAAACCCTTGCCAGATTACATGAGCAGGTGACACGGCAATTAACGCTTTTATATTCATTTCCGGAATAAAAGAAGCGGCAGCCAAAAACCCTTCCGCGCCTTTAGAAACGCCCATCATTGCCATTCGATCCGATGCGACCCGCTCATGATTCGCCAACCATTGCACACCTGCTTGAAAACGCTCTAACGATAATTCATATAATTCTTTTGGCAAATCTGCGAAATTAAAATAAGCCATCACTAAAACCGCATAACCATGAGACGCTAATAAATAGGCCGTCGCCATTTGGCTCGCGATCCCACCTTCGCTGCCTGGACACAATAAAATGGCAGGATGCGGCCCCATACCCGCTGGCAGTAAAAATTTGCCTTTGACCTGATCATCATCGACGTCATTCACAACAACTTCATTGGATTTAAATTCACGTACAATCGTACTAGACGCCACTGTTTGATCGCGAAGTTGAAGATCAAACGTAATCGACATAGGCTTTGCAACATCGGCAATAAACATGCTAGGTGGTTTTTGATTTTCTTTTGGGCGCATCGACCAAATCAAACCCATAGGATCGACCTGATGGTAACTGCCCGATAACGGTTGTTGTTTAGCTAAATCGATCTGCTGATTTTGATCAGCTTGAAAATCGGCGTTGGCTTGCCAACGATTTCCAAAGACATCTTCTGTCCATGCCGTTAGTCGTACTTTGGAATTTGGAGTAATGTGTTTTATCCGGATCGCCAATAAACTATCGGCCAGTTCCGTTTCCGGGATTATTTCTAATTCCATTGAATCGTCTCAACCCTTTTTTTGAATAAGTGCGCGCACCCTTTCTAAATCTTCTTCTGTATCCACTCCCGGAGGAAATTTTACCTTAGAGATACACATATGAATTCGCCCACCATTCCATAAAATACGCAGCTGCTCGAGTGATTCCATAGTCTCCAAAGAACAAGCCGCCCATTCTAAATAATCCCACAAAAAATTAACTCGATAAGCATACAATCCGATATGACGAAAATGATTGCTTTCTAATTTAATGTTTTCTTTGTCATGAAACGTTGCCCGCTCCCACGGCACGGGAGCACGACTAAAATACATGGCATAATTACGACGATTAAGCACAACCTTGACCACATTAGGATCAAACAGTTCTTCTACATCAACAATGGCCTCACACATACTCGCCACTTTGACATTATCGTGTTCTGCTAAATCTTCTGCCACTTGACGAATTGCTCCTGGAGAAATTAAGGGCTCATCACCTTGGACATTCACTACAATTTCATCTTCGTCGCATTCCAAAGCCGCAACGGCCTCAGCTAATCGTTCTGTCCCTGATTGATGTTCTGGAGTTGTAATGCACACTTGCGCTCCAAACGACTCAGCCACATCGGCAATGCGTTTATCGTCAGTCGCAATGCTGACCTGTTCAGCACCGCTTTCCATGGCTTTTTCATAAACATGTTGAACCATGGGTTTTCCAGCAATATCGACCAATGCTTTCCCTGGCAACCGAGTTGATGCATAACGGGCGGGAATAATAACTCGAAATTCCATAATCAAACCTCTTTTTCATTAAGACTACGCGCCTCATCAGGCAACATAATCGGAACGTCGTTCTGAATAGGATAAGCTAATTTATCAAACCGACACAACAGTTCTTGCAAACTTTCATTATAAATAAGTTTACCTTTACAAATAGGACATGCCAACATATCCAACATACGAGTATCCATAAACATCCTTAATCAAAAGTTGTTACTCTTTTAATCTAACTACTCGCCCGTCATTCTGGCGAAAGCCGGAATCCAGGCGCGTTATGCGTGCCAACTCACGCAGTGCGTTATGGATCCCGCGGTCAAGCCGCGGGATGACGCGGTGTAAGCAGTTACCTTTTAATTTATCACTATTGAGTTAAGAATCAAGACCAGTATAAAAATTGATTTCGCCTACGCGAAGAAGAAGTCACAACATTCCATCTTCTGTCCTCAGCCTTCTGAACTCGGGACGGCAGGATTTGAACCTGCGACCCCTTGCACCCCATGCAAGTGCGCTACCAGGCTGCGCTACGCCCCGCTATGCGAGAGATAAGAATACTACCTGCGATCTTCGAGTTCCGCTACTATTTCTTCGAGACCGACGACAGCATCATGGACTGTTGAATAGACTTTTGAATGTCGAGCCGGCTCTTTGCTTTCATCTTCTGTAGCAAGCTGCTGCCTTGCACCTTCGATGGTATAGCCTTGTATATAGAGCAAGTCTTTAATTTGCCTAATGAGCAGAACGTCTTCACGGCGATAATAACGTCGATTACCCCGGCGCTTGATCGGCTTCAGTTGAGGAAATTCTTGCTCCCAATAACGCAATACATGCGGTTTTAAGTCACAAAGATCAGACACTTCCCCGATCGTAAAATATAATTTTTCTGGAATTGGAGGCTCTTGCTGTTTACTATTCCTCGCTAAGTTCCTTTTGCTCGTCTGGTTTCGCATAATTCTCCACCCTGGATTTAAGTTTATGACCTGCACGGAAAGTCACAACCCGTCTTGCTGTGATTGGAATTTCTTCGCCCGTTTTAGGATTTCTCCCTGGCCTTTCCTTCTTATCACGCAAATCAAAGTTACCATAACCGGATATTTTAACTCGTTCACCGTCCTCAAGTGCCAAAATAATCTCGTCAAAATACCCTTCTACAACTTCCTTTGACTCACGTTTATTTAAACCTAATACATTATACAAGTGCTCAGCCAAATCGGCTTTAGTGAGTGCCCCCATTGCTACGTCCTCAATTTTGCATGAAACTCACGATCAAGAGCGACTACAACGCTCTGAATCACATCATTAATTTCACTATCTATAAGAGTGCGCGAAGGGTCTTGAAAGGTCAAGCCCAATGCTACACTTTTTTTACCTTTCTCTACTCCTTCTCCCTGGTAGACATCAAAGACTTGTACACTGCCTAACAATTGCCCAGCAGTTTCTTTTATTTTATGCAAAATTTGCGTTGTAGGCAAAGCCTCATTTACAACCATCGCTAAATCACGATGTACGGCTGGGTACTTAGATATTATAGTAAATTCAGGCAATTGTGCAGATGCTATTGCCGATGTCGCAATCTCGAATACAAATACCACCTGATTTATGTCCATTTGTTGAGCAATTTTAGGATGTAGCGCACCTAAATGCCCAACACATTGCCCCCTAAGGTTAAGATCAGCGGACTGACCGGGATGCAAAGCAGGATGTTCGCTTCTAACCCAAGAAAAATCATGGGCCCTAGCCGTCTTGCCGAGCAGTGCCTCAACATCACCCTTAACGTCGTAAAAATCAATCTCACGCAAGGGTTGTGCCCATTGCTTAGGAAAAACTTGACCTGTCGCGACAAAACCCAATTGGTTCAATTGCTTATAACCTTTACCTTCAGGATAAAAGCAGAGCCCCGTTTCAAACAACCGCAGCGATTCACATTGGCGATTTAAATTATAACGCATAGCTTGAATCAGCCCCGGCCATAGGCTTGTACGCATGGCGGCCATATCATGGGCTATAGGATTATCAACCCTAATTGGCGTAACGTTAGGGTCAAGCATATGCTGCAACTGTGGCTCAATAAAACTGTAAGTGATCGCCTCATGGTAACCACGGTCCACCAACAGGTTCGAAAACTGCCCTGAAGGTAATTCAGTCTCGGGTTGTTTTAGCATTTCAAGCTCGCAAGACATGCGTTGTACTGGAATTTTTTCATAACCGTAAATCCGAGCAATCTCTTCAATTAAATCGATCTCTTGAGAAATATCGAAGCGATAACTGGGTGGTTTAACGGTCCAACCCTCTTTGGTTTCTTTAAGTGACATCCCAAGTGACGATAAGATGGTCACCACTTGCGAATCATCAATGTTGACCCCTATCAGACGAGGAATTTGTGCTCGACGCAATTTAATATCCAGGGCAACGGGTAATTCGCGAGGCGTTTCAACGACGACCAGTGGACCTGCCTGACCGCCTACCAGCTCAAGCAATAGTGCTGTTGCATACTCTGCAGCAATGCTTGGCAACTCGTAATCAACACCTCTTTCAAAACGATAACCCGCATCGGTATGCAACCCATAACATCGCGCAGCCAAGCTAATGTTTTTCGGAGTAAAGAAAGCAGATTCAAGAAATATAGCTTGAGTTTTTGGAGTCACCGCAGAAGCCCCACCTCCCATAATCCCCGCGATCGCTTGCGGGCCTTTGTCATCTGCAATGATCAAGGTGTTATTATGCAATTGAATGGTTTGAGAATCGATTAGAGTGAGGGTTTCATTTTCTTTAGCATATCGAACATGGATTTCGCCAGTTAATTGGCCCAGGTCAAATGCATGCAACGGTTGGCCAAGCGCTAACATGACATAATTACAAATATCGACTACTGAACTTACACAACGAACCCCACTGCGCCGTAATCTTTCTTGCATCCACATTGGGGTTGTGGCGTCAGGATGAATACCTTGAATAATTCGGCCACAGTAGCGTGGACAAGCTTGGCTTGCACTGACTTTAATGGGCCATTGATCGGTGATTGTCGCTGCTATGGGCTGAATGGATGGCTCATTAACCTCTAATTGATTAAGGACCCCCACCTCACGTGCCAAACCTTTAATACTTAAACAGTCGCCGCGGTTAGGGGTTATTTCGATATCAATGACGTGATCTGATAATTGCAAATACTCCCAAAAATCTTGGCCAATGGGCGCATCAACAGGCAGTTCCATAATGCCATGCAAAACACCTTCACCCAGTCCTAGCTCTTTGCTCGAGCAAATCATGCCGTGTGAAGTCACTCCTCGTAGTGCGGCTTTTTCAATTTTAATATCACCTGGCAGCACAGCCCCGACTTTTGCCAGTGCTACTTTTATATTGGCACGAACATTAACACCACCACAGACAATATTGAGCGGCTCATCTTCACCTATATCAACCACACAGCAGCGTAACCTTTTGGCATCGGGGTGTTGAGTGACCGATTGCACCTGTCCAATCACTACTTTTTCAAATTTAGGCGCAGCATCCAGCACAGTATCCACCTCTAAACCGGCCATCGTCAGTTGATGGGTGAGTTCAGTTGTGCTGAGTTTAGGATTGACCCACTCTCTTAGCCATTGTTCGCTTAATTTCATTATCAGCCTATTTTACGTTATTTCCGTGAAAGGGATACTCCTATCCTCTTCACGAAAACTGTTGTAAAAATCTTAAATCATTCTCAAACATCAATCGCAGATCTGGGATATGGTATCGAAGCATAGCTAGGCGATCTAGACCTAAACCAAAGGCGTAACCTGAATATTCATCCGGATCAATATTGACATTACGCAACACATTGGGATGCACAAGACCACAGCCAAGCACTTCTAACCAACCCCTATTGCTGCAGGTTCGACACCCTTTTCCTTGACATAAACCATGTTGAATATCAACCTCGGCCGAGGGCTCAGTAAATGGAAAATAGGAGGGTCTAAAACGTAATTTAATATCTGTTTCAAAAAATAAATTAAAAAAATCTTGCAACACACCTTTTAAGTCCGCCATCGTGCATTGTTTATCGATGATCAACCCTTCGACTTGATGAAACATTGGTGTATGAGTTTGATCGGAATCGCGGCGATACACACGACCTGGCGTGATAATTCTAAAGGGTGGCCCTTGTTGTTCCATCACTCGAATTTGCACAGGTGAGGTGTGGGTTCTTAATAAGTCATTGCCGTGAATGTAAAACGTATCTTGCGCTTCTTTAGCAGGATGGTGATCTACAAAATTAAGTGCGGTAAAGTTATGGTAGTCATCTTCGATTTCTGGGCCTTCTGCCACTGTAAAACCCATACTCATAAAAAGTTTAGTGACGCGATCGCGCACCCGTGTGACTGGATGTAGGCTCCCTGCTCCTCTGCCTCGTCCTGGCAATGTCACATCAATTGTTTCTTTTGCTAAGCGCTCTTGTAGGTGCTTCTCTTTAAGCTGTGTTTCTTGATGGGTCAAAAGCCCTTGTAATTCTTGCTTGGCTAAGTTTATTGCCTTGCCTAGTTTTGGGCGTTCTTCAGTGGGAAGCTTGCTCACGCTTTTAAGTAAATCGGTTAGTTGGCCTTTTTTACCTAGATATTGCACTCGCAATTTATCGACAGCCGCCAAATCCTCGGCTTGTTGGATAGATTCTTTGGCATTATTCACTAATGCAATAAGTTCATCTTGCATGATTAAAGTGCTTCTTTAGCAACCCTAGCGAGTTCTGCAAAAACGGTTTGATCATGAACAGCTAAATCAGCTAATATTTTTCGGTCAATCGCTACTTTTGCTTTGTTTAATCCATCAATGAAACGGCTATACGATAAACCATGCAGCCGTGCAGCTGCATTAATTCGAGCAATCCATAATGATCTAAATTGACGTTTGCGTTGACGACGATCGCGATAGGCGTATTGAGCCGCCTTGATCACTGCTTGTTTGGCTACTCGAAATACTCGACTGCGCGCACCATAATAACCTTTGGCTTGCTTCATTACTTTTTTATGACGGGCTTTTGCAACCACCCCTCTTTTGACTCTTGACATAATAATCCTCCAGCTACTGCAATTAACTTGCTAATCTTTTAATAACGCATCGATTGCTTTTGTATCATTTTTACTAACACTCACTAAAGAGCGAAATTGGCGTTTTAACTTTTTCGCCTTTTTCGTCAAAATGTGATTACGAAAAGCACGCCTTCTTTTTAACATACCGTTACCGGTACGCTTAAATCGTTTCGCTGCTCCACGATTGGTTTTCATTTTTGGCATAATCAATCTCTCATTTAATGTTTGCTATTCTGCGATAAATTGACGACCATCGCCATTTGACGGCCTTCTAATTTTGCTTCTTGCTCAACAATGTATCCATCCATCAAATCCGTTTTAACGCGCTGCAGCAACTCAAGACCTAATTCTTTATGTTGCATTTCACGGCCACGAAATCGCAAGGTAATTTTAACTTTATCGCCTCGTTCCAAGAAGGCATTAATCTTACGCAACTTGACTCGATAATCTTCCTCACCAATACGTTGACTAAACTTAACTTCCTTCACCTGCGTTTGCTTTTGCTTCTTCTTTTGCGCCGCTCTGCGTTTTCTTTGCTGGAAACGGTATTTTCCGTAATCCATAATGCGACAAACCGGCGGTTCTGCATTAGGTGAAATTTCCACTAAATCCAGCTTGACTTCCAAAGCGCGGGCCATTGCTTCCTCTTTTGTCAGCACGCCAACTTGATTGCCTTTCTCGTCGATAAGCCTTACCTCTGGGGCTCGAATGTCATTGTTGACACGTGTTTTCTTGTCTGTAATGTTAATCTCCTCCAGGTTTAGTCATTGCACTTTGCATGTGTTCTAGCAGTTGATCCTGTGTCATCACCGTTGAGCGATCATCAATTGCCGTTCTCACCGATAAGGTTTGATCGGCCATCTCACGATCACCCACCACCACCTGATAGGGTACACGCGCAATAGTGTGTTCGCGGATTTTAAAGCCGATCTTCTCATTTCTCAAGTCCAAAATGACTCTAAGTCCCCGATTTCGCAAATTTTCTACTATTTTTCGCACATAATCGTCCTGTCGGTCGGTAATACCCATCACAACGAGCTGTTGTGGGGCCAGCCATAAAGGCAGCCAACCTGCGTAATGTTCCAAAAGAATCCCGATAAAACGCTCGATAGACCCCAACATCGCCCGATGCAACATGACAGGGGTTTGCTTTGAGCCATCTTCAGCAATATAGTGTGCTCCCAATCGAGCTGGGGTGAAATAATCAATCTGCATGGTGCCTAACTGCCATTCGCGCCCTAGGCAATCACGCATGGAAAACTCGATCTTTGGACCATAGAATGCACCCTCTCCTGGATTGAGTTCCCATTTTACCTGCTTAGCCTCTAGAGCATCTTGCAGTAGTTTTTCGGATTTATCCCAAAGCGCATCGTCTTCACCCACTCGAACCTCAGGCCGTGTGGACAGGCGATGAATGACTTCAGTAAACCCAAAATCCGCATAAACTTGATGCAGTTGATCGATAAAGGCCATCAACTCTTCACTGATTTGCGACTCGGTACAAAAAATATGGCCATCATCCTGAACAAAACCACGCACGCGCATTAAGCCATGCAGCGTTCCGGAAGGTTCGTTGCGATGGCAGGAGCCAAATTCAGCAAGGCGTAGAGGTAAATCACGATAGCTTTTAAGCCCTTGTTTAAAAATTTGCACATGGCAAGGGCAATTCATCGGCTTGATCACATAATCACGACTTTCCGTTTGCAACAGAAAAATGTCATCGCTAAATTTCGCCAAATGGCCTGATTGCTCCCACAAACTCACATCGACTATCTCAGGAGTATTTATTTCTTGATAACCGGATGCAGAGGTCGCTTTTCGAATATGTTCTCGAATATTCATGACCAATTGCCAACCATTCGGGTGCCAAAACACCATTCCCGGTGCGATATCTTGAAGATGAAACAAATCCATTTTTTGCGCTAGCTTGCGATGATCTCGCTTTTCTGCTTCTTCGATGCGATGTAAATAAGCCGCTAAATCTTTTTTATTGGCCCATGCCGTACCATAAATGCGTTGTAGCATTTCATTGTGACTATCGCCACGCCAATACGCACCTGCTAGTTTTGTGAGCTTGAAAGCTTTAAGTAGACCTGTGCGCGGCGCATGCGGACCGCGACACAAATCGATAAAATCATCTTGGCGATAAGCGGTAAGTTGTTCAGCTTCGGGGATATCGTTGATGATTTGGAGCTTATAATCTTCACCCATTTCGCTAAATAAGGAAATGGCCTCATCGCGTGATAACACACAGCGTTCAACCACAAAATCAGCTTTAGCTAACTCGTGCATTTTCGCTTCTATTTTTTCCAAGTCTTCTGGGGTAAAGGCGCGCTCAAATGCAAAGTCGTAATAAAAACCGTCTTCAATCACAGGACCAATGGTAACCTGGGCACTAGGGAACAGCGCTTTAACGGCATGTGCTAGCAAATGAGCACTAGAATGACGGATAATCTCTAACCCTTCTGGGTCCTTATCGGTGATAATTTTGAGTGTGGCATTTTGCTCGATCAGATAAGCCGTGTCGACGAGCTGATCATTGACCACAGCCGCAAGTGCCGCTTTGGCAAGCCCTGGCCCAATCGCCTCTGCCACTTCAAACGCTGTGACTGGCTTATCGAAGTGTTTTTCACTCCCGTTTGTTAATGTAATGGTTGGCATGATCAACGCTCTAGTTTATCGGTGCGAATTTTGCTTAGTTCCTATTTCTGTAAGATTTGTAAAAAAAGAATGCTAACATATTAACCGACTGACAAACAATAATTTTTCACTATTCATATGGATTTGTCAAAGCTGAGCCGACAGTTTTGGTTGGAGGGATTGGCAAAGCATTATTCAAAGTGGCGGCCCTAGTCTACAATTAGAACCCCTTTGCCTGACGTAACTCATTTTCGCCATGCGCATACGTACATTCTGAACCAGAACGACAGCTTTTGTCAGGGTTGGAAAAAAATTTACATGGCTCATTTTTATAATGACTATTTTGTTGTCTCTGATGCTTCAGATGGTATTGACCTTTAGCCTCTCCTTCAGAACCCCTATCTTGACCTTTTCTTCTCCGAGCACGATGGACTGTTTTTTTTACTAATTGTCCAAGCTTGGATCGTGCGCCAGAGTGTTCTGAATTTAACCGTAACGTTTGTTTATATGATTTGATAGCATTATCTTTGTACTCTGCTTCTTTAGTGGTATCAAACAAAGCGTGATAAGCCATACCTCTATTATGATAAGCTTTTGCGTTATGTACATTAATGGACAGTGACCTATCATATTGGTTTATAGCTTGTAGTAATAAACGCTCGTTTTTTTCAAGAACACTTAACCTATCTAGGGACCAACCCCAAAGACGATGAGCTTCATCATTAGATTGATTAAATTTAATGGCCCTTTTATAAAATTCTATTGCTGCTTCATATAGACTGTTACTCTGAAGGCGATTCCCGATTTGATGATAAAGCCAACCAATACTGACAAGGATTGCATCATGACATTGCACATTTCCAAATGTACTCGGGACAAATGTACTCAGGAGATCAAATAAATCGTCATATTGTTCATTAATAAAAAAACGTACTGCTCCATAGAATATTTCTTTTATGTCTATTGGTAGGCTTTTCAGCTGAAGGTTACGCAACGCTTTCTTTTTCCAAAACTCAGGGCTACGATTGGACTGCAATTTTCTCTGTTCTTTTAAAAATCTGAATGAAGAGGATTTTCTATCCTCAGCACTTTTAATACCAGATCGTTGTTCCTGAGCACCTTGTTTTACAACCTGTTGATCTTCATCGACTCCCCACAAGGTCTGATTAACCAAAGCCACAGCTGGATTGATCGTTTCACTTTTTTTATCGTCCCATAAATTGAGTTCCATCTGGGCAAGCTCACGCATCGCTCCAGTCTGTTCATGCTCTTCTGCTGTGTCTTTAAAAACTCTCATGGCTAAAACAGCCTGAAAGTATTTTTTAGCTAAACTGACTTGCCCGGCAATACGGTACTCTTTACCTTTAGATATCAGTTCTTGAGGTGTTTTAGAAGCATCATCACCGACTAATTGTCTAATACATTCATTTCTACGAGCTAATATAACGGTGTCATGACCTCCATTTGCTTCGTAACGGTCGATGGCTTGCAAAGCTAAATCAGTTTTATGATTTAAAAGCCAATAACTGATCTTATGGTAGGTGGGCTTGGCATAGATTGGGTCTATATGTATTGCTTTATTAAAAGCTGTGAATGCCTGTTTTGCCTCATTTAATATAATCAAACAGAATCCCATATTAAAATAGGCTTCCTTAAAATTAGGCTTCATCTCAGCGGCATTAAGATAGCAAATTACAGCAGACTCATATTCTTGGTTATGGAAGTAATGATCGCCTTGTGTTTTCAAATAAGTTGCATTCTGTGCAGAGGGTTGATTAGAATTTGTGTTGGCTGCTGTTTCATTATGAGATCTTCCTAATTATCAATTTAATGAACTGCTTCGGCAATGTTCACCTGATAGGCTAACAGCATTTTACCGGATAGTATTGATGCAGTTTTCCATATACCACTAACAGATACAAGGATGACAGCACCATTTAACTGGTCATAGTTAACAACATCATCAGGCAATACCCGATCCCAGGCCATACTAGCGGCTTTATTCAGATGTGCTTTGTAATGTGTTGCACTAAACTGAGCTCTGTATACATGTGTTTTAAGCTGGAACAAAATCATCGCGGTATTAAATCCCGTTACAAAGTCATGAAAGGATTTAAAAACCCTTTCACAGCTTTAATATTTTGAACAGTCTTTGAAGAAATACGTCAATTTTTTCAGTTGAACAATAAAACGCGAGCAAAACGTCGTAATCTTATTGTGCCTAAAATTAATGAGTTTGCTAAATTAATAACAATAGCAGCTTAAACTAAAGTGCTTTGAAAACATTACGCTGGTTTCTGGCTGAGTTTTGACAAAACCCTATTTAGGGCACAATACTTTTGTTCCTTCTATCCTGCAATTAGTATTAAACAAATTCTTTGATAGCATACCAACAGAAAGTACTTTGTAACGTACGCCTTTCCAATAAACCCCAGCACGGTACGAACAATACAACTGTGGACCTGACTTTGATAGT
>SDBV01007446.1_pt1 | contig 14963 bp, 12 predicted proteins | sample 2277081 | NCBI WGS metagenome assembly SDBV01 (sample SAMN10402039, study PRJNA504765) | marine sediment metagenome | isolation source: marine sediment core GS10_PC15, 223 cmbsf | place: Arctic Ocean: Southern Knipovich Ridge | collected 2010
GGTTGGGGTGGAGAGTGTAGAAGGACCCTCTTGCTCGTAGGAGATTCACGGTCTCATCCTTATAGTAGGCGAGCAATGGGCCATGATCGCCCACCTACCAGTTTGTGGGGAGGAGGAGGGATCGGTAGCGCAAACGGTCGATTTTGCAGATTTCCTCGAGGCTTTTCTCGGATGCGCCGCGACCACTTAGTTGAAAGCCAGAGACTCTACCTATGATCTCTATGGCATGGGCTAGGGGGGTCATGGAGGCGGTTGAGAGGAGTTCGAGCCTGCTTTTGCCGATCGTCACTCTGCTGAGCTGCTTTAGGGATTCTTCTAGCGTCATAGTTTTGTCTGTATCTCATATTCTAAGAGCTTTTGATAGGGGCCCGGTGTTTTGGAAAGGGTCTCATGGGTGCCCTCTTGCACAATCTGTCCATCGGAGAGGACGAGTATCCGGTCGCACAGTTTAAAGATGGATAATCGATGGGCAATCAAGAGGGTTGTGATTTTCAAAGAGCGGATGTGGCTTAAGAGTTTGGCTTCAAGCAAAGAGCCTATGGCGTTGGTGGCTTCGTCTAGGATGAGAAAGGAGGGGTTTGTCAGCAAGACGCGGGCGATCTCAAGGCGCTGGCGCTGTCCGCCGCTTAAGTTGGCTGCATTCTCTTCGATGGGTGTGAATATTCCCTTAGAAAAAGTGGCGACCTCCTCATCAACACAGGCCTTTTGCAGCGCATTCACGAGCTCGGAATCGGGGATGGTCTCATTCCACATGGTGAGATTTTCGCGGATGGTCCCGGGAAAAAACTGGGTCAGCTGATCCACAATGGCAATCGATCGAGTCAGCGTCTCTCTTGTATAGTCCTGGTAGGGTTTGCCATCATAGAGCACCTCTCCCTGCTGCGGCTGGAGGAGAGAAGTGGCCAGACGGGCAAGCGTGGTCTTTCCCGAGCCATTGGCTCCTGTCAGGCCGATCATCTCACCGGGTTTGATCTCAAGATTGAGTCCTTTGATGAAAGGGGGGCTCAGTTTTTTGTAGCTGAAGTGGACATTATCGAAGGTGATGGCCCCTTTTAGTCGGGTATCGATGGAGTGGTCGCTGCGTGGATTTAATATGGGGTCAGACTTCGCTTTTAGGACATCATCCAGTCTCGTTAAGTCCACTTCTACAGATTGGATTTGTGTGCTGAAGGAGACGAGCTGGAGGACGGGTTGCAAGAAGAGGTTATAGAGGATTTGCAAAGCGATGAGTTTGCCGATAGTAAGTGAGCCATGGATGACCTCCCAGCTACCAAATCCGAGGATGAAAATGGTGGAGATCTGGAGTGAAATTTTCGATAGAGAGGCATTCCAGAGATCCTTTTTCCCGATTTCCTGGTTATTGTTGATGCTGGCGGTATAGCTATTGGCAATGCGGGTAAAAAAGAAGTTTTCAAGGGCATTGCCCTTCATGGTTTCAATGTGTTCGAGGGCGTCAAAGGAGATGCCCACAGCTTGGGCTTCCGACTGCTGGAGTTTGGCGTAAGAGTTGCTTCGTACTTTGCCGAAGTACCAGATGAGGCCAATGTTAAAGAGGGCGACGATGGCGGCGCAAATGGTGATGGGCACACTATAAAAGAGCATAATGACCCAGTAGCTTGAGAGGAGGAGGATGGAGAGCGAGTTGAGCATTAGGTCCCTTGTAAGGATCTGTCCAATCTGGCTGTTTAGTGTCATCCGATTGACCAGTTCGCTGCTGAATCTCTGCGTGAAAAAGAGGGTGGGCAGGCGGATGATCTTCCACAAAAACTCTGAGGAGAGGCGGATAGCCAGGCGCACCTGCAGGCAGTTCAAGAAGCACTCTAGAACCCAGGTTAGCAATCCTGTGAAGAGAACAATGCCGAAGACAAGGCCCAAAAACTTCCATTTCCACTCGGGTATGATGGGGCCAAAAAATCGATCGATGAAGATCTGCGCAGATACGGGAAAGACAAGGCCTAAGAGGGTGATCCCTAGCTGAATGAGAAATAGGTAATGGAAATCTTTTTTATAGGGGGCGATTTTTTCAAAAGCTCTAGAGAAGAGCGTCGCTTTTTTGCCCTCTCGGGCGAAGGACTTGCCTGGTTGGAATTCCATGACAAAGCCGCTGAACCCCTTGGTTAGTTCCACCTGGGAGATGGTGCGGTGACCTGTTCTTGGGTCATTGATCAGCGTTTTTTCCTTGGAGAGGGATTCAAGTACGATAAAGTGGTTATAGTCCCAGAAGAGGATGGCGGGGAGGGTGACCTCAGGGAGATTTTCTAGGAGGGCCTCGGAGACTTCTACGTCGAGGCCGTAATAGAGTGCAGCATTTTCTAGCTCTTCGAGGCTGAGACCATCACGTGATACGCCGCAGGTCTCTCGAAGCTCTTGGAGGGGAAGGTGTTTTCCATAATATCCAAGAATCATACCGAGGACCGCCGCTCCACATTCGGTATTTTCCATCTGGATGTAGCGAGGGGTTTTGAGGGGATATAGCAGCTGGGCTAGGAATTTTATCATTGTGATTTTAGCTTCCAGAGGGGGATTAAGTAGGAGATGGGAGGTTGCTCTTCTACGAGAATGGTCATTTTAGCGAGCGTTCCTGTAGGAACTTCATAGGGCGGCCCTTCTTTAGAGGTCCATTTGTAGCCGCTTTTGGTCTGAGGGTCTTTTTCAGGGGTGATGGTAACTTGCGTGATGGCTTTTCCCTCGTCGAGCAGGTAGCTGACGATCTGCTTGTTGCCCACAGTTTGTACCAGCTCTTCTTTCGAGACGGGGTAGGGGTAGACGCCCTCAATTTTTCCGATGATCACCCCATATTCTTTGGAATTGACGTTGGCCGGCTCTATGAGGACTTTGAGTCCTGCGCGCAGCCGTCCAGCTGTTTCAGAGTTGATCGTTCCATAGAAGGTGGTCTCATGGTTGAGCGCTGGGTGTTCCATCCAAAAGATCGCCTCCCCCTTTGTGACGAGCTCGCCTGGATTGATCAACACCTCCAGGACTTTGCCATCAGAGGGGGCTCTTAGCGTGGAGAGCTCTTTTAAAATCTCCTCATATTCGACCACGCCGCTTGGCGCCTCAAGGAGGCTCTTGTAGTGGTTGAATTGGCTCTTTTTCACAAAAGAATTTTGTTCGAGCTCAGTAAAGGCAGCGCTAAGTTCAGATTTGGCATTTTCCACTTCGATATTTTTTTGCATCAACTCAGAGCGTGTCTGGTCGATCACCATCTTTGCAATCAGCCCTTGTTTAAAAAGACCTAAGTTGATGGAAAGAGCCTTTTGAATGAGTAGGGATTGCGTATGGAGCCGCTCGATTTTGAATTTATTGGCTTCAATCGAGGAGAGTATGGAGTTGAGTTGGGGATTATTGAATTTGGCGATGGGGGCGCCACGTGTGGCAGTGGCTCCTTCAGTAAGGTAGATCTCAGATAGGGTTCCTGCACTCGGGGATTCGAGTAGAAAGACTCCGTCGGCGCTAATGGAAACGCCGCGCCCCTCGGATTCAATGGGTATGCGCCCTAGGAAGGACCAGATAATGAGGAGGGTGATAAGGCACAAACTGGTGAGAAGAATCAGCCAATGTTTGCGCTGCTCAATATTCAAGAGTGGACTCTCTTGAATCCTTTCCTGAAGCCTCTCCACTCCCTTTTTTTCAATATCTGGGTTATCTTGATTCATGATTAAGTAGAAGTTTTTTATAGTTAAAAATGTCGATATTCATTTGATCCGAGCAGATGTCCCGCTGGATCAGGGTGCCTGTCTGAAATAGGATCTCTACAATGTTGTTGGACCATTGAGCTAGAATTTCAGCTTCTCGTATTAGGGTGAGGCGCAGGCGGTTTTCAAAGTCAATAATGATAAATAGGCTCCCATACCCCTCTTTAAATCGTTGAATTTCATCTTTCAAGGCCTTTTTGTACCAGGTGACAGTTTTGCGTGCGTAGTAGATCTGATCGATCAACTCCATCTGCTCCCGGAATGAGGAGGCAATCGATTGGCGGATATCCTCTGCAAGGCGCTGCTCTTCGAGGCCCGCCTGGACCTCTTCTTCCCTGCGCCTCGTACGCTCACCCTTGGCTCGGTTATTAAATATCGGCACGGAAAAATTGAGGGAAACGGAGTAGTCGTTTTGCGCTTTATGGGTTTCTGTAGAAGCAAAAAAGGGCTTTGCTCTTCTGTTGATCTGAGAATTGAAGAGATCATAGGCAAAGCGCAGGTCAAGCTCAGGGTAGACCTCCTGCTTGGCAAGGCGCAGCTGCCACTGGCTCTCTTCGATGCGATATTGGGTCGCGAGAAGGTCTCCGCGGCTCTCCATCGAGAGGCAGAGGAGGTAGTCAAGGTCCCAGTCCTTTTTGACCAGATCAAATAGGGGAAAGTCATCTAAAAGCATGTGCGGGAGTTCTATCGAAAAGGAGTCCCGATCAATACCCATTTCGAAGAGGAGGCTATTGAAAAGGCGGTAGGCATCCTGCCGGGAGGCGATCAATTCACGGTTGTTACGAGCAAGCTCTGCGAACTGCTCGTTCAGCTCAGAGGCGGCGATACGCTCTCCTTCTACCAAAGTCTCTGTGGCTGAGGCGAGCGCTTCTAGGATGAGCTTGGCATTGGTGTTGATGGTGACTATTCTTTGGGTGGCGACAAGCTCCCAGTAAACCCTTAGGGTGTTGCGGACATTTTCTGCCATGGTCTGTGTGAGCTCATTTTTCGATGCTACGAGCTCTAATTCATTGACCTTCTCATTGACAGATTCTTCATTGTAGCGGAGGCGCCGCAGGAGAGGCTGCTCTACGGAAAAGTTGATGTTTGTCTGGTTGGTCCGATTGAAGGAGTTATCGAGGCTGAAGGAGGGGTTAAATTCGCGGGCGACTTCTCCATTTAGAGAAAAGCGCGTCCCCAGCCTGGTCAGTTTTTCAAGGGAGAGTTCTACAGAGTCAAAGTTGCCATTTCTCCCTGATTTAAAGCCTGGGACTTGTGTCTCCTTGAGCCACTGGTGGGTATAGCCGCTGCTTATCGTGGGGTCAAAAGGGCCTTTGGTAGCCCTGGTTAGTCCTGCCTGTCGCTCTACCGCGCTTTCGGCAATTTGCACATTCCATTGATTTTCTAGGGTAGACGTGACGGCATGCTTCACACGAATCACATAGGAGGGGCCAGTGTAAGGGGGGTTGGGTGGAAGCTCATGGAACCCTTTTGGCTTCCCTAAATCCAGCCACTGTTGAATTTCCTCCTCAGTTTCTGGGAATAGGAGCTCCACATTATTTATGGAGAAAAGAGGGTGAATTAATAACAATAAGATGAGGATTAATACTATACGCATATAATATGACATATAGTATATATTTTAATATTGCGCTAGGCCTTAGGGGACAACGACATTTAGAGTGTGTGGGTGGATTTGGACTTTTAGCTCTTCATGAAAATGGTGTGGCTCGCCATCGAGGTGAACGAGGTGTTCTTTCCCCTTGAGTGTCACCTGTTTGCAGCTTTTCGTCTCGGTGTAGGGTGAGCGGTCGATCTGACCGCCGAAAAGGCGTAGGACGAGTTCGGGTATTGCCCACTGGGGAAATTCGCTTATCATTACTAGCTCAAAACTTCCATCATCCACCTTAGCGAGAGGGTCGATGAGCAGGTTGTTGCCATATTGGTTGGTGTTGGCGAAGGTGATCATAAAGGCATCGGTATCATATGGGGCGCCATCGATCTCAAGCGTGTAATGTTCTGGGACATACTCTTTATATTCCTCATTAATGAGCTTGACATAAGCTGCCGGCCCTCTCTTTTCGAGGTCGGCGAATTTATGGCCGATCAGGGCATCGAAACCGGTTCCTGCCACTCCCAGAAAGGGGGTGTCATTGATGGTCATGGTGTCGATGTTGAGCATGTGGCCCCTGGCAAGAATTTTAAGGGCGGCATCTATCTGGGAAGGGATTTTGAGGGAGCGAGCAAAGCCGTTGCCGGAGCCGCGGGGAATGATCGCAAGAGCCGTAGAGGTATTGATGAGGGCTTTGCCCACCTCATTGACTGTACCGTCGCCACCTACAGCAACGACCACATCATAGCCCATATCGACGGCCTCGTTGGCAAGCAGCGTAGCATCGCCACGCCCTTTGGTGAGGTAGATGTCATATTCGCAATGTTTGGGGTGGAATTTACGGCTAATGCGGCTTGCCAAATGTTGGGTTTTCCCCTGGCCGCTACAAGGGTTAATGATGAAGCGCACCTTTTTTTTCTGAGAGACGATATGGGGAGATTCCTCATGGATGCGCCCAGAGCACCCCAGAAGGAAAAGAAGCCCAATCAGGAGATATTTCATAGAACCAGTGTAGCATTTTGCCTCCTACTCTACAATGACAAAGCCCTCTTCGGAGATAGGGTGCTGTGGTCCAATGGGAAGGGTGCCTTGAATAAATTCTTGATAGACGCGCAACCCTTGGCTGGCATTTTGGATGCAGAAGAAGCAGTTGCTTACCCATTCCGAGCCGGTGATGGTTCCGGTGTTAAGATTTTTTTGAAAGCGGGTGGTAATTTTTGCTCGCCAATAGTCTGGTGGGCCAAAAAGAAGGATCGGGTTGGCGGTAGAGATCCCCACCTTACGGCGGAGCTCTTCAAGGGCATATTCGAAATCGGTCCCAATCCCGCCCATTAAAAAGATGGGGAAGTCGAGATTGAACTCGCCTTGACGCTCGACAAGTCGGTCGAGTCGGTAGGTCATTTTTGCCTCGATATAGGGGTTCTGTGTCTGCTCATGGACCAGCTTTCCCGCAGGAGAAAAATCTACGATGTTAGCGCAGGAGAGGATTCCAAGGTTTTTGGCGACCCGGTTTCCGACTTCCATCCCTCCAGGGCCTCCACCAGTGATAAGAGCTAGCGGACGCTGAGGGTTGAGGAGGGGATGACTGCTCTCTAGGCTGAGCCCCTTTACTCCTTGGAGTAATTTTGAGAGCTGTTCTTCAAATCCTCCCGATAGCAAATTGGAGCCATAAATCCCAAAAAAGGTCGCCTTCTGAAAGGTTTCAACATCCGAGAGAGGAACAAACATACCGGTATCTTTGTCAGGGTTGGGGACAAATTGGAGGATTCTTCCAGGGCCACGATCTGCCCAGAATATGGGGATGGCAAACTTGGCTAGATCGAGCAGCGTGGTCCGGTCTTCATGGGAAAAAAAATCGCCGTGACTCTGGGAGGGCTCTAGGAAATAGAGTCCTTTGAGGCAGTTCTGTATGAGCTCGCTGAGCAGCATCTTCTTCATCAGCGGGGAGGGGAAGTAGCGAGAAAAAAGGACTCCTTGGCTCACTATCAGTCCCTGAACGATCGCTTTGAGGAAGGGGTAGGAGGGCTGCTGTTCGATGTAATGCTGGACCATTTGCGCTTGGCGGCCAGGGTGGATGAGCCCTGGAAACTCACTGGGGGAGATGCGGCGCTTGATCCAGTCTTTTTTACCGAGTTTAGCCATCTGCTCGCCTTTCACGATAAAGATGGCAGAGCGTGTTCCTGGATCCTTCGGAGCTGTTTCAAAAGCCTTGAAAATGGTCTGGGGATGGTCTAAGGAGTCTTGTAGCTGATCGCGGTCGGCAAAAAAGACATGTTCTCTGTGGGGTTCGAGAGTAAAAAACTCCAAGGGGATATCGCGCAGTTCGTGACTCGTGCTCCCGAAGAGTTCGTAAATGTCGCCTGAGGCTGTGGTATCGGGCTGCAGCACGCTTGCAGAGGTATGTTTGACTCCCTTGGGAAGGAGCGACTGGACGACTCTTCCGAACACGGTGCGAATATGTAAAGGGAGGGTGCGCACCAGGAGGATATGTCCTTTTTGGACCTGTTTAGGGGCGCCCTTCTCCCAAAACTGCAACAGGTGGAGCAGTTTTCGCGTTTCCATTTCAGGTTGATGGAGGGCTTTATTTAAGGCGGGCAGAAAGCCATCGATCTCAGGGCCGTATTGGAGCACTCCGTTGCGCAGAGAGAGAAAGGCGACTGTGTGTCCATCAATCTTTTCTAAGACAAGGTCGCGCCCTCCTTGAAGTCCACCGAGAGAAAGGAGAGGACCGCCCTCCCGATCGGACCGTCCGAACATGCGCGCAAGGTAATCGGGATCGCGGACACGCCTTCTAGGATCTGCGGTAAAGAGTTTGCCAATATAGGCCCCAACGTGAAGGAGTGATAGCATCCGCTCTCCTAAAGGATCGACGCTGGTTAGGATAACGTGGACTCTTGCGCTGCTCGTCTTAGCGTCGAACTCAATGGAAGAGGATTGTCCATCAATCCCTAGCTGAGCCAGAGTGCTCTTGATGTTGAAATGGGTAAACTCATGATCGATCTTAAATCCGACAAAAGCAGGGGAGATATCATCGATTTGGACGGTAACATGGCGCTCAATGGTGCCCTCTTTATCAATGGCAGTGATTTTGCCATCTGGCGAGACTAAGTCGAAATGATCTGAGGTGAGGTAGCTCTCCATCCCCTCGGTTTAACCGATTGATTAATATAATTTCATCAGGTAACATAGCGTGTTTTTCTTGAGAGGTCCCATGATTCCTCACAGTTTTGGTACACACGATGGCACTTTCCATGCGGATGAAGTTTCCGCTTGTGCTCTGCTTCTTGTTTTTCGCCTAATAGACAGAGATAAGATCGTTAGAACAAGAGATCCGCATAGGCTTGCGGAGTGTGAATTCGTTTGCGATGTAGGCGGTCTTTATGACCCCTCTAAAAAGCGCTTTGACCATCACCAGCTTGAGTATCAAGGCGGTCTTGCTAGTGCGGGCATGATCTGGCTCTACCTTAGAGAAAGCGGCCTTGTTGACCAAAAGGTCTACGACTATCTCAACCACGCCGCTCTTCGCGGTATTGATGCCCACGATAATGGAAAAATCGTTCAGGAGGAAGGGGTCTGCACTTTTTCTCATATCATTGCCAGCATGGTTCCCATTGACTACAGCGCTTCTGAGTCTGAACGCACAGCTGCTTTTTTTGAAGCTCTCGACTTCGCGGTTGGCTATTTTCAGAGGTTGCTTAACCGGCTGGATTACATCCGGGCTTGCCGCAAAAAAGTGGCGGCTGCAATGGAGAGGCGAGATCTATCCCTCATTTTCGATGAGCCGATGCCCTGGCAGGAGAATTTTTTCGAGCTTGGGGGAGTGAGTCATCCCGCACTTTTTGTAGTTATGCCAGCAGAAAAACACTGGAAGTTGAGAGGAATACCACCAAGTCCTGCAAATAAAATGAAGGTGCGGTTGCCGCTGCCAGAGCTGTGGGCAGGGCTTCGCGGAGAGGAGCTTGAAAAAGCCTCGGGAATACCGGGGGGCATTTTTTGCCATAAGGGGCTTTTCATTTCTGTTTGGGAAACAAAAGAGGCTGCCCTTAAAGCTCTTGACCTGATATTAGTGGAAAGTGGGAGGAAATAGTGGCCACCATATTTGGAAAGATCATAAGCGGGGAGCTCTCTTGTGAAAAGGTCTATGAGGATGCGCTTATTTTGGCATTCAAAGATATTCACCCTGTAGCTCCTGTCCACATTCTTATCGTGCCAAAAAAAGAGATCCCCTCGATTCAAGAGCTCTCTTCTGAGGACTACCCTCTGCTTGGCGAGGTAGTACGAGTGGCCCAACAGCTGGCAGAGGAGTTTGGTATCTTAGAAGGGTACCGCCTGCTCACAAACAGCGGAGAGGGCGCCGGACAGACGATCTTCCATCTACACTTTCACCTGATTGGTGGACGCACTTTAACTCATATGGCATGAAAGTAACCTTGAGACCGTTGGATAACTCAATTCCGCCTGCAGAATTGTCTTTTTTTGCCGAAATTTCCTCTTCTTCTTCGAACAGCTCTCCTGGAGCTGCCCTCCGAAACCAGAGAAATTTTCGCCTAAAAAAATTTCAATTCTGCAACGCTCTCATCATCCTTTTCCTATGCGCAGCTTCGCTTTATGCGAATGAAGAGCAGACGCTAAGGCGTGTGAGTGCACACCTAACACTTGAAGATTTTCGTTCGGCCATAGAAGAGGCAAAGACAGGGCTCAAGCAGACGCCTGAGTCTAAAGCCCTCCAAGTGGCGCTCATCCGCGCGCTTTGTGCAGGAGGCGATGAAATCGAAGCTCTTGAAGAGTGGAAAAAGAGCGAAGTGGAGCTTAGCGCAGACCGCACAGCGCTGGAGATGGTTGCCTGGGGCGTTCTCAATAAGGGTGAGAAGTCAAATCAGCTCAATATCAAAGCGATCGCCTTGCTAGGAGCCGCCCTTACGCGTGATGCCAAAGCGCTCCCTTTGATCCTGCGCGAGCTAAGGGGAACTAATGCCCATCTCCGCTCTCTGGCTGTTTCACTTGCCGCTACTTTTGGGGACCTGCCTCTGCAAGAAGAGCTGCTACTTTTGCTCAAGGAGGAAAAAGTATGGTATGTGCGCCTTGAACTCCTCAAAGCCGTTGGACAGCTCAGGATGACTGGTGCGAAAGAGACCCTTAAACAGATCGTCGGACATCCTCACACCCTTGCAGAGGAAAAAGTCTCTGCCATCGTTGCCCTCGTGAACATGTATGAGGCTATCGACGAAGAGGAGTTTCAAAGCTTAATGAGAATCAATCGAGCAGGGCTGCGCGAGCTATCATGCGAGGTGATTTCCCATCTTGAGCTGGAAGGACGCGTGGATGACCTGCTCATACTCCTAAATGACAGCCATCCCGCCGTCCGCCTATCTGCACTCAACGCCCTTACCTTTCTACTGCCCAAAGAAGTTGGTGGTGGCCCCGTTTTAGCGTGCAAAGAGCTCTGGAAACACCTCGACGATCGCGCCCCCGAGGTGTCGATTGCCGCAGCCCGCCTCAACCTTATCTATGGAGGCAAAGAGGGGAGCAGACGGTTAGAAAAGTGGGCGCTTGACGGACGCCCAGAGTGGCAGCGCCTTGTGACAGCGGCCATTGCTTGCAGCGGTCGTGCGGGTGTTGATTTAGCCAAGCGACTAGTTAAAAAGAGCGATGACCCCTATATGCGCGTCAATTTAGCTCTTGGGCTGATTGGGCAGAGAGAAGAGGTGGAAACATCCTGTCAACTCATTGCCGAGACCCTCAAGGCAGATGAAGAGGAACTCTTGATGTGGGATAGTGGTAAGAATCCTGTGCTGCGGAGCCTAGCGCCAAGCCAAGTACGCCATATCCCGCAGGTCCCCAACTATCCCATCGCAGTAGATCAGATGGTACGCCTAGAGCTACTTTCGGTTCTATGCCAGATGAAATACCCCAAGGCAGAAGAAGCGGTTAAGAGCTTTCTGCAGAGCCACTCATGGGGAATTACAGGCGCTGCTGCGGGGACGCTGCTGTCAGAGGGAGACGAGGAGTCACTGGATGTGGTGCGTATGCTTCTTGGTGACAAAGAGGAGAAAGTGAGGTTGCAAGCCGCTCTGATACTGACGATGCTGGGTAGCGATCCCGAGGCGATCAAAACCCTCAAGGAGATCTATCCCTCGTCAGACCGAGAGATAAAAATCCGGATCATAGAGGCGCTAGCCCGCGCGCATGACCCCGAAACGATACCCTTTCTTATTGAGATCCTGCACGAACCCTTTCAGATGCTTCGGGTGGTGGCCGCCTCAGCCATTATTCAGTGCCTGTACCACTAAATAGTCGACCCTGCAAAAGTCCCTTCGGCGCAAAATGCCCCTTTTCCCAAAAAACCGCTTCTCCTCTTCAGCCAACCCACTTTGGGGTTGACCTCATAGGGATCTGCAATTTTTTGTCTGAAAAATGAGCGATTTTTCGACCAAAGGTACGCTCTCTCCATGGAAAAATTTGCAAGGTTTTGGAAGGTGAGGTCTCCTTTTCTTGCATATTTTGAAGTCAAAGATCTCATAGAGGAATGCAAATTTTTCTCATAGGGAGAGCTTACTTATTCAGGATCGACTAAATAGCGTCTCCGTCAGCTCAACAATCGATTTCTCTTTCAGTTCCACAAGGGTGAAGGCTTTTTGGTTATCCAGACGTAGCGCAAAAATATCGGCATGTGGGTCACCTTGAGTGCGTGCACTCTCTCGAGTTGCTCTACTTAAAAATTCAAAAGTCCTGAAATGGTCTCCGAAGGATTTGGGGTCACGAGGGTTGCGCATCACATGAATGAGGTGGGACTGGGTGATGCGTAGCTTGCCCTGCAGGGCTTGTTGATCTTCAAGGTCGGCGAACTTATCTTTGACAGCCATAAAGCCCTCAAGCGACTCGGGATCTTGGCGGTTTAGGTTGCCGATTCGGCCATGCGTTTCGACCTGCACCACCATCTCTTCCACTTCCTTATCTCTAACGTAGGAGGTGGTGAAGCTCTTTTTAGTGAAGAGCTCTTGTGTAACTTTATCAACCTCGGCTGCAATTTTTTTGAGATCAGCCTCAAAAGCATTATAGTGGCCAAGGATCGGTTTAAGTGCTTTGACATTTACCTGATCGCTTTTGACTTCGGTAACACCAAGGGCATGGAGAGTTTGTTCAAGCCCACCGCTCCCTTTAGGGAGTTCTTTGATGGCATCAACAATAGGCTGGAGCACTTCGGCCTCGGCGCTATGGCCAGCCGCTTTGCCTTTCCACATCCATTCAAAGAAACTGTAGGCGGGGGCGAGGGTGGCAAGGGCGGCAGTGAAAAGGACTGGGAGATAAACCGGAGCTGTCAGATAGGTGAGCGCCGTAGCTACCGCCGCAAGTACCGCAAATGCGACTACAGAGGCAAGAGCTGCGATCTTCCATACCACATTCCATCGTTTGTGGCTGGAGAGCTCTCCTTTATAATCGCGATTAAAATATGAGTGTAGCTGCGACTGGTCTAGGGCCTTATTGAAAGATATACTTGCATCCATCGTGATCTCCTTAAAATTGTGGAAGAGAGTATATCACTTTGCTGGATTATTGAGTAGCGACTAAAAACTTTAATGCATCCTGCTGCATGCGCAGGAACATGCTGGCAAGGCCGTTAGAGCGGCCAGGAGATAGGCTGGAGTTTAGCCCTAGCTCTTCGATGAAGTGGGGAGGGCATTGAATAAGGGTTGCAGGCGGCTGTCCGCCGTAGGCCTTAATAAGGAGGGCAGCGAGCCCATAGGAGATGAGCGCCTCGCTAAAGCCAGTAAAATAAAGATTACCCTCTGAAAGTGTGCTATGAAGGTAAAGAATACTTTGGCAGCCATCCACAATATTTTCTTGAGTGCGCTGTTCTAGAGGCATGGTGGGGAGCTCTTTGCCGAGTGACATGATTAGACGGTATTTTTCATCTGCGGAGGCGCAGTCTGAAAAAAGAGCTTTGATCTGTTGTTGGTTGTCTAAGCATGACTCATGCATCCGCCCAGTGTACCTTAAAGCGCATTATTTTGGGGTAAAAAGCCCTTTTTCACATTTGCAGGTTGACAACAAAGCAAAAAAAGAGTGTGATGGTTGTGTTTATTCAAAATTACCCTAATGCCTAAAGAAGATACGATAAAACTAGAAGGCGCTGTTGAGGAAGTTCTTCCCAATATGAACTTTCGTGTGACGCTAGAGAACGGAATGGAAGTACGCGCTCATCTGTGCGGGAAAATGCGGATGCGTAATATCCGTGTGCTCGCAGGTGATAAAGTCACTATTGAGCTGTCGCCTTATGATTTGACAAAGGCGCGGATCATTTACCGACAAAGATAAATTTTTGCGCTCTTTTGAGAGCAAAAGGATTGATTTTTATTGGCATAGATCAGTAGGCTCAAGGACTTTCAATCAACGCCTAGCCCAAATAGCTCAGAGGTAGAGCACTTGCATGGTAAGCAAGCGGTCGTAGGTTCAAGTCCTATTTTGGGCAAGAAAAACGAAATATAGAGATTCCACGGAGGATTTTAGAACATGGCAAAGGAACAATTTCAGAGAACTAAGCCCCACGTTAATGTTGGCACCATCGGGCACGTTGACCACGGAAAAACCACTCTTACAGCGGCGATTACTAAGGTTTTGGCGGAGAAGGGTGGGGCTCAGTTCCGCGATTACTCATCAATTGACAACTCACCAGAGGAAAAAGCGCGCGGAATTACGATTAACTCTTCACACGTTGAGTATGAGACCGAGAAGCGCCACTACGCCCACGTCGACTGTCCGGGACACGCCGACTACGTGAAGAACATGATTACCGGTGCTGCTCAGATGGATGGTGCTATTCTTGTTGTGGCTGCAACTGATGGTGCGATGCCTCAGACTCGTGAACATATCCTTCTTGCTCGCCAGGTTGGCGTCCCTTCGATTGTTGTCTTCCTAAACAAAATGGACCAGATCGGTAAAGGCGATGAAGAGCTTGTAGAGCTCGTTGAGATGGAACTTGCAGAGCTTCTCGAGGAGAAGGGGTACAAGGACGTTACTATCATCCGCGGATCTGCACTAAAAGCACTCGAGGGAGATGCTGAGTATGTAGGAAGCATCGCTAAGCTAATGGATGCTGTTGATGAAAAGATCCCGACTCCTGAGCGTGAAGTAGATAAGCCATTCTTGATGCCTGTAGAGGACGTCTTCTCGATTTCAGGTCGTGGAACTGTCGCCACAGGACGTGTTGAGCGCGGTATCATTAAAGTGAATGATAAGATGCAAATTATTGGTTTGCGCGAAACGCGTGAATCAGTTGCAACCGGTCTTGAGATGTTCAATAAGCTGCTCGATGAAGCACGTGCTGGAGAAAATGTAGGCGTTCTTCTTCGCGGTATTGATAAGAACGATGTGGAGCGCGGTATGGTACTTGCAGCTCCTGGCTCTTGCACTCCTCACACAAAATTCCAGGGAACTATCTACGTTCTGAATAAAGATGAGGGGGGACGCCATAAGCCCTTTTTCACCGGATATCGCCCACAGTTCTTCTTCCGCACAACCGACGTGACAGGAACGGTAACTCTTCCTGAAGGAACTGAAATGGTAATGCCCGGTGATAACGTAGAGCTTACCGGACAGCTGATTGTTCCGGTTGCAATGGAAGAAGGAATGCGTTTTGCGATTCGTGAAGGTGGAAGAACCATCGGAGCGGGTACAGT
>SDBV01007447.1_pt1 | contig 14963 bp, 8 predicted proteins | sample 2277081 | NCBI WGS metagenome assembly SDBV01 (sample SAMN10402039, study PRJNA504765) | marine sediment metagenome | isolation source: marine sediment core GS10_PC15, 223 cmbsf | place: Arctic Ocean: Southern Knipovich Ridge | collected 2010
CCATAAATGGCCCTTTTTGCCCTGCTCGGCGTTCTCCGCGGGTTTCCGGTTACGGCGTACAACATGTACGCCTCACCGTAAACCCTTGTGCGGCCTTGATCAGGACAAAAATTGCTCATTTCTTAATTGGACCCCTCTATTATTTGTTTTAAAGTCGTGGATGGACACTAACTATGATCTTTCGTCCGGCTCAAGGCGGATTCAAATTTTAACCGCGTGCATACACCTGTATTCCGATCATTACAATTTTATTTCCAACACGGATATGGGCTAAAAAACAGTTTTCGATCAGGCACTGAATAGAAAGAAAGTTGACATATAGAATATCAAAAGCGTATTTACTGTCTGAACGGAAACTATGATTTCTCGTTCAAATAATATTTAGAAGAAGACCACGAGTGGGCGGCAAGATCGTTGATTTAAATGCGGTAACGTCTGAGAATGTCCTGTGAATGTTTTCGCTATGGCATTTTTTAATAATTTCAATAGGTTATGGCGGAAGTGCATGGGAATCGAACCCACCCGAGACGGTTTTAGCGCCTCACACCGGATTTGAAGTCCGGGAGCCCCACCAGTGAGCTGTGCACTTCCGCGATTGTCCGGAGAATAATACAGAAATTTTGGATTTGTCAACCTGTTTAGAGAAGGAGAGGCAGCAGATATGATTAACATAGACCGGCTCAAAGACACCTTCGCGACGCTGGTATCGATTGACAGTGAAAGTAAGCAGGAGCAGGCATTTGCTCTGGCGTTGCGGGAAAAGCTCGACGCCATGGGCGCCCATACCGTTGTGGACGATGCAGGACGGCAAAGCGGCAGCAACACCGGCAATCTGATCGCCAAGTTGAGCGGAACCAGAAATGTACCACCCCTGTTGCTGAGTGCTCACATGGATACGGTGGCTCCGGGAAAAAAAATCCAGCCGATTTTCAAAGGGGGTGTTTTTTCCAGCGCCGGCGACACGATACTGGGGGCGGACGATAAAAGCGCCATCGCGATCATATTAGAGACCTTGCAATTACTTAAAGAAAAGAATGTCCCTCACGGCCCGCTGGAGCTGGTCTTTACCGTTTGTGAAGAACTTGCTCTTGATGGCGCCAAACACCTTGATTTTAATCTGATCACCGCCACACAGGGATATGCCCTGGACGCTTCCGACACCGGGGGCATCATCACCCGCGCACCGGCGGCAAACCGTTTCACATTTCAAGTTTTCGGAAAAGAAGCCCATGCCGGCGCCGCACCTGAAAAAGGGATCAATGCCATTACCCTGGCCAGCAAAGCCATCGCCTCGCTTGAATTGGGCCGTATCGACCCGGAGACCACATGTAATATCGGGATGATCCACGGCGGCCTGGCAACCAATATCGTACCCAACCGGGTAGAGGTCGTGGGGGAAGTCCGCAGCCATAGCGAAACCAAACTAAAACAAGTTACCGAAACCATTACCGCGGCATTTAAAGATGCTGTTGACAACTACTCCGGCATGATAATGGACGATGCCCTCCCCTCCGTCGACATCCGGATTGTAAAATCATTTTCCCGAACCGACATCCCTAAGACTCACCGCGTAGTTACCCTTGCCACTCGAGCCGCCCAAAATTTGGGGCGTGAGTTAATCTGCAAAGCGTCCGGTGGCGGGTCGGATGCCAATATTTTTTTTGAAAAAGGGATTATGGTGGGGGTTCTGGGAACCGGAATGCATGATGTGCACACGCTCAAGGAGTGGATTCGAATTGATGACATGGCGCGTATGGTGGAGCTGTTGCTGGAGATTATCAAAGAGCACGCAAAAAAGACGCCCACCCGGCACCCGGCCGGGGAAATTGGAGGCAAAAATAGATGATCGTCTATTTGGACTTAATCTCCGGCATTAGCGGTGATATGACTTTAGGGGCACTGGTCGATCTGGGTGTTCCTTTGAAATGGTTAAAAGATCAATTATCTGAAATCCCGCTTTCCGGCTTTGATCTGAAAAAAACATCGATTTCCAGACATGGTATCCATGCGACAAAGGTCGATGTGATATTGACTGAAAAATCCGAGATACGGAATTATACGGACATCCGCTCGCTGCTAAAGCAATCTCCCTTGCCGGCCGGTGTTTGTAAAACAAGTCTCATGATTTTTGACCGACTGGCCGCAGCGGAAGCCCATATTCACGATTGTCCCAAAGAGAAAGTGCACTTTCACGAAGTGGGAGCAGTGGATGCCATCGTGGATATTGTGGGCGCCGCCCTTGGCATGGAATATCTAAAGATCACTTCGGTTGTCGCGTCCAGAGTGCCGCTTGGAAACGGATGGGCCGAGTGCAGTCACGGCAAACTTCCGGTACCGGTGCCTGCCACAATGGAACTTCTAAAGGGCGTTCCGGTTTACGACGCCGGGATTCCCCACGAGCTGGTGACCCCGACCGGTGCGGCCATTTTAACCGCTCTGGCATGTGGATTCGGCCAAATGCCGGACATGATTGTTCATAAAATCGGCTATGGTGCCGGTACACGCAACCTCGAAGCAATTCCGAACCTGCTCCGCATGGTTATGGGAAAAGAGGCAAAAGAGGACTCAGACTCCAATTTTACAGATGAAATCACGGTGGTGGAAACATGCATCGACGACATGAACCCTGAACTGTTCGGGTTTCTTATGGAGCGGCTTTTTGAAGACGGTGCTTTGGATGTCTATTGGATTCCGGTGTTTATGAAAAAGAACCGGCCCGGAACCATGGTACAGGTTTTATGCCCCAACAACCGGTTGGACCGCATCAGTGATCGCATCCTTACCGAAACCACCACTTTGGGTGTGCGGCACTACCCAGTCAAAAGGAAGGTACTTTCCCGCAAATCGGTTTTGATCCAGACACCTTTTGGTGAGATTTTGGCCAAGCAAATCTCCGGAGCCAAAAAAGCGGTGCGGGTGGTGCCGGAATATGAAGCCTGCAAAAAGATCGCCCTTGAAAAAAACATTCCGATTCAGACTGTTTACGACGCCGTCATTCAGGCGTCCGGTCAGGTTACATCATGAACACATTAAAGACATTTTTTCGGGCGTCGACATGCTGAATCGTGACGTGGACCAGGTCTTGGGGCTTTAAGTTCATTCCGCCTGGAGCCGGTAAACTGCATTCGATCATATAGGCGGGGATGAGTGTTTGATACCCGTTTCGGCGTTTATTCAAAATTACGGCTTCTTCTTTTTGCTTGATCCGTCCTTCAAGATATTTGAGCAGCCAGTATCGATTACGGCGGTTTTGAATTCTGCCGACGGAGCTGGTGATCTCATATAGATCTGCTATGATTTCCTCGATTTCTTCTTTGCTGTAAGGCTTTTCAAGGTCAAAAGCCGCCCGGACCTGCCTCTGGGTAACCAGATCAAAATATTTTCGAATGGGGGACGTGGCCGTCACATACACATCAAGACCCAGGCCGTTGTGATGTTCCGCTTCAGGGCTTAAAATGAATCGGCTCAAGGACTTTCTTTGCATCCAATTTTGAAAAAGCGTCCCGCCCGAAGCGTCGTACAACCGTTCGCGCGGCCCGGGCTGGGAACGAAAAACAGCGGGGATTCGACCCTCATTTAAAAATGAAGCGGTCAGCCAGTTGGCCATGATCATGAGTTCTGCGACCAGCATCCGGGCAGGGCTTTCCCGATTGGTCCGGGTAACTGTCAATGCGCCGTCCGGATCCATCCATACATTGATTTCCGGCAGCGTAATTTGGATCGCCCCCTGGCTTAATCGCTTTTGTCGAAACGTTTTGGCAATATTATAGAGCCCTTCGAGTTCAAAGCGATCGTTAATACTCATATTGGCATCTTGATAGGTCAAGCGATCCCGAACCCGGACAATGCTGGGAAACACCTCATAGTCTATAATTTTTCCGGATTTTTTAATCTTCACCAAGGTGCTGATGGCCGGCCGGGACTCACCCACCCGAAGGCTGCAGAGATCTTCAGAGAGATCGGATGGAAGCATGGGAATACGTTGATCAGGCATATAGATGGAACTGCCACGGTTGCGCGCCTCCTGATCGAGGGTGCTTTTTTTGGCGATGAATTCTCCCACATCCGCGATATGAATGCCGACCAGATAATGATCACCCTTATCTTCGAAACTCAAAGCATCATCCAAGTCGAGTGTTGCTTGACCATCTATGGTCAAAAGAGGGATGTCGGTGAGATCCCGGCGCCGTCGTGTATCTAACCGGGCGACGTCGTTTTGAGTCAAGATCCCAGAGGCGCTCTGATTCACTTTTGGTGAAAATTCCATCGGGATTTTCTGTCGGATCAGATCGAGATTCTCATCGATTTTCCAGACTTTCAGCTTTACCAGAATTTGAAATATCGTCTCCGGAGATCTGATTTCGGCCTTTCTAAGAATTTCATGGATTGTTGGGTAATCCGGACTCTCTTTCTCATAAAGATAATAGGATTTCAACTGGCCGATCAACGGATCGTCAATATCGATGTTTTTCAAAGGACCATCAGACAATACCCGCCGCAGCCAGCTTTTTCCGGCTTCGATGGTCCGGGCGCGACGTTCGGCCTCCTCTGCCTGGGTGCGGATTTGTTCTACCTTTGCCTCTGAAAAGGGGAAAAATCGGTGGTGGTCAAATTTAAAAAAGCCTCGATTCCAAAAAAACGCCCTGACCACCGCGGACTGGTGGTCGCCATTGGCATGATTTGGAAAACAGATTTCGGTCATGGTGATGAGATCTATCCACTCTTGCTCGCTATTAAGAACCTCCCACAACTCCTGGATGTCAATTTCTTCCACAAGACTGTTTCGCCGGTTGACAATCCCTTTCAGATGGGCCACCAAACGGTCCCGGCCTGTGGAAAGATCCAGGACAGCCGGGTCGGAATGAGACAACCGTTTCATCGATAGGCTCACCTCCCGGTTATTTTCCGTGATCAATCGCAGTCGATGATTTTTAATTTCAAGCACGACTCCGCAGACAATTTTCTGCTGATCAATATATTCAACAATGCTTCCGATTCTCATGCGCCATGCATATCAATCCCGGTATTCAAAGTCAATGAATGCAAAATGAAAAAAAATGATTTATGAAATAATTAAATAAATTTTCTATTTAATAACAATTAGTTATACGCAATAATAGATTCCTAACAGTCCCATTGTGTCACTCTTTGGTTTCTGTTATAAGTTTTTATTCATTCCTAAAAAGTGGGTTCCGATAAAGGATTTCAGGAATTGAGCGAAATATTTTGAAGTGACAAAAAATTAAAAGTACGGCAACAATTAATGGTCCCATGAAATCAATTTACCTCATAAAATCATACCTGTTTGAAAATCGGTTCCGCATCGTTGTCGGTCTGTTATGTTTGATGATTGTAGACTTTTTACAGCTGCTGATACCTCGAATCGTCAAACAGGTCATCGACAAATTGGCCTTATTTCAGATTGAATCCACGGATTTGATGGTATCGGCCCTGCTCATTGTCGGGGTGGCCCTTTTGATCGGTTTTTTTCGCTACATCTGGCGTCGTTGCCTGATCGGCATGTCAAGACGCGTGGAAGAAGGGCTTCGAAACCAACTTTTTGCTCATATCCAAACCCTTTCCGCCCCTTACTTTGATAAAACCAAAACCGGGGATCTCATGGCCCATGCAACCAATGACATCCGGCATGTCCGAATGGCCACCGGAATGGGCATGGTCGCCCTCACGGACGGGGTGGTTCTGGGGACGGCGGCCATCGGCTTTATGCTCTATATTCATGTTCAGCTAACGCTGTTTGTTCTGATCCCCATGCCTCTGATCATTTTTAGCGCCAAATTTTTCAGCAAAAAAATGCACCGCCTGTATCAACGGGTCCAAGCCGCGTTTTCGGACTTGACCGAAACCGTCAGAGAACGCTTTGCGGGCATCCGGATTATCAAAGCACATAACCTGGAAGCGCTGGAGGAAAAGGAGCTCAAAAAAGTATCCCGCCGATACGTTAAGGTGAACCTCGAGTTGGCGAAAGTCACTCGCTCCTTTTTCCCCTTGATGCTCTTTTTCGCCAATTTAAGCCTTGTGATTGTCCTCTATCTGGGGGGCAAACAGACCATCTTTTTCAGCATCACCCCCGGTGATTTTGTGGCCTTTATCAGCTATCTGGGACTTTTGACCTGGCCGATGATGGCCCTGGGATGGGTTGTTAATCTGATACAGCGGGGCGGTGCTTCCCTGGACCGGATTGCCGTTATACTAAAGACCAAACCAATGATCATGGATCCCCGGAACCCGTTACCGCGTCGAACCTTTAAGGGGAGCATCACCTTGAAAAAGGTCTCTTTTTCTTATGGTAACGGTGTCAAAAATCAAGATAAAATATCGGTTTTAAAAGGGATCGATGTGTCCCTGGCATCGGGAGAGATATTGGGCATCGTGGGGCCGCCGGGGAGTGGAAAAACATCTTTGCTGAACCTGATTTTTCGATATTATGATATTTCCGACGGTTCGATTCAAATCGACGGGGTGGATGTCCGCCGCCTGGGCGTCGAAAACCTCAGATCTCAAATCTCCTTTATGCCCCAGGACGCGTTCCTCTTTGCCGGTACCATTCGTTACAACATCACCTTTGGGAACATGGACGTAAAGGAAAATGATCTCATTACCGCCGTCAAGCAGGCCTCTCTTTATGATACGATTCAAAACTTCTCAAAAGGATTAGACACCCTGGTGGGGGAAAGAGGGATGATCCTTTCCGGCGGTCAAAAACAACGGATCACGCTTGCCCGCGCCTTGCTGAAAAAATGTCCCATATTAATATTGGATGATCCGGTGAGTCAGGTGGATCTTGAAACCGGTGATGAAATCATCCGCACCATCCGGTCGCTGGGCCGATCTTCAGAAGATGTTTTTCAAACCGTGATCATTGTCTCTCATCGCCTGTCTGCCGTTGAATTTGCAAAACAGATCATTGCTTTGGATCAGGGACGGATCGTGGAGGCCGGCACCCATGATGAATTGATGCATGACAACCGTTATTATGCAAAAACATATCGATTGCAAGCCATAGAAGAGGCATACCGTGCGCGCTGATTTCGGATATTCTGAAGAAGAACAGCTGGTAAAACCGTATAACACAAAAATACTGAAACGATTGTTCCTTTTCGCCAAACCGTATTTATACCTCTTTTTGGCTTCTATCGTTTTGATTATCCTCATCACGGCACTGGATCTGGCGGTCCCTTTTGTCACCAAGATCGCGATAGACCGTTACATTGTCCCTGATAAGACCCTTTCCGGTGAAACAGTTTCAAAACAGGGCTCAAGCAAGATCCGATACTATGAAATCGATCTTGCCGATCCGCAAAAAAAAGAAGTGGTCTTAAAATACCCGTCCCTGTTTGTCGCAGATCAAAATACCGCCCGCATCCGTTATGATTCCCTTAGCCGGATAGACACCCATGACCTTGCCATATTGCGAAAAACCGACCTTGCCGGTGTCGGATGGGCCGCCCTGTTTTTGCTGGCGACCGTGGGACTGGGATTTGGGCTTAATTTTTTTCAGGTTATGATCATGGAATATGCCGGTCAGATGATCATGCATGATTTGCGGATGCACCTGTTTGCCCACATTCAAAGGCAGCCACTTTCCTTTTTTACAAAAAATCCGGTGGGACGTCTGGTGACCCGCGTCACCAATGATATTCAAAATATGAACGAACTGTTTACGTCTATTGTCGTGGTGATTTTTAAAGATATTTTTTTATTGATCGGCATTGCCGTGATGCTCCTCGGCATTCACTGGCAGTTGGCGCTGATCTCTTTTGTCGTTTTGCCCTTTGTCGGTTACGCCTCTTTTAAATTTTCCAACCTGGCTCGCGACGTATTTCGGACGCTGCGCATCAAAATCGCTGAAATCAACACCCATTTTGCTGAAACCATTGGTGGGATTAAGATACTTCAACTCTTTTTACAGGAAGAAAAGAATTTTCTTCGATTTAAAAAACTGAATCATGAAACTTTTACGGCAGGCATGCAGCAGGTTAAGATTTTTGCGGTTTTCATGCCGGTTATTGAAGTTTTAGGCGCGGTTGCATTGGCAGTCATCATCTACTCAGGCAGCGGCGGAGTTCTATCCGGACAGATCAGTCTCGGGGCGCTGGTGGCTTTTATCGCCTATATGCGCATGTTTTTTCGCCCCATTCGGGATATGGCCGAAAAATATAACATCATGCAAAATGCGTTGTCATCCGCGGAGCGCATTTTTCTGATTATCGATAAAGACGAGTCCATTTCACTTGGATTCGACTCTCTGAAAAATAAAAGTTTAGAACTTGAATCCATTGCTGAAATTAGTTTTGATGATGTTTCGTTTCATTATGTTAAGGGAGAACCGGTACTCCACCGTATTTCATTTTCACTCAACGCCGGCCAACATTTGGCCATTGTGGGACCCACCGGATCCGGGAAGACCAGCCTTGTCAACCTGATTCCCCGATTTTACGACCCCTCATCCGGTGTTATCCGGATAAACCGAACCGATATCCGTCGATTCGATCCCGCACTGCTCACCCGAAAAATGGCTTTGGTCATGCAGGACCCATTTTTGTTTTCAACCAGTGTCTATGAAAACATCGTAAGGGGTCGATCCGATGTCGATATTGAGGAGTTTGAAAGGGTCCTGGAAGCAGCTAATTGCAAGGCGTTTGTCGATCGTCTTCCCCAGGGAATCCACACCATAATCTCCGAAGGGGGAAAATCCATCTCCGTTGGTGAGCGGCAGCTCATCTCCATTGCAAGGGCATTTATTCGAAATCCGGATCTCATCATCTTTGACGAAGCCACCTCGTCTGTGGACACCCAAACCGAGATGCAAATACAAGACGCCCTGTTCGGCCTCATGGCAAAAAGAACCACGATTTCAATCGCCCATCGGTTATCCACTGCCAAAAAAGCGGATCAAATTTTAATGCTCAACAGGGGTCGAATTATCGAGCATGGAAATCACGATGAACTGATGGCTAAAAGAGGATTTTATCATAAGCTGTATCGACTTCAAAATCATCGATAGTGTCCATCCATAAATAGCCGTTTTCCCTTGGCTGGGCGTTCTTAAGCGGGTTTCCGGTTAGGGTGTGCTTGACGCGCTTTGCGGGGATCGCAAACCCTTGTTTGGCCCTGGTCCGGACCCAACCTTGCGCATTTTTTCTGTTGGGCTTTGGTTATTATTTGTTTTAAAATCGTGGATGTGCACTATCTTAAAAAAAACACCCATATCGAGGTTTTATCACCCGGGACGGATTGCCGTTAAGTTTCACCCGGCAGCATTTCAGATTCGATACGGTTTCTTCAAATCAAGCGCATTTTATGGCTTGCCAAACAATTTTGGCCATGATAAGGACGATTTTTTGAACATCCAAATCTGATCTTAATAAGGGCTTGCTTCGTTTTTTCAAAAAGAGGCAATCATATACACCAAAATTATAATGGCGAGATACCCTCGTCATAACCAGGGCTTAAAAAAAACTGTTTTTTCAGCCCAATATCTACATTGGAGATAAAATTGTAACCCTCGGGGTACAGGGCGTATACCCGGGTTTTAAATTTGTCCGACTATATCTGAACGAGAAATCATCGCTTTTATTCGGGCAATAGTAACCGCATAAATACATAAAGGGGAGGAATGGAACATGGCTTACAACGCAGTTGAAATGGCTGACTGGCAGATTTCTGAAGCCGCGGAAAAGAACATGCCGACCACCGATGAATGGTGTGACAAACTGGGACTGAAAAAAGATGAAATGCTGCCGATGGGCCGACTCGGCAAAATCGACTTTTTAAAAGTCATCGATCGTTTGAAAGATAATTCTGACGGAAAATACATCGAAGTGACCGCTATCACGCCCACCCCACTCGGGGAGGGGAAAAGCACCACATCATGCGGCCTCATGGAAGGTCTCGGGTTGCGCGGTGTGAATGTCGGCGGAGCACTCCGTCAGCCATCCGGCGGTCCCACCATGAATGTTAAAGGAACCGCTGCCGGCGGCGGAAACAGCCTTTTGATTCCCATGACCGAAGTTTCTCTGGGGCTCACCGGGGACATCAACGACATCATGAACGCCCACAACCTGGCCATGGTGGCGCTGACAGCACGCATGCAGCATGAACGGAACTATAACGATGAACAGCTGGCGCGTCTGACCGGCATGCCCCGTTTGGACATCGATCCCACCCGGGTGGAGCTGGGATGGGTTATCGATTATTGCGCCCAGGCCCTGCGCAACATCATTATCGGCATCGGGGGTCGCTTGGACGGATTCACCATGCAGTCCAAGTTCGGTATCGCCGTCGGCAGTGAATGTATGGCCATCTTGGCTATTATCCGCGATTTGGCCGATTTGAAAGAACGCCTCAACAATATTACCGTGGCGTTTGATAAGAACGGAAAACCGGTGACCACCGGTGATCTGGAAGTGGGCAATGCCATGACCGCTTTCATGCGAAACACCATCAACCCCACCCTGATGTGTACCGCCGAATACAATCCATGTCTGGTCCACGCCGGACCGTTTGCCAATATCGCCGTGGGGCAGTCTTCCATTATCGCCGATCGCGTCGGTCTGAAACTGTTCGACTATCACGTGACTGAAAGTGGGTTTGCGGCAGACATCGGGTTTGAGAAATTCTGGAATGTTAAATCCCGGGTTAGCGGCCTCAAACCGAATGTTTCGGTTCTGACCACCACCATCCGCGCTCTGAAAATGCATGGTGGCGGCCCCAAAGTGGTTCCCGGTATCGCCATGGCCGATGCATACACCCAGGAAAATATCAGTCTCGTTGAAGGCGGTATTGATAACATGGTGCACATGATCGGTGTCATTCGAAAAGCCGGAATCAACCCGGTGGTCTGCATCAACCGTTTTTACACCGACACCGACGAGGAGTGCGCAGTAGTTCGAAAAGCCGCAGAAGCCGCAGGCGCCCGGTGTGCCGAATCCAAGCATTGGGAAAAAGGTGGCGAAGGGGCTCTTGAGTTTGCTGATGCCGTCATCGACGCGTGTAACGAGGAAAACAATTTCAAATTTCTATATCCGCTGGAGATGAAATTAAGAGATCGTGTTGAAACCATTGCCAAGGAAGTTTACGGCGCCGATGGCGTGTCCTGGACTCCGGAAGCCGAGGCCAAAGCCGAGATGCTTGAAAACGATCCGAAATATGATGATTTTGCTACCATGATGGTAAAGACGCACCTTAGCCTTTCTCATGATCCGACACTTAAGGGTGTCCCCAAGGGATGGACGCTGCCCATCCGTGATGTGCTGATCTACTCCGGAGCAAAATTTTTGTGTCCATGTGCCGGAACCATCAGTCTGATGCCTGGAACCGGATCCAACCCCGCGTTCAGAAGGGTGGATGTGGATGTGGATACTGGAAAAGTCACGGGTCTGTTTTAAATTTTTCTTTTAAAATCCAATTAAAAGGGTCAGGGGTCACCCCCCGGCCCTTTTTTGCGTTCGCTGTAAAACAGACTCCGATATCTTTAGCAACGCCCATTAAAGCTAATGATCCAAGACATTAAGCCGTGGCTTCTTAAAGTGACTATTTATCCCGCATAAAACGGAAAAACTGAGGTGGGATGGGGAATGGGGTTAAGGATTCAGGAATTGAAAGATTAAGGGATTGAGGAATTTAAAAATTTAGGAATTGGAATATATATTATCTCAAATATCTTGCACGGATGATTTCTCTTCTTGAATTGATAACCCTTAATTTGAGGAAACCCAAAAACGATCTGTGTTAATCCGTCAAATCCGTGTCCCGTAAATTCCGTAATATGATCGCGCCATCGGCGAGCACCACAACTTTAGCTCACTTTTAACTTTAGGCACTATGAACTTTTCTTAATCCACCTTAAACCAATCAAGGATTTTTGGCCGAAAGGAATTAAATTAAGGCCTGTTGACACACCACGCTAGGCCACGTGTCGGTTTTTATTCTCCCAGTAAGGATTGATCAGATCTTCGAAAATGGCCAATGCCGCTTCGGATCCCTGACCCGCGGCGGTGACGATTTGCTTATATCCACCCTCCACATCCCCGGCTGAATAGATGCCCGCGATGTTGGTCCGGTGCCTGTCATCCCGTTTAATGTAACCATCGGATGTTATTTCAACGCCGATTTTTTGCGCCAGATCCACCACCGGCGTATAGCCGATGGCCAGAAACACCCCTTCTGTTTTGACGGTTTGGGTTTCCCGGGTCAAATTGTTGAGGGTTAGAATCTCTTGGACTCGATTTTCACCCAGAATCTCTTTTACCTCGGTATTCCATAAAACCGGAATTTTTGCTTCCAATAAATTTTTCACTAAAAAATCCTGGGCGCGCAAGGTATCCTGACGATGGATCAGCGTCACCGAAATGCCCATATGGTGCAAATGCAAGGCTTCCGTGACCGCACTGTTCCCGCCGCCGATCATCACCACCTTTTTTCCTTTAAACAACGGTCCGTCACACGTGCTGCAATAACTGACACCCCTTCCGGAAAGCCTCGATTCCCCCGGAACGTCCAGATGTTTATGCATCGCTCCCGTGGCGAGTAAAAGCGCTTTGGTGGTAAACACCCGACGACTGGTTTTGACCTCGATGGGCGATCCCGGCTGAATGTCCAGCACATCCTCTCCCTGAAAAATCTGAACATATTGAAGGGCATGGCTCACCATGATATCGACCAGGGCTTTTCCCCCAACCTGGGTAAATCCGGGATAATTTTCCACAACCGGAGTGGTTGCCACCTGTCCACCCAGGGCGTTTCGTTCCACGACAGCGGTTTTGAGGCCGCTGCGAACCGCATAAATTCCGGCTGTCAGGCCGGCGGGACCGCCCCCCACAATCAATAAATCAGTCTCCACACGTTCGGCATCCACCTCGGGTATGAAAATGGTCTGGGGTTCCATTTTTTCTAAAGATGACATGAAAACCTCTTCAGTCTGGGCGCCCTGCCCGATCAGAATGTCGTTTGCAAATGTCATAGGAACACTGGCGGCATTATATTTATTAGCGATTTCCGGTTTGGCCTGGATGTCAATGATCTCTAAGGATATCAGTTCGGGCAGCTCAATGGCGGCCTTCACGGCATTGACCGCCTGTTGAGGGCAGTATGGGCAAGTGGGGCTGACAAAAACCTTAATCTCTCGGGGTGTATTGATCCGTTTGATTACATTTAGCGACTGTTCGCTCAATTGGCTCTCCTGAAGGCCGGATAAAATGATCATCTCCAAAAAGGTCCGGGCTTCTTCTCCCATGGGTGCGCCGAGCCATTTTAGTTTATATCGTTCCGGGTCGATCAACAGGGTGGGGGAAGCGTCGACGTTCCATTTTTTAGCCTTTTCGTGAGTTAGATCAAACTCCCTGAACACAATTTTATCGGTGAATTGACGAAAAACACGAATAACCTCTCTGTTGGCCTGAGCAAAGATATCGTCTGTCCCTTTTTCAGTAAACAGGTATATTGGAATATCATTGGGAATCCGATCAAATGTATTTTTCAACTGCTCTGTCAGTGCATCTTTTGATTGTTCCATAGATCCTCCCTGAAATGAAAATGGTTTTAAAATCTCACGTTATGGCAAGTTAAAAACCATGCTGTACTAGGCGTCAGTACCCGGTGAGTGTGATTTGTCAGTCAGATTCAGTTATAATCCTGAGTTGTAACTTATTTTAATGCTGCGACCCGGAAGTGTCAACTGGGTTGTTGGGAGCGGTGGGCTGTGATGGCACGCGCCAATTCAAGATCCTGGCGGGTGGTAATCTTAATGTTGGTTCGACTTCCGGTGATCATTTTGACGGCAATCCCCAAACGTTCCAGTAAAACAGCATCATCGGTGCCGATATACCGGTCCTTCAGTGCGTGATCATGGGCGGCTTTTATGATCGGATATTCGAAAGCCTGGGGTGTCTGTGCCGACCAGATATGCTCTCGGCTCACCGTCTTTTTAATATAGGCGGTTTCATCGGTTAGTTTGAGTGTGTCATAAATCGGAATGCCGAGAACGGCGGCACCGGTTTCCTTGGCGCCATGGATGCAGGCGGTGATATGACGGGGCTTAATAAAAGGTCGGACACCATCGTGAATTACAACAATGGCCTCCGGGTCGTTGATGGCCAAAAGTCCCTGATACACGGATTCCTGGCGTTTTTCGCCACCGGCGATCATCTTTACTTTCTTTGAGGGTGAGGCGGGATCAATAACTCTTTTTTGACAGGTCCGGCGGTCCGCATCCGGTATAACAAGAATTATTTCATCGATCTCGGGACAGGCGTCAAATGCCGACAAGGTATGGCAAAGTACCGGGAGTTCTCCCAGCATTCGATACTGTTTCGGCACTTCTCCACCCAGTCGAACGCCTTTTCCCGCCGCCACAATAATACCCAAAACCATATTCAATTTCGTGTCCATCAATCTTAAATCAGGTATTTAAGTTCGCTGGGCAAGGATATCCCCTTGCCCATGGTATCTTCACCGTAATTGACACCGGCCAGGATTTTGATATCGGTTAATGCCCGTGCATCTCCTTCAAAGGAGACCTGGGAAATACTTTCCTTTTGAATCTTTCCTCCGGCCCATTGAATATCCAGCACGCTACTGGCATCGAACCGGTCGCTGCCGACGCACAGTTCCACCTGGCCGCCATAATGCTGGACAATTTTCGCAACCAGCAGACTCGGCCGGGCATGGAACCCCAGTTTGACCGGAACACCCACGTTGATAGCGCCACGCTCGATGTTTTCATTCAGAATTTCTCTGGCCAATTCCTTCCCCATGGTTAAAAAACGGTAGGTATATAAAAGACACCCGTTGATGGTTCGATCCAGAAGAAGATCCGGATCGATCAATTCGACCAGGCGCTCTCTTACCTGTTTGTAAATATTTTTGTATCCCGCGTCGCGAAGATGTCTTTCATAAAAATGAAGCAGTCTTCCGATCATCTGAAGCAAGTGAAAAACCAGTGA
>SDBV01007448.1_pt1 | contig 14961 bp, 13 predicted proteins | sample 2277081 | NCBI WGS metagenome assembly SDBV01 (sample SAMN10402039, study PRJNA504765) | marine sediment metagenome | isolation source: marine sediment core GS10_PC15, 223 cmbsf | place: Arctic Ocean: Southern Knipovich Ridge | collected 2010
GGAATATCACATGCTTTTATTTACTGATATGCCATTTGATTTCTTGATCATAATATCAATTTTTAAAGAAGCAATAAATCTTCTGCAGAAAAAAATTCTCTTCTTTATTACATACTTTTGTTGATTTAATGATAAATAATGTCAAATTAATGTTATAAGAAAAGAAGATCTGATTGCAGTTAAGAAGAAGCCAGAGAAATATTCCTGTCTTGCTGTTAGAGTTGCAGGATATACTGCATATTTTACCGAACTTGTCTCTGATCTTCAGGATGGAATAATTGCAGGAACCGGTTATGGAGAGAACATATGAAAGGGAAAATCTTTGATATTAAAAAATTTGCAATACATGATGGACCTGGGATAAGATCAACTCTCTTTTTAAAAGGATGCCCGCTGGACTGTATCTGGTGCCACAATCCTGAGGGAATACAAAATAAAATTAATTTGTGGTATTTTGAAAGAAAATGCATTCAATGCAAAACGTGTGTATCTGTATGCCCTAATTATGCTCTCTCGTTTGGTAAAAATGAAGATCCTTTTATTTCTATTAATCGTCAGAAATGTGATAATAGCGGGAATTGTGTTGATGCATGCCCAACAAATGCTTTAGCCTTTGATGGTTACGAATTAGGCTCCAAAGAAGTAGTTAAAGAATTATTAGAAGATAAAATATTTTACGATCAATCGGGAGGGGGAATTACTATCTCAGGTGGCGATCCTCTTTATCAACATGATTTTAGTCTGGAAGTATTAAGAAAATGTCGGGAAGCAGGCGCACATACGGCAATTGAGACCTGTATGTATGCGAAACAAGATATTTTGGAATCATTTATCGGGCTGGTTAATCTTTTTATTGTTGATATAAAATTGATGGCCAATAATGAACACAAAAAAAATGTGGGAACTAATAACGAACTGATTTTATCAAATTTTAAGTTTTTAGTAGAAAAAAAACAGAATATATTAGTCCGTATTCCGTTGATACCAAAAATTACTGCTACAAAAAAAAATATCCGCGCAATTTCTCAATTTGTTATAAAGAATTCCCCGGGAATACCTATAGAACTTATTAATTTTAATCCGCTGGCGGAAAGCAAATACTGGTTGATGGGAAAAGAGTATTCATTTCTTAAAGAAATGAAACCATTTTCTCAAGTCGAATTGGACCGTTTCTATTCATATATGGAAAATGAAGGGGTTCCTTTAGAACAAAAAAACATCAGTTATTAAATCTATTTTCTTCCAGGTAAAGCGCAGCAGCTCCAATTATTCCGGCATCTTCCCATAAATTAGAAGTTAAGATCTGAGTATCATCAAAAGCCATATCTTTTGCAAGGGTATGGAATTTTTCTTTTATTTTATGCATATAGGGTTCACCCCAGTTCATTAATCCTCCCCCTAACACAAAAGTAGGAATATTTAATATTTGAGAAAGATTATAAAGAGAAATTCCTACTATTTCAGCGCTTGTATATATTATTTCCTTTGAAATAGTATCATCTTCATCAAACCCATTTTTAAGAAGTTTCCCATCCACTTTTTCCATCACATTTTCTAAGGTGATTCCTATTTTACTTTTTTTGCCTTCTTTTAATTTTAATTGATATAATTTTGGCAATACTCTACCGCATGCGGTTGCCATAAGGCAGCCATAATTACCACATGTACACTGAAAACTTGAATCTGGGTCAACAATAGTATGTCCTATTTCTCCGGCTGTTCCAGTCAAACCGCGATAGATTTTTCCATCCAATATAATCCCTGCTCCAATACCAGTACTAATAGTTACAAAAATAATACTTTCAGTATTTTTCCCGGCCCCGTATTTATATTCTGCATAAGCCTGGGCATTTGCATCATTTTCTACATAAACAGGAGCTGTAAAATATTCTTGAAGTTTTGCTTTTAACGGATAATTTCTAAATCCGGCTTTAATATTGCTCGTAATTATACATATTCCTTCCTTATGACGGAGGTGACCAGGGAAAGTTACTCCAATTCCCATTAGATTTTTCTTTTCATCCAGATCATTTCTACCAAACAGGGTATGAACACCTTGTGACATTTGCATAACAATAGAATCCTCGTTCTTATCAATATGGTCGTAATAATATAGCTTATCAATAATTTTGCCATCAGGTGTAATTAATCCAATAGCAAGTTTCGTTCCACCAAGATCAATCCCAACAAGAACATTTTGCATTTATTTTCTCCTTAGATTCAAAATATACTCTTAAAGATTTAAATCATAACATAAAATTTATCATGGAATTAAATTGTGTTCAGTTCGATTAATTATATCATCTTGTGTATCTGGCGACAATGTTGTAAAAAAAGCTGAATAACCAGCGACCCTGACAATCAAATCTCTATATTTTTCTGGTTCTTTTTTTGCGTCTAAAAGAGTTTTTCGATCAATAACATTATATTGCACATGCCAGCCTTTTAATGTTACAAAAAAAGTTTTTAATAATGCAATTAATTTATTCTTATCTTCTTCTGATTTGATAACCTGCGGATTTAATTTTTGATTTAATAGTACACCCCCTAAAATATTTTCTGTCGGGAGTTTTGCAACAGATTTAAAAATAGCTGTTGGGCCATTTAAATCTGTTCCGGAGGATGGAGAACAGCCTTCGGCTAATGGTTTTCCTGCTTTTCTACCATCAGGTGTTGCAGGAACAATAGCACCTGACGGGACATTTGCTGAGATACTTGATGTACCCGCGTAATATTTACATCCAATGGGACCCCGTCCATGCCGTATGGTATGGTATTTTTTTAATTCGTCAATATAGTACATATAGGCCTTGTTAAGAAGTTGATCTACATAATCATCATCGTTTCCATACTTAGGAGCACTGTTAAGAAGTATTTGACGGATTTTTTCTCCTTCCATGCCTTCAAAATCATTATTAAGATAAAATACCAACTCATCTTTTGTTATTTTTTTTTCTTCAAATACAAGTTTTTTTATTGCTGCAAGTGAGTTGCCTAAATTTGCAATTCCAACCTGAAGGCCGGATACAAAATCATATTTAGATCCCCCTTCATGAATCGTCTTACCTCGACTTAAACAATCATCCACAAATATAGAACATAGGATATCCGGAGCCTCTTCTTCCAATACAGTATCAATAGCTGTATCAATTTCAATTCCAGCGCGGGCATAATTTTGGATTTGCTGTTTCCATGCTTCCATTAATTTATCAAAGTTCTCAAAATCAGTCAGATTACCTATACCAGGAAAAAACGTTTTTCCTGAAATCGTATCCTTGCCATTATTTAGGGCAGCCATAAATACGCGCATAAAATTAAGAAAATGTTTTCCAGTGCATCGATATCCCCATTTTCCCGGGACAGCTACTTCAATACATCCAATAGCAGAGTAATTATAAGCATCCTTTTCATTAACACCTAAATTAATTAATGATGGAATTACAATTTCATCATTATTAAAAGCAGGCATTCCAAATCCTTTTTCAATTACTTTAACACATTCCATTAAGAATTTATTATCAATATTTCTATGAAACCTCACTGATAAATTGGGTTGAGTGAGTTTGCATTCTCCTACAGACCAAAGAATAAGGTAACTTAACTTATTTACAGCATCCTGCTTTAAATAAGTTTGGCCCCCAATAGTTACATTTTGATATAAAGGACTGCCGGCAGAATATCTTGTATGTGACCATGAACGAATTTTATTAATGCTAAGCAATTTTATCCAGGTATTTCCCAAAAGTTCAGTAACAAATTCATCTGATATTTTTCCGGTTTCTCTATCATTACAATAATACTTATTAAGATACTGGTCCATTCTTCCAAGTGACAAAGAATGGCCATTGCTTTCTATTTGCAGTACAAGTTGCAAAAAGTAGGTAAGCTGAAGTGCTTGATAAAAGGATGAGGGAGGTAGAGAAGATATTATTTTACAGTTATTACAAATTATTTCCAGCTCTTTTTTTCTTTTTTCATCTTTCATCTTTAAAGATAAATCATTTGCAAGATATGAATATCTTAAAATAAAATTCTTTAAAGCTTTTAAACTGATTAGTACGGCTTGATAAAAAATGTCATTTTTTAGATCCTTCCAATCTGTTAGATTTAACTCACTTTTTTCTTCTTCTACCAGATCTATGAATCCCTGTATTCCTTCCTTTAATAGTTTTTCATTATTTATGGCAATATGAGCATCGCCGGAAGTCAGGTTTCCTTCCGCGCGAATTATACCTGAATTATGAATTTCCTTTAATTCCGGATTCATTAAACTTCGACCTTTAGCCAGAGTTGTTTTTCCTTTCCAAAATACGCATAAATCTTTTAATTCAGATTTTATTTCTTTGCTTAAATAAAAGACATCTCCGGACCTTTTATCAAACTCGTTTATTTCCTTTAATATCCATTCCACAGCATATTCTGGAAAAATGGGAGCTGCGCGTAAAGCCGAAGCATGGTTTCCTACAATCAATTCTCCTTTATTAATAAAAATTGTCATATTTTTTAATGTATTTTGAAGAGCATATGCACGTTTAAGAATAACAGGTTTATCTTCATGTTCTTTGTAGCTTTGAGTATAAAATCTTGCCCTTTCTGTACAAATGGTGGGTTTTACTGATAATACTTTAGTCCGTAATATTTCGATTCTTTTTGTCAGTCCAGCCAACTTACCGGGAAAGGCTATATTTTTATTTAACATATGTTTAATTTAAAGCATTTTAAGCAATAGGACAATTTAAATTTTACAATCCATTTACTTCATCATATTCCGTACTTGTTACATCAAACCAGTCAGAGGGGAGTATCTCTTCGTTATACTCTATTTCAAAAAGTGGTTCATTAAAAAGGCGTTCTACAAAAATATGGTTTTGGTCTCTTAATAGCTGGTCTTTTACAAAATAATTAGTAAGAAGAAATGATAGAAAAGAACCTGCAATTACAAAAACTGCTGCTGCAGCCAATTTATAGATAAAATTTTTCTTCTTAGGGATTTTTACTTTAATTACTGAGAAATCAGGTTCAGGTATTATATCTATATGTTCATTTAATCTTTTTTTGCTTGAAGAAATAATATTTTCATATTTCCCTTTAAAAGAATAGCAGGTTATACAGTTTGAGAGGTGCTTTTTTTCTTCTTCTTTTATTGATTTCCCATTGTCAAAAATTTTTTGGATTGATTTTCGTACATTCTTACACTCTTTTTTCATAATTTAACACCTTCTTTATATTTTGTATAAAGTAATTAATTTCTCTCTTGCTCTATGCAATCGTGATTTTATTGTGCCTTCAGGAATTTTAACAATTTGCTTAATTTCCTTAATAGAGAGTCCTTCTATATCTTTAAGTAATATAAGTTCTTTTTCTTTTTTATTTAGTTTTAATAATAATTCTAAAACATCTTCTTTAAGTTGCAATTTTTGTTCAATTTCATTTTTATTAAACTCTTTTAAAGTTGTGTGTTCTGTAGCAGCATTAACTATCTTCTTATATTTGTTGTTTTTTCTTAAAATGTCAATTGCATTGTTTCTTGCAATTCTATAACAGTATGTTTTGAAAGAGGATTTAAATTTAAATTTCGCCTTATTAATTTCATCTATTTGAGATTCTGAAAGTCCAACTCTTTCAAAAATCCAGTTGTTTTCCATGCGAAGTACTGCTTTAGCAACATCAAGGTTCTGTGCATAGATAATAATACTTGAAAAAACTAATAATAAAACTATGGATATTTTTTTCATCTTAATTTACTCCTTTAATTTATGTTTATATAATTAGTCGTTATAAAGAAAAAAAAGTTCCAAAAAAAACTATTCTATTCTTTGATACAATAGTTATATAATTTTTAAAATAGCTGATTATATATATTACTTAAGTTTATTTAACAGCGCAAATAGCTGATGAAACAAAATGTATTGATTAATTTCAAATATCCCTATTATTATAGGATATTATTTAAATTAGTTATTATTCAAATAATTCCAATTTGATGTAATACTTGATAGGAGCTTGTATGATTAATAAGCGTTATACAATTATTCAAGAACTTAGTGAAGGCGGCATGGGAAAAACCTTTCTTGCGAATGATGAAAAATCCAGGTGTAAAGTAGTTGTAAAAATGCTGCACCTTCATAAAACAAGTGATTGGAAAGCAGTAGAGCTCTTTGACCGTGAGGCCAGAACATTAAAGAACCTGGATTATCCCCATATTCCTAATTATGTAGATAATTTTTCTGAAGAATTGGATGGCAAACTAACCTATTACATTGTTCAGGAATTTATTAATGGCGAGAATCTTGAAGAAAAAATAAAGAGAGGGAATTATTTAACAGAAAATAATATATTTGATATTGCGCAACAGTTACTTGATATTCTAGCATACCTGCACAACCTTCGTCCTCCAGTTATTCACCGCGATATTAATCCTAAAAATATCATTATAAACGAAAAACAGGAGCTTTTTCTTGTTGATTTTGGCGCTGTAAAGGATGCTGTACAACAATCCGAACATGGAGGTTCTACAGTTGTGGGCACCTATGGATTTATGCCGCCGGAACAAATGATGGGACGATCTTCACCAGCTTCAGATTTGTACGCGCTTGGTGCAACTATTATATATCTTCTTTCGCATAAACAACCGAACACAATGCAGATAAAAAACATGAAGATCGATTACAAACAACATGTAACTGCTCACCCACGGCTTCTTAACTTTATAGATCGATGTATTGAGCCAGACGCAGAAAAAAGAATTCAAAGTGCAGAGAAAGCGACTTCTTTATTAAAAAATGAATTAGAATTTTCGCAAGAAGAAAATCAGTTAGACATGTACAATCTCAAAATCCCCTTTGGATCACGGATGCGGATTCTTCAAAATGATTCAGAAGCTTTAAAAATAAATATTAAAGGAGATATGAAACGATCATTACCGATCCTTGGATTTAGTATTTTTTGGTTAACCTTTGTTGGCGTATGGACTACCCTTGCAAGTGCTGCAGGCCCTTTTATGTTCTTCTCAATTCCATTTTGGATAATCGGATTTTTTATGTTTATGAGAACATTTAACTCTATTCTTCCTGGATTATTAACGATCACCTCTAATGAAATAGCAATAAAAGTTTCTGTATTAAAAAAAGCAAAAAACTTTCCATTAAAGTTTATAACAAGGGCAGAATATGAACAACGTACACATAGAACACGTTCTTCTAACCAACCGACGTTTGAAGATTCTCTGGTTATTGAGGCAGGAGCAAAGAAGGTTTACATTTCAAAAAATCTTTCAAAAAGTGAAATCTGCTGGCTGGAAGAAGTGATTAATACATATCGTAAAATGTATACTTAATAAAAATAGGGAGCCCTTTTAAAAATTAAATACAATAGCTTTATATATTAACATCGCAAATTCTTTATAAAATAAACACTTGGAAAAAAACTTGTTATTATGATAGATTAACACATAAATCAAAATAATAAGAGGATTAAAAAATGCCGCATTTAATTCAGATAAAAATTAATAATGAAATTATTAAAGCAGAATTAAATAACAGTGCAGGAGCACAGGAATTATTAAAAAAACTCCCTATGAAAGTAAATATGTCCAGATGGGGAGATGAGTATTATGGAAGCTGCGGACTTACTCAGGAGTTGTGTGCAGAAGCGAAGGTAATTATGGAAGTAGGCGAAATCGCAGTGTGGCCGGCTGGTAATGCTTTATGCATATTTTTTGGGCCCACTCCAGTAAGCACAGATGGAAGGCCAAGGGCAGCAACGGAAGTTAATCCTGTTGGAAAACTCATAGACAGCCCCGATCTATTAAAGAAATTAGGGCACTCAATAACAGTGGAAATTACAGTTTTATAAAAAGATTTTTTGTTAAAAAACAGCATGAATAATAATATTTAGGAGTTATACAGTATGAACATAATTTGTCTCGATCTGGAAGGAGTACTTGTTCCGGAAATATGGATAGCTTTTTCTGAAGCAACAGGAATTAAAGAGCTTCGGCTGACAACAAGGGATATTTCAGATTATGATGTTTTAATGAAAAAAAGAATAAAATTATTAGCTCTAAATAATTTAAAACTTAAGGATATTCAGAATGTAATTAGTACCATGTCGCCTTTAGAAGGTGCATTAAATTTTCTTGAAACAATAAGGGAAAAAACCCAGGTAATAATACTTTCTGATACATTTAGTGAATTTGCAAAGCCTTTGATGCAGAAATTGAGGTGGCCTACCCTGTTTTGCAATAATCTTATTATTTCAGATGACGGCTCTGTTGTTGATTATACTTTACGCCAGGAAAATGGAAAGTATAAAGCAGTAAAAGCCTTAAAAAGCATGGGGTACGGTATTATAGCTTCCGGAGATTCATATAATGATGTAACTATGCTGAAAGAAGCGGATCATGGTATATTTTTCCGGCCGCCGGAAGGAATTGTAAATGAGTTTCCGCAATTTCCTGTTACAAATACTTATTCTGAACTATTCTCCGAGATAGAAAAGGTTTTATAATATGTCAAAAAATAAGGGAGCAGATATAAAAAGATACTGGGAAATAGATGCATTTAGAGGATTTGTAATTATGTGCATGATTATTTTTCATACTTTCTTTGTTATGGTTTTTTTTGATATAGTATGGATTGATCTATGGTCCGGATTTTTCTGGTGGTTCCCGAGGTTTATTGCAGGTTCTTTTATCTTTATCGTAGGAGTTTCATTAACGATCAGCTATTCGCGCGCAAAACAGAAAAATACAATTAAATTTAAAAAGTTTCTAATCCGCGGTTTAAAAATTATGGGGATTGGTTTTGTAATTACAGCTGTTACATTTATCGGATTCTTTGTACTGGAAAATCTCACAGGAATAAAGCAATTATCCAAAGTAGTTTACTTTGGTATTCTACACTGTATTGGATTATCAATAATAATTGGCTTCTTTTTTATACGCTTTAAATTTATCAACCTGATTATAGGGCTTGTAATACTGGTTTTCGGATTTTATATAAATGGAATGCGATTTACTTTTCCATGGCTTTTCTGGCTCGGATTCTGGCCGGAAGGTTATTCTCCGATTGATTATGAACCCCTTTTACCGTGGATAGGCCCTATGTTTTTAGGATTGGGATTTGGAAATTTTGTTTATAAAAACGGGATGCGGCCGTTTAAAATGGGTGAACTGAGTACGGACCTTTTATCACAATTTTTTAAGGGATTAGGATTTTTAGGCAGGCACTCTCTTATAATATATCTTATTCATGTTCCAACTCTTGCAGGTATAATTTTTGCTGTGAATTGGATTATAGGTATGTTTTAAACATCCTTAATGCTTTCCTGTAATATACTGTATATAAAATTATAAATCTTATTCTTTGTTTCTGCATTCATGTTTTTAACAAACATTATTACATATGTATTTGTATCACCTTTTCGTATTGCAATAACAACTCCTGTTACCATGCAGATAATTCCTCTTAGACGTAATTGTATATCACTTAGCAGGGTTTTTACCTTAAGGCTTACTGCATTATCAAATGTAATAGCCATTCCGACTGAACTGATGTCAGTAATATATCCGGAGTGCACGTCTCCTTCTATTTTAGCATTAAATGAAGCATTTTTATATTCTTTGCATGAAACCCTAACGTACTTTCTCTGTCCTTTTGCTTCATTTACTTCGAGAGTTTTTAATATTATTTCCGTGCTTTCTTTTAAACCTATCTTGAGTTTGATAAATCCACATGAAACTCCGATATCCATCAGGTACTTCTGCGCAAGTTCTTTATTTTCATCGTATGATAAAATGCCAATATGTACGTCTTTTGTATTTTCATTATTCATTATGTCTTTTATATACTTTTCCCATTCAGGTTCTTTCAGGCCGTCATCAATATTAATAAAGAGAATAGAATTATTATACTTTTGTATAAATCTGATGTTCATGGCATGGTCATGCAGCAGGTACACTTCGTATTCATTTTTAATAATTTCGGTAACTAACTTTTCCTGAATTACACTTTGAGGATACAAAAATATTACCTTTTTACCAAATTCTTTTGGATTAGATTCATCTGACATTATAAGAAAAAATATTAGAGTATTAACCCATAAGTGTCAAGAATGTGTTTTCCAGGATTGATTTCTTTATAACTCAATTACAGTACTTTTCATTAATTTATTAATTCATTAATTAAAATGAATGATTCTGAATTAAATAAATATTCATAATTTCCAATATTTGTAGTGACTGTGTCTTTTATATCGTAGGGATATGTATTGTTTAAGCAGAAGAATAAATAAAATACAGACATTAAGAGAAAACCGAAATATTTGCTATCAGGTTTTCTGAAGTATTTCATTCCGTATATTTAAATACTCCTATTTCCGTTTCTTTTTTCTTAATTTTACAGATCTTGAACTAGTGTTTTCATGATCCTTTCTAATTTTGTTTAATTCATTTTCTGTAAAACAGAAGTTTTTATCGCCTTTTAATAAACGGATATATAAAAATCTCAACATTTTACCGCCCTTTTCTGTAGTCGGTTGTAAGCCGTAATTACAGAATTCGTCTGTTCTTTCCTTATCATTCAGATAACAGTGAATTCTTGCAAGATTCAGGCAGTTTACGGATATGTCTTCGAGCCAGGATTGTGTATCGTTTTTTAAATCATCTGCAGTTAAATCAGAAAAAGGCCCCGGAAAATCATTAAATTTATTGAGATATGAAAATCCTGTGGTTTTGATATCTGCAAGCATTTCTTGTATGGATGATTTTGCCTCTTCCTCATTTCTTCCGTACAAATATAATTTCTGTCTATTGTGTTTCACTATTGTTTTTCTTATCATCGAATCGATTGTTTTTACTTTAGTGGGCTCTAAAATATTCATATGACTGGAATCCGGAATAAAGTCCAAATGTATGCCGACTTCCATCCAGCATTGGCCTCCGAACTTATTAGGAAATATCTGAATGGAATAAATATAATGTCCGGATTGTTTATAGTAGTTTAAGCCGGAACCTTTAAAACTGACTTTTCGAATTTCCGGAGAAAAGTATTTTGTTAAATACTTTTTAAATTCACTGGTTTTATTACAAAAATCTAAATAAAACGGATCCATTATTTTACCCTTTATTACTTTAATATAAGTATTGTACTTATAATGCTCAAATCTGCAATAGCATGTGAGACAATTACTGTAAGTAAATCTTCCTTTTTTCTAAGAATATGCCTCCAAATCCTTGAAATCACAATCAATATAATAACAGCAAAAACTGCATACAACAGTTTCACTACTAAAACCAAAAAAATAAGATGATAACCAGCAAATAAAATATCTCTTATAAAGTTTAAATACTTATTTGAATTATCAAGCGCCCTCCAGAATAACTCCTCAGTTATTGGATTTACAACAGAAAAAAGAACAATAAAAATGTATTTGCTAACACCATTTAATCCGAATATTTGAAGCTCTCCAGCAAGGTTTAGATTATCAATTTTAATATAATTAAATAATAGGATAACTATAAAGCCTGATAAAGCACATAGAAAAAAAAGGATGGCGGAAATAAATCGGCTTTTTATCTTTAATATAGCTTTATTGATTTTTTCTTTTCTTAGATAGAAATATATAATAAGGATTACAGTATTGTAGCAAAGTAATGCTGCAAATGCATTTTTTAGTAAGTGTATGCCTGCAAAGATTATTAAATATGGAAGCAGAGAGGTTAAAATAATTAAAATGTCTCTTTTGGTATTCATTTTTTTATTCATATTATTCTACATTTTTCTCCATAAAGCATACAGTAAAAGGTAGATGTGAAAATGTTTTCCTTCCTGTTTCCTTAAAACCATATTTGATATAAAAGAAAAGGATTCTAAATAAGAAGAAAAGTTATTTAGTATTGTTTTTTAAATATTTTAATTTCCTTTTGTATCGAGAATGTATCGGATTTTATAAGCGAGATCTTTTTTATGGATTGGTTTTTTAAGGAAACCTTTAATCCCGGCTTTTAAAACTTTATCCTTATTAACCAACTTGCTGTAACCAGTACAAAGGATAATAGGAATATTTTGCCTGATGCGGAGCAATTTTTTCGATAGCTCGAGTCCATTAAGGACAGGCATAGTCTGGTCTGTTATTACCAGATCGAATGATTCCGGAGCTTTTTTAAAGGTATCCAGCGCCTTTTTGCTGTCCGTAAATGCCGTCACATTGTAGCCTAAATCGTTAAGTATATTTTTAACTGTATCATTTAAAATTTCTTCATCATCAACAAACAGGATACTCTCTGTCCCGCCTTGAATCATCATACCTTTTTCATTATCTTCCATTATTAATTCATCTGTTTTTGGCAGATAGATTTTAAATTTAGTTCCAACATCAGGTTCACTCTCTACTATTATATTTCCCTCATGGCTTTGAATAATGCCAAAGGTTACTGCAAGGCCCATTCCCGTTCCATGGCCGACTGCTTTTGTTGTAAAAAACGGTTCAAAGATATGCGAAAGCACTTCCTTACTTATACCACAGCCGTTGTCTTTTATAGTAATCATGGAATAAAATCCCGGATTAATAATACCAATTCGGCCTTCAAGCTCCGAATCAAGATGTTTCTCTGAATAATTAATTTCAAGAATGCCTTTATCTTTCATGGCATGTGATGCATTGGTGCATAGATTCACTATTATTTCATGAATTTTTGTTGCATTAGCCAGAACTGTTTTTGTATCCTTAGTGAGTTTACTTTTGATATTGATTGATGAAGGCAGGCTTGCACGAAGTAATTGGGCAGCTTCTTTAATAACCGGCCTTAGATAGATTGGGCTTCTAATTTCATCACTTTGTCTGCTGAATGAAAGTATTTGGTCTACCATACGTTCTGCTCTTTTTCCTGCTTTTAATATTTTTTTAATATTTCTTGCTGCACTGCTATCATGTGGAACATGGAGAAGAGTCATTTCTGCATATCCAAAAATACCACTCAGAATATTGTTAAAGTCATGAGCAATTCCACCGGCAAGATGGCCAATGGCCTCCATCTTCTCGGAATGCCTGAGGAGCTGCTCCATTTCTTTGCGTTCGGTAATGTCAAGGTGAGTGCCAACCATCCGTAGAGGTTTATTTTCTTCGTTCCGGGCAACAACTTTGCCCCGAGCGTTAATCCATCTCCAACCACCAGACCTGGTCTTCATACGGAATTCTGTATTATATTCGAAATCGTCATCTTCAAAATGTCGATTTGAAAGTTTTATTACCCTTTCTTTATCCTCAGGATGCAAAAGGGCTTCAAATGTACTATAAACCGGCGCTAATTCATCCAATTCATATCCCAGCATCCGGGCCCAGCGTACACTGTATGTAACATCTCCTGTCTTGATATTCCAGTCCCACATTCCCAAATTGGCACTTTTGATAGCTAAATCCAATCTTTCCTCACTCTCCCGCAGTATCTCATCTGTTTTCTTCTGTTGGGTTATATCTCTGAATAACATTGCTAATTTACCTTTTGAAGGAGAGAATGCTATCGCATCATAAAATTTATTGGTATTATGGTTATAATCCACAAAATGAATTGCTTCCCCCGTAATTGCAACATGCCCATATCTCTCAATCCACTTGGATTCAATATCCGGATATATCTCTTTTATTGTTTTTCCCACAGAGCTCGCAACATTCATACCGCTTTGTTCCCCAAAAGCAGGATTAATCTTAAGAAAACGATAGTCTATTGGAATTCCTTTTTTATCACAGATAACTTCACATAAAGCAAAACCTTCATGCATACTATTAAACAAGTTTTGAAATTGTCTTTCACTCTCTTTATTATCTTCTTCTGCTTTCTTACGCTCGGTTATGTCCCGTATTATTATTATATTACCTGCTAAGTCCTTTTGGAATTTACGAGATCCTATTTCTAGAATTTTATTTTTATATTTAACTTCATAACTATCCATAGGTTTTCCCAGGATAGCTGCTTTTCCTTTTGAAAGTACTCCGGGGATATCTTTAATACTAATAAATTTGTTCACCAAATTGAAAACATTTTTACCTATCAAATCATCCTTTGATAATTCGGTAATTATAATAAGAGCAGGATTTACATCGATAATAATACCTTTTTTACTGTAGTATACTAATCCCTCTTCGACTCCTCTAAATATTTCTGAATATTTCTCTTCACTTTCTCTTAGCGTTTCCTCTGCCTGCTTACGTTCGGTTATGTCCTGAACTGTGCCGACCATTTTCTGCCCTTTTGAAGTATTGATAATTTCGCCCCTGGCATGAACATGCAAAATGGTTCCATTTTTATGGCGGACCCGATGCTCAACATCGTAAGGAATGCCTTTCTTTATAGCCCTGTCAATATAAGGGAAAATCAAATGCCCGTCATCCGGGTGGACTGCATCTGCAAACGCTTTAAATAATGGCTGGCCAGAAACGACGTCAAAAATTCTAAGTAGCTCTTTCGATCCTTCAACAATATTTGTTGCCGGATTTAAATTGAAATGCCCGATTTTCCCAATCTCCTGCGCTTTTTGGAGAATCTTACACTTGTCTTCTAGTTGATGTAAATCTTCTCTGGAAGCTTCAATCTCAGCTATCCGTTTCCGGGCTTGCTGAAGTTCCGTTATCAATTGGGCCTTTGTCTTGCTTTCATCTTGTTTCAAGGTAGTATTTTTTTTTCGAGATGGCATCTTCATGATTCTCTCTTTTGCAGGATATCAATTCATTCATTGTTGTAGTATTTTTTGCATTTTACATTCCTTCTTTAATAAAATTATATCAGAACCAATGCTTTAAGACAAGAATAAAAGTTAAAAAGGAATAACTGTCTATGAAAGGATAAATTATATCAATAGATCTATCACATTAAATGTGAATTAGTCCAAAAACCAATACCACTTGTATAAACTAAATACTTAATCTATTATCTAAAAAAGTAAAAAAGAGGTATCAGAGGTATCA
>SDBV01007449.1_pt1 | contig 14960 bp, 13 predicted proteins | sample 2277081 | NCBI WGS metagenome assembly SDBV01 (sample SAMN10402039, study PRJNA504765) | marine sediment metagenome | isolation source: marine sediment core GS10_PC15, 223 cmbsf | place: Arctic Ocean: Southern Knipovich Ridge | collected 2010
TCACGTTCCTTTTAGATGATGTGCCCCCTCTCTTCCTTGGCTTTCGCCCAACGGTCTCCCTTCCCTTTTCCGATTTCAGGAAGAAAGTCTCATCACTCTCGGTTATCCCCGTGAAATCGTCGCTGTCGCTGTCGGCAAGTGAGGACAGTATCTTGTGGCGCCAGTCGAAGGCAGTCTTCTTGTTGATCTTCAGAGCATCCTTGATCTTGTCAAGGCTCTTCTCCTCCATCATCAGGGCAAGGTAGTCGTCGACCTTATCCTTTTTGTGCAGACCAGCCATCCATGTACCGGTATATTCGGTAAAGCTCCTCCGGCATGAACCGCACTTATAGCGCTGCGCTCCCTTGTCCTTCCCGAAGCGAACATACTTCCCATGCCCACAGTGCGGACAGCTGCCCATCCTGTTGTCAAGCTGGTGGCGACGGGAGGCCTGCGCCTTCGGCCCCGCCACTGTGTCTCCGACCTCCCTGAGCAAACGTTGCCGGTCTCCCAAGGGGAGTGCAAGAATCTGCTTTTTGATTTCTTCAATATCCATGTAACAAATATACAAATAATAGCTATTCTAAACTAGAGCCGTAATTTGGAATGAAGGTCTGGAAATCAGTCAGGGTAGGTACCGGATTCTTTACTTGGCCACAGAAAATATCCCGAATCAATGTTTCGTAGCAATTGGTTTTTATCTTTACAGGGAACAAAAGGACTTTTTCATTCAGGAGAAATCTGGAAATATTAAAAATTTCAACATGAAATATTTACTATTACCCTTTCTATTAGTATTTGCTCTGGTATTCCAGAACTGCAATACAAAATCGAGAAGCAGTTCTCAGGAATCAAAAACAATAATCCGCCTTTCGCATAGTCATCCGGAAACTTTTTCATCTGAGCTTCATATGACTGCCTGGTTATTCAAACAGTTTGTTGAGGAATTCTCTGATGAATTAGAGGTTAAAATATATGGTGCAAATGCCCTTGGACAGGAGAGGGAAATTATTGAAGCACTGCAGATTGGCTCCGGTGCCTCATGCTACATAGGCGGTACAGCCATTTTGAATAATTTCATCCCGGAGATGGGGGTACTTGACTTACCTTATTTATGGAAGGATTACGGGCATATTCATGATGCATTGGATGGTGAAGCCGGCAAGGAGCTTGTCCGGATCTCCTCCCGGGAGGGATTGAAAGTATTATCCTTCCTTGACAGCTGGGGATACCGAAATATTGTCACCGCCTCTAAAGTGATTGAGAATGCTGAGGACTTAAAAGGACTAAAAATACGAACCATTCAAGCAAAAAATTATATTGAAACCATTAATTCAATGGGAATGAATGCGACTCCCATGTCCTTTGGCGAAGTTTACACAGGAATGCAAACCGGAATTCTGGATGGCTTTGAACACAATGCTGCGGCTATACAATCTGCTAAACTATACGAAGTGGCGAAACACCTGGTTTACACACGTCACTTATTTGGTGCTGTGGCATTTACATATTCACAAAAACAATGGGATAAATTAACTGAGCATCAAAAGGAAGCAGTTCAGAAAGCCGCTCAGATGGCTTCACAAATTGAACGTTCCCTTGCCCCGGTGAAGGAGCAGGAAGCCATCGATTTTCTGGTATCAAAGGGAATGCAAATTCATAATATAGATATTGAACCATTTCGTTCATCAAGCATCGCACTTCAAAACCGTTTGGCAGAGAATTGTAATGGTCTGGCAATTTTAAATGCAATAAGAAGCTGTGAAAATCAATAAATGGCTTGATCCGGTACATAAAACGATTGCCTATTCAATTGCGGTAATATTTGCCCTGATGGTAATCGTTGGCTTTTTCCAGGTTTCAAACAGGTACCTGCTAAATAGTTCTTTAAGCTGGAGCGAGGAGTTTCAGAAATTTGCCCATATATGGATCATCTGTTTAACCATCCCGGTAGCCTATAAAAACAGTGCACACCTGGGTATGGATATTATTTTCAAAAAACTCTCCATTAAAAACCAATTCCTGTTTATGCAGCTGGTTAATACATTATGGCTTTTATTCGGAGTATTGCTGGTCATTTATTCGATGAAGCTGATATTAGTCGCTGAAAATCAAATGAGTCCAGGTCTTGGAATTAGTATGGGATGGGTTTATTCCGGACTGTTAATAGGAAATATCTATCTGATAATTACGGCTCTTCAGAAATTAATTGAGAAATCTAAACCGAATTAAGCTGGTCATCAATGTTTATCTTAGGTTTGTTTATAGCGCTGTTATTACTGATTCTTTTGGGTTTCCCTATTTATCTGGTAATTGGGATTGTTGTCATAGCAGGATATTTTTTCACCCCCGATCTTGTTTTAACCATTGTTCCTCAAAAAATATTTACGACCCTCGATTCCTTCAGCCTCCTGGCCCTCCCCTATTTCATATTGACCGGTGAACTAATGGTCCGTGGAGGATTAAGCAAAAGATTAGTTGCACTTGCCGAAAAAATAGTTGGCCATTTGAGAGGGGGACTTGGTCATGCATCTATAATATCCTGTATGATATTTGCCAATATTACAGGTTCCGCATCTGCATCAACTTCTGCAATTGGTTCTATCCTCATTGAACCGATGAAAGAAAAAGGATACAAACCAGGATTTTCAGCCGCTCTTTTTGCAACCTCGGGAATAATCGGATCGATTATACCTCCAAGTATGGTAATGATCGTATATGGAGCCATGGCTGGTGTTTCAATAGGGGGTTTATTCCTGGCAGGGATTTTACCAGGTATTCTGATCGTCATCGCATTAATGACAACGGTATACCTTCACTCATTTTCAGATAAATTCCCTGAATTAAGAAACACATCTAATAAATTCAGTATAAAATCGGTTATCAGGGAGATACCCCGGGTCTGGGTGGCATTATTAGCTCCTGTAATAATTCTAGGTGGTATACTTGGTGGGATTTTTACAGCAACCGAAGCAGGAATTGTTGCCTGTGTTTACAGTTTTATTGTCAGTGTATTTATTTACAAAACTGTTAAACTAAAAGACCTGACCAGGATACTTTTAAATGCTGCAATCACAACTACCATTGTAGTCAGCATAATTGCTATTGCCGGAGCTTTTGGATGGCTTCTGACATATCTCGATTTTAATGATCTTGTCCTGAATACCATATTGTCAATTACCGATAACGCTGTCTTAACCCTTATTATCCTCTTAATTATAATGCTGGTTTTAACCATGTTTGTGGAATCCCTGGCCATATTGATTATTATGATTCCGGTTATTACTTACATAGGCAACTTGTATGGATATAATCCCTTTTACCTTGGACTGGCAGTTATTATGGCTACTCAGATCGGCGCAACAACGCCACCGGTTGCGGTTGGATTGTTTGTGGCAACAAGCATTGCCAAAACAGATTATCAGCAGACCGTAAAATACAGCCTTCCTTTTATTCTTGCGCTGCTTGCAATCCTGATCCTGATCATTGCAATCCCTGAACTTTCAACCTGGATTCCTGAGAAGTTCCTGGACTGATCAGTGAATGGTAATAAATATTGGAGAGATTTATCCCGTTGAATAATTATCCGAAGTTGGGATCATTGACTGCCAGGTCATATCTCCGGCTTTCCGGTTTATGGGCAGCCATTACCCAGAAATAGCAGCTTTTTACCCCCGGCATTCCACAGGTAGGATGATAACCTTCCGGTACTATTACACAATCTCCCGTCGATACCGGATGGACATATTCAAACTCTCCCATTTTGCGGCTGGCAAAGTGAAATGCTGACTGAGGCTGGAATATCAAAATAATAGTAAACCTCCTCCAGATCATTGGTATGCTGGTGAGGAGGCCAGCTGGTCCATAGTCCCGGTTCTCCTCTGGTAATTCCACAGATCAACCGGGAACCTTCATCCTCCTGGGCCAGGGTCATAATTACTTCACGCTGGTAGGGCGGTTTTCCATGAATCTGATGAATATCACCCAGAGGAAGGGACAGGTCATATTTCCTGGTAAAAAACCTGCCTTTATTTTCATAAATACTACCCGCGATAAATATTGAAGATGCCTCCTTTGCGGTGATTATTAAATTTTCCTTCGCCGGTAAATAAAAGGAGTCAAAACTGACCAAATCAAATATTTCCGAACCATACCCTGTTTTAACTGCCCCATTGATTACAACTCAGTTCAATTCAAGTTCATCATTCCGTAACAGATACTCAACGTTCTCAGATAAGTTCAGGCGATAAATCCAGGTAATTTTACAGGCTGAGTTTTCGGGTGTAATAATTTCGTGAAAACCTTCCTCTTCCGGGCTGGAATATTTCCACTGAGAAGGGTGATCAATTTGTTTCATTTTACGATTTTTTTGTTTCCTATTAAACGCATGCGAGTAATCCGCCATCGACATACAACATCATACCGTTTACATAACTACTGGCTGAGGAAGAGAGAAAAAGTAATGCACCAAGCAGTTCTTCAGCATCACCCCATCGGTTACTTGGAGTCCGGTTACATAACCAGGAATCAAATTCAGGATTCTCATATAATGCCCTGGTCATTTCAGTTTTAAAATATCCTGGGCCAATCCCGTTTACCTGAATATTATATTTTGCCCAGTCAGTGGCCATTCCCCTGGTCAGCATTTTGATTCCACCTTTAGATGCTGCGTAGGGAGCTATGGTCGGCCTTCCCAGTTCACTTTGCATTGAACCAATATTGATGATCTTACCTGAATTTCTATCTATCATGCCCCTGGCAACAGCTTTAGATACCTTGAATGTGCCTGTTAGATTTATTCCAATGACATTATCCCAATCCTCATCTTTAAAATCTTCAAGGGGTGCCCTAATGTTTATCCCTGCGTTATTAACCAATATATCAATGTTTCCAACCTGTTCTGATATTTGCTGAACTGCTTTGTTTATCTGCTCTGTGTTGGTTACGTCAAAAGCGTAACCATGTACCTGATACCCTGAGTCTTTAAAAATTTTTACCTGCAAATCAACCTTGTCCTGGCTTCTGCTGTTTAATATGACGATGCATCCATTTTTTGCCAGTCCCTCAGCAAACAAACTTCCAAGTCCGCCTGTTGAACCGGTAATCAGGGCAACCTTCCCTTCTACGTTAAATAAATTCTCGGATTTCATAATAATTCAAAATATGTTTGTCTTGTTTCTTTAGTCGGGGTAAATCAGGTATTTCTGCCGGATCTTTTTGAAGGCCTCCAGGTCTTCCTGCCAGGAGGCACTTATTTCATCCTCTGAAAGTCCATCTACTATTTGTTGTCTTAATTTTGCTGTTCCGGCCAGGTTTTCAAAGTATGGTATGAAGAAGTTTTCTTTATCCGGAAAATTCTGGTAGGCAAAGATCAGCCATGAAAGATTAAGTCCGGCAAATTGTTCACTGGAGTCGCGGAGGTACCTGAGGTCCTTTCCCAGGCATAGTTCTCCTTTGAGTTTGGGATTGGCAGAAGCGCCAGGTCGGCTCTCAGGTGTGAAAGTAAAATCGCATGCCCTGAGATCCGGATGGCCGAATACTTCAAAAGGGGAATCTGTACCTCTTCCTTCACTGATCACAGTTCCCTCAAAAAATCCGGTAGAAGGATAGAGATAGATGGAATTCATGGTTGGAAGATTCGGAGACGGAGGCACCGGCAGGCTATACCTGCTCCGATGATTATAATTTCCACAGGGAATAATAGTAAGCTCACAGCTCAATCCATCTCCCAGCCATCCTTCCCCATTGATCATTTTACAATACTCTCCGATTGTCATGCCGTATACTACGGGAACATTGTGCATACCAACAAAGGAGCTGAATTCAGGTTCCAACATGGGACCATCGACATAAAATCCATTCGGATTGGGCCGGTCGAGCAGGATGAGCTCCAGTCCATTTTCTGCGCAGGCTTGCATAACATAAAAGAGCGTTGAGATATAGGTATAGAACCTCACCCCTACATCCTGTATATCGAAAAGTACAATGTCAAGGTTTTCCAGATCAGAATCCGAAGGTTTCCTGTTCCTGCCATACAGAGAAACCACCGGCAATCCTGTTTCAGTATCAATTCCATCCTCGACCATCTCTCCGTATTCAGCTTTACCCCGGAAGCCGTGCTCGGGACTGAACACTTTCCATATCCGGGTTACTTTGCTTCCCAGTGCATTCAGGCTGTCGACCAGATGAATCTTACCTATCATAGAGGTCTGATTGGCAACAATTCCCACCCTTTTCCCCTCAAGGAGAGAAAGATATAATTCCGTCCTTTCTGCTCCAGAGCTTACCACATTCTGACCGGAACAATCCTGGAACAGTAGCAGTGTTAAAACAATGTATATCAAAAGACGAGGGTTCATAAATAATAACAGGATTTCAATTGTTATGATAAGGAGGAATTTTTTCTGCAATATCATGATTCTTCCTAAAACGGTGTGCATTCAGAACGATTAGTGAAAGTGCAATGAATACCATTCCGGCTATTGCAATGAATTCAGGTTTATCATCAGGAAGAATTATCCAGCTAAGTGCAGCTCCGAAAACAGGTATGAGGAATTTCCAGACGTTAAGCACAGATACTTTTATGCCCGGACGCATCAGTAGAACGAACCATATGCTGAATGCCACGGCAGACATCATGCTCAGCCAGCCCAGTGAAATATAGTATGGGATTTCATTTGTACTGAATCTAAGTCCTTCGAAAGGAATGGACAGGATAAAAAGGCTGATTCCTCCAAACATAAGCTGGGATGAATTCAGAAGTATCGGGGGCAGGCCATTCCTGTATTTAACAACAATCACATTCCCAATGCTTCCGGCCAGGTTGGCTACAACCAATATCAATATCCCCCAGAATTCTTTACCCTCCTGCCAGCTGAAATTATCTCTGGATGCGGCTATAATAATAACCCCTGTAATTCCAAGAGTGATGGACCCCATCGTCCTGAAATTAAGCCGATCATCCTGAAGAAGAATATGGGCAATGATGGCTGAGAACAAGGGACTGGCACCAATGATAATGGCAGTTAGTGAGGCAGGAACCATGCTGATCCCTGTATAGAATAAAGCATAAAGCAAAAATGTCTGGAAGAATCCCAGCCTTATAACCTGTTTCCAGTTTTTTCTGATCAGCCTGAATGAATTTTTAATATTTCCACAGAAAGGAAGAATATAAAGTCCGGCGAGGAAAAAACGAATGCCTCCAAACTGAAGGGGAGTCGTGTATTGCAGTCCCAGTTTAACTCCGACAAATGCGGTCGACCACAACAAACAGGCTGTAATGGCAAGGGCTGATGTACTTGTTAGCTTTGATTGCATCCTAAAACGGGTAATGCTTGTTTCCCCTGCAAAAAGACTAAATTTGTTCCCGGGAATACAATGGCCCAAAGTAAACCATTTTTAGGGAAAGGAATAAATGAATAGCGAGATCTTTATTGCCAGGAAACTGATTTTTAGCGGGGATAAGGGTAAAAGTATTTCCCGTTCCATTCTGGATATTGTTATCTTCGGTATTTCCCTGGGACTTGCAGTTATGATTGTTGCAGTTGCCGTCGTAACCGGTTTTAAGAATGAAATCAGCAGGAAAGTTGTCGGTTTCGCTTCCCATATTCAGATCCTTAATTTTGATTCGAACATTTCTTTTGAAACCCAGCCCATTAATAGCCGGCAGGATTTTATTCGGGATCTGAAATCAGATCCCGGAATTGAAAACATACAGGTATTTGCCACCAAAGCGGGTATAATAAAGACAAAATCAGATATCCAGGGAGTAGTGCTGAAGGGAGTAGGACCTGACTACAGTTGGAATTTCTTGCGGGATTATATGCAGGAGGGTTCAATACCTGTTATTACAGACTCAGCTCAGACTAATAGCGTGTTGATTTCTAGATATATAGCATCTCTTCTGAAACTTGAATTAAACGATGATTTCCTGATGTATTTCATCCAGGAACCGGCCCGAATGAGACGGTTTACAGTATCAGGGATTTTTGAGACCAGCCTTGAAGAATTTGACAAGATCTATGTATTCGGGGATATACGCCATATCCAGAGGTTGAATGACTGGGACCCAGAGCAAATAAGCGGATTTGAGATAAATATTACCGATTTCTCCGAACTTGAGGAACAGACCTACATGGTGATGAACACCGTGGGTTTCGGATTTGAAGAAGATGGTTCAAGGTTGAAGGTGATCAATATTCATGACAAATATCCTCAGATATTCGACTGGTTGAATCTTCAGGATATGAATGTTTTGATCATACTGATCCTGATGCTGGTAGTTGCCGGATTCAATATGGTTTCAGGATTGCTTATACTGATACTCGACCGGACTAATATGATTGGCATACTCAAGGCGCTCGGGAGTCCCAATGCAAGCATCCGGAAAATCTTCCTTTACCAGTCCGGGTTCATGATCCTGAAAGGATTAATCTGGGGAAACCTGATAGGGATCCTGATATGCCTGGTACAACAATATTTTGGCATTTTTCAACTGGACCAGTCATCATACTACCTGGCAACCGTCCCAATAAACCTGAATGTTTTACACATTCTCGCATTGAACCTCGGAACAGCCCTTATAATTATCCTAATGCTGATTGTTCCATCGATGGTTATATCAAGGATAAGTCCCGCCCAAGCAATCCGATTTGAATAGACAGGTATTGCCAGGAAATCAAGCTGGTATGAAACCGATCTACTTCTTTCCTTTTTCAATGACCACTTTCAGTGCGGCGATATCTTCTTCATACCGCTTAAGCATATCCTTTATCTCAATGTCAACCGCCTCTTTTGTATTGTTCACTTTTTCTTCAAGCTTAACAATATCTCTTTTAATACCTCTGCGATTGGTTAAAACAAGAATGAGCAGGACAATGAAAAGAAGGGCTACAGCAATGGCAAGGATCATATGCATCTTTTTCGTCCACGCTCCCAGTACAGTAATGCTCTCCAGGGTGTTTTCTTCAGAATCTTTGATTGCCTGATCCAGTTCGGCTAGCATTTGTTCGTACTTTTGAAGAGTGTTTTCCGCAGTGACAAACTTCTTTTCTGTCTCCTCCAGATCGTTAGCATGAGTTTTCTGCAGTTTATAAATTTGTGCCTGCAGGCTTTTATTCTTCTTTTTAATAATAGTGAGTTCACTTTTCAGCATGTTCACCTTCTCCAGAAGTAGAGAATCGGTATCCTGTGCGAAAAGTCCCACAGTAAAAACAAGGATAAGCAGGGAAAGAACAATTCTTTTCATAAAATATAAGTTTAGGGATGAGGTGGATTAAATTACAAAATTACAAGCAGTTTATCAACTTCTGTATCAAGATCATTTGGAAATATGTATTTTCGCGTTGGATATGGAAAGGATGGATACATTCATTGAACAATTAAGCCTATCCCTGAAGGAACCACTTCCGGGACCAGGATCGCAGTCTAAAATGGCTCCGGGAATACGCCTCGACGCCAATAACGATCATTACAGGAATGCTGCAGTCCTGATACTCCTTTATCTGAAGGAAGGCAAATGGCACCTTGTTCTTATGAAGAGACCGGAATACCCCGGTGTGCACAGCAACCAGGTAAGCCTGCCCGGAGGAATTCATGAACCATATGATCCCGACCTGAGTGAAACTGCATTGCGTGAATCGAGAGAGGAACTCGGGATTGATGACGGAAAAATTCTTTTACTCGGACATCTGAGCAAGCTTGAGATACCGGTCAGCGGAATAGAGGTAAGTCCCTGGGTAGGTGTATATCCAGAAACACCGGTATTCAATCCCTCATTTGAGGAGGTCTCATACCTTATTGAGGTTCCCTTAGCGGAGCTGTTATCTCATGAATCTGTAAATCAAGAAATACGTACAGTTTTATGCAAGGTTGTGAAAGTCCCGTTTTTCAAGATCGCTGAGGAGAAGGTCTGGGGGGCAACAGCGATGATCCTTTCAGAGTTCATCGATGTGATCAGGAATCTTGAAGGGGTTGATCTTCTATAAGATTTTTGTAATGTTCGTATCTTTCCATCACCTGGTAGACAAAATTATAGGTTTCTCTTCCCCTCGCATATCCATACTTCACATCCTCATCCCGGTAATACTTAGGGTCTGATTTTTTTAAAAGATATACTTCAACATTGTCATGCCAGAGGGTGGGATCCATGCCATTCTTTTCAGTCAGGGTAATGGCATCGAATATATGCCCGGGTCCCACATTATAGGCGGCCAGGACAAACTTTATTCTCTCTTCGGGATCCGGTATTTCCTCAGCGAATCGATTATCCAGCCATTTGATAAATTCGGTTCCGGCACGTATCTGTTCACTGGCAGGGGATTTTGAGGAAACTCCAAACCTGCGTGCAGTGGAAGGCATTAATTGCATTAGTCCCCTGGCACCTGCCCATGAACTGGCAGCCGGATTGAAACGGGATTCCTGGTATATCAGTGAGGCAAGCAAACGCCAGTCCCATCCTATTTCCCTGCTGTATTGTTTAATATATACATCATAATTAGAGATCTTTCCTGAGCTTAAGGTGAACAGATCACTTTTCATAATACTGGCAGACCTATTGTTCTTGAAATACTTATTATATATGACAGCATAGCGGGTTGATTTCCTATATACCTCAAGCCAGCCATTGATTTCTTTCCGGAGTTCATCCGCTCCTGTATTAACTGCCCATGCAAGATTCTGCGGAAAACTTACAGCCGTTTTCACATCCAGGTTTGGATAATAGGTCTGATTTACCAGGGCTATATTCTCATCAGCCACAGTATAATCAATCTGACTGTCAGCAACCATCATAATTAAAGTTTCAGCATCCTCAGGAACGTCAATGATATCAATTGTATCACCAATTTCTTCTTCCAGATTAAGCATTCGATTATAATATGCTGAATTTTGCTGCACATATACTTTTTTATTCTCCAGGTCAAGCTGGTTCCGTATAAGACTCCTATCTATCTGGCTTTCAGTCATCTTTTCCCATCCTTCCGGTTTTCTTTGCACCAGCACCTGCCTGGTCTGGCTGTGGGGCACCGTGAAATCGAATTTCTTTTTGCGCTCTCTTGTTATGGTAAGGTTTAGTGCGATCAGGTCACAATCCCCCATTCTTAAACAATTGAAGGTCTCTTCAAGGTCATTGCTCACCACAACCTCAAGCTTAATATTCAGATGGTCGGCAAGGTCCTGCAGCAACTCATACTGATATCCCATTGGCTGTCCCCTGTAGATAAAATAATTTGTTGAATTGTAATCGGTTATGGCAATAAGCCTCCCCTGTTCAAGGATCTGAGGAAGATCATTAAGATCACGCTTGGAAAATGTCCTCTCCGGATCGCTTTTACATGAGGTCAATGTTACCATCAACCCCGTCATTACCAGAAGTAAGAACAGTACCCGACTCATCAGAAATCTGAAATGGTTGGCAACAATTTAGTCAATGCATTACTGCCTGCAAAATCAATGTTTGACAAGTAATGAACAATACAGGGTATTAATCATAGAATGACCATGAAAGGCCGAACCTGACAACCTTTCCCCGGGTGGGGTAAGCAAGAACATGAAAATAGTTTTTCTTTATCATTCCAGCGTAGGGATTGTCCCATTTTATATAAAAACGCGTCCTTTTCAGTTTTGCGTTTAGGAACAGATTCAAATAAGGATAATTACCAATCTCTTGAACATCCTGATTATAGAACAATCCACTGGAAGGAGAGAAAGCCAGTGCCCTGTATTTTGTATAGTAATACAGATCAAAGCCGATTTCAGCCGTAAGTGCATTTTTAACAACGACAAATCCCAGGAAGTTTGAAGTATAATATGAAAGATCAGGAATTCTTATCACATTATTATCGCTGCTGACCTGATAATTTATCTGATGGTTTGAATGGAAAATGCCTGCTTTGAAATCTTTTCTTAGTTCTCCGCTTATAACAGATACCACCGGCTGGTGCTGCACAGGCATTGCAGAATCGTTAAAATAGACCAGGTCACTGACCAATGAAAGATCAAATTTTACCCGGGCTTTAATCGTCTCATTGCTCAATATCATGGATCCCCTTATGTCCTTGGTCTTCCTGAAATCATTATTCCACCGGTAATTATTTGACTCATAATAGTTCAGAAAATGATCCTGTTCCTCAATAGCAAACTTACCAGAGATGCTGATAATTGATGCCCCCTTCCCCCCCTGAATCATTTTGGTAATATAGCCATCAAGGATCAGATCTCCTGCTTTATATCCAAACAGGTACCAACGCCCGCGGGCCATCCAGTCCCACCCTTCACCAACGGTATGAAGAAAGCTGGCCCCTATATGCACATTGTTATAGATATAGTCCCGATGGCTGGTAATGATTGTATCCTTGGTATTCCTCAGTGTATCATTACTGACCTCACGTAAACCGCCAGGCTCAGGATAGAAGGTTCTTCTGGCATAGTTCACGGTTCTTGCATTTATTGCTGTATCATTTACAGTATTAAAGGCATACTTAACCCAGTCATGTTTAATAAATGCCCTTGCCCCAAAGTCCTTTGCCCTGTTTGGGTTTTCATCAAGCATTATCTGAAAAGTATTTGATAAAGACCGATAGTAGGTTGAATCTTCTGTATTGGCAGGATCGATATAGTAATTCGGGTAAAAATCCCGGTTCTGATCCGTAATTTTATCAAAATATTGACGGAAACTACGCTGATATTCAAAGTTATGAATCAGGGATCCTGTTTTAGTGGTTCTTTCTCTCAATCTCCTGAATCCTGTCTCACTTGTAGTATCCGGAATCTGTTCCACCTTTCCGAACTTATACCTCTGACTGAAATGATAATTCATACTCCTCATTTTTGACTCTGCCTCCTCCAGGTTTATCTCATAGGCTCTTTCGTCCTTACTCGTATTCAAAAAGACACTGTCGTTCAATAACCCTCCATTCTCCTGGGCTGTCTGAGTGTTAATATGAAAACTGGAGTATATGGAATAATCATTTCCTGTATAAGATCCGAAAAGGCTGACACTGTTAAACTTTGATTTCTGCCAGAGATAAGTACCCTCTGAACCCATAAGCCGTACGTCGAAACCCATATTGAAGAAGGGAGTTATATTCTGGGAATGCAAAGCCCGAAACATCTCCTCACGTTTCTGGCGGTCACCAGTAGAAGCAAAATATTCCAGTAGTGTGAAAGGTCTTGTAATATTAAAAAAGACATTATTCTCCGGAGTATGCATGTAGGGGGAAAAAGGATTGAGAGAAAAAAAATCAGGCTGTATGCCATTGTTGAAATACAGATTATCCTGTGTCTGCAGTCCGAGGTTACCAAGGTAAGATTGCGAGATACTATGCTTATAAATTGGATATGAATTCTGGAATCCAGTCTGTGCAGTGTCCATCCGGATATCCTCCATGACTGTATAATCCTCGGTCATGATCCAGGTTTTTACAAATTTCGGTACAGTGTCTATAATTACAGGTGGAGGCTCCAGTTCCTGAAAATCCTGGGCATATTCCATTACCGGGATTAGTAATAATATCAGGAGGAATACCAGATTCTTCATGCGCGCAAAGTTAGCATATTTATAACGGTCACAAGGCTGGCAAATTTTCCTATTTTTACACAATGTTCAGAAAAAATAACATAATAACGCTCCTGCTTATCCTGTTCATATCAGGATCATGTCAGGTTCCGGATAAACAACCGGTAATCCTTGTTTCCAAAGAGTATGGAAATATTATGCTCAACTGGTTGTCACGTGTTGACAACACCATCCTGAGAATAAATATGTACAATGTTGCGGATGATTCAATAGCCTTCTGGTTATCCGAAGCAGATGGGTTCATTATTAGCGGGGGACCAGATGTTAATCCAGATATTTATGGTAAGGTATCCGAGTTGGAGCGTTGCGGGTCAATTGATCATCGCAGGGATACGCTTGAACTGAAAATGATCCGGTATGCCATTGAAAATAATATTCCACTCTTGGGAATCTGCCGTGGAAATCAGATTATTAACGTAGCTAATAAGGGAACTCTGATAATCGATATCCCAACCGATCACGATACAATAATAACCCACAGGCAGGAAGGAAAGCACATGGTCGCATTGGTGGAAGGAACCTTTTTATCCGAGATTATTGGCCAGGACAGTGGACTAATAAACAGCCGCCATCACCAGGCTATTGAGATGATAGCTCCAGGATTCCGTGCCTCTGCTTTTGCTCCCGATGGGATCATCGAGGCTATTGAACTGGTAGACCGAACGGAGCATCCTTTTCTGATGGGAATCCAGTGGCATCCCGAATCCATGATTCTTGAGTCTGACAGTCCATTCACACTTTCTATTGCCATTCGTTATATGGAGGCAGTATTTGAGAGAATGAATTAGCTATTAAGGGGTAACTGTTCAGGGGCCTTTTCATTCTGGAGTAAAAAAAAACCCGAACTCATAAAGAATCCGGGTTTTAAAAGTCGGCAACGACCTACTCTTCCGCTAACGCAGTACCATCGGCGCTGATGGGCTTAACTTCTCTGTTCGGAATGGTAAGAGGTGGTTCCCCATCGCAATAGTCACCTAAAGACTTTCAATATTTTAACGTAAAGGAAAGAGATTTGGAGTTTTAAAATGTTATCGTCTGTAAAATCCAGCGAAAGTATACGGGTAATTAGTATCGCTCGGCTATGACATTACTGTCTTTACACCTGCGACCTATCAACGTCATCGTCTATAACGACCCTTAAAGGAGATCTCATCTCGAAGCAGGCTTCGCACTTAGATGCTTTCAGTGCTTATCCCTTCCAGACGTAGCTACCCTGCGATGCAGCTGGCGCCACAACAGGTACACTAGAGGTCTGTCCAACACGGTCCTCTCGTACTAGTGTCAGGTCTTCTCAAATCTCCAACGCCCACAACAGATAGGGACCGAACTGTCTCACGACGTTCTGAACCCAGCTCGCGTGCCACTTTAATGGGCGAACAGCCCAACCCTTGGGACCTTCTCCAGC
>SDBV01007450.1_pt1 | contig 14959 bp, 12 predicted proteins | sample 2277081 | NCBI WGS metagenome assembly SDBV01 (sample SAMN10402039, study PRJNA504765) | marine sediment metagenome | isolation source: marine sediment core GS10_PC15, 223 cmbsf | place: Arctic Ocean: Southern Knipovich Ridge | collected 2010
CAGACGGCAAGAAGCTGCTTGTATTTACAAACACCAAACGTGTCTGGCGGCAGAACACCAGAGGGGATTACTGGGTGCTCGATCTCGATTCGGGCGAGTTGAACAAGCTTGGCGGCGACGCGGAAAAATCGACTTTGATGTTTGCCAAATTTGCGCCGACCTGCGATCGCGTTGCTTATGTCTGCAAGCGGAATATCTATGTACAGGACCTGCGGAGTATGCGGATCAGGCAGCTTACCAGGGACGGGTCGGAGCGCATTGTCAACGGCACGTCGGACTGGGTCTACGAAGAGGAATTCGGTCTGCGCGACGGTTTCCGCTGGAGTCCGGATGGGCGATTCATTGCCTACTGGCAGTTCGATACCGCCGGGGTCGAGGAGTTTGTGCTGATCAACTACACCGATTCGCTCTACCCGAAACTCACCAGGTTTCAGTACCCCAAGGTGGGCAGGACCAATTCGGCGTGTCGGGTCGGCGTTGTCGGCGCCGGCGGGGGTGCGACGCGATGGTTTGCCGTCCAGGGCGATCCGCGCAACAACTACATCCCCAGGATGGACTGGATCGGCGATACGAACAAGATTGTTATCCAGCAGCTCAACCGGCTGCAGAACACCAATAGTGTGATGGTGTTGCGTGTGGGCAAGGACCTGTTCGGCCAGCCGAAACCGTCGCGTCCGCGGGTGATGATCGTGGAGCGCGACGACGCCTGGGTGGACGTCGGCAATGACCTGAAATGGCTGGACGGGGCGCAGAGTTTTGTCTGGACGAGTGAACGCGACGGCTGGCGTTATATATATCGCATACACGCCGACAGCGGTAAAACGCAACTGCTGACGCCGGGCGGCTTTGATGTCGTCAGCGTTGAGAGCGTCGACGAGGAGGGCGGCTGGGTCTATTACATTGCTTCACCGGATGATCCGACACAGCGTTATCTTTATCGAAGCGCCCTCAATGCGAGCGGAATGACCCAGCGTGTAACGCCGCTGGACCAGGCGGGAACTCACAGCTACGACATATCGGCCGATTCGAAGTGGGCTTTTCACACGTACTCGACTTTTGACAAGCCGGCGGTCATCGATCTTGTGCGTATGCCCGGCCACGAGCGGGTTCGTGTTCTGGAAGATAACCAGGCGTACCGCGAGAAGATCGCCGCCCTGGACCAGTGCAGCAGTGAGTTCTTCCGGGTGGATATCGGCGATGGAGTTGAATTAGACGGCTGGTGTGTCAAGCCGCCGGACTTCGATCCGCAGAAGAAATACCCGCTGTTCATATATGTCTATGGCGAGCCGGCGGGCCAAACCGTTCTTGACAAGTGGACGGGCAAGAACGAAAGGCAACTGTGGCACTGGATGCTTGCACAGCAGGGTTATATTGTCGCAAGTATTGACAATCGCGGAACGCCGGCGCCGCGTGGGCGGCAATGGCGAAAGTGCGTCTATCGTCAGATCGGAATCCTTGCTTCGGCCGACCAGGCGGCGGCGGTCCGGGCGATGATAAAGAAATGGCATTTCATCGATCCGGAGCGTATCGGCGTCTGGGGCTGGAGCGGCGGCGGCTCGATGACGCTCAATGCGATGTTCAGGTATCCCGATCTCTACCGAACGGGGATTGCTGTCGCCTTCATCGCCAACCAGCGATACTACGACACGATCTATCAGGAACGATACATGGGTCTGCCCGACGATAATGAGGAAGGGTTCAGGGACGGTTCGCCGATTACGTTTGCAAAGCAGCTCGAAGGCAACCTGCTGATTGTGTACGGCACGGGAGACGACAACTGCCACTACCAGAACTGTCTGGCGCTGACCAACGAACTCATCGAACACAACAAGTACTTCTCGATGATGTCTTATCCCAACCGCACCCACAGCATCAAGGAAGGCGAAAACACCCGCCGCCACCTGTATGAAACAATGACAACGTATCTGAAAAAGAACCTCCCGGCAGAGGCAGACTGATTTCAGCAAAGAAGGTAAGTGCGGGGCTGATTTGCTATAAACCCGGATTTCCCATATGAAGTCGTGCAAAAGAAGTGAAATTTGTTAGAATAGAGCTTATGGAAGGCGTTCGATTGAGTTATCGTTATACCAAATTGGAGAACCCAAGGGGTGAAAGAAGCAAGGATGCTCTTAGGCTCGATCCCGGCGCGCCGGGACTGAAGGTCGAATTTCATGGAACCAAAGTAACCAGTGATGCAGGTTTCAAAAAGGCTGTTTCAGGAAATCCTTGAATGTATCCATCGATTGAAGCCTGTGCCCAGTGGGTATGGTAACGCTAAGGGTTGTTGCAAAACTTGATTTTCAAACATTGACACCGGTTGAGGTACGTCAAAGAAACGATAATCAGTTGCTAAATTCATGTGTTTGCTATTATTGTGGCCAAAATAGTTTCAAAACGAAGTTGGAAAGCTTGAGTTTTTGAGACAGATTTGATATTCTATTAGAAAAGAGGTTCAGTCCCGATGCATCGGGACAGCTGAGTTAAGATATACTATGTTATATGGGAAATCCCAGTTAAATTGGCATCTCTGTATTCGGAGGGATAGGCATGGACATCAAAGCACATGACACAATCAGTCGATGTTTTCTACTTTTGGTTTTGACGACAAACATAATTCAAGCAGCTCCAGACCACTCATTACTGACAAGTCAGACCTTCTCTGGTCTGAAACTGCGAAACATTGGTCCGGCGCAGCGCTCCGGACGCATCAGCGATATTGTCAAAGACCCCACTGATCCCAGCACCTGGTATGTGGCGGTTGCATCGGGCAATGTGTGGAAGACCGTTAACAACGGTACCACCTGGACACCCATATTCGAGAAGTATGGCTCTTATTCCATCGGCTGTATTACCATTGACCCTAAGGATCCCCGGATCGTGTGGCTCGGGACAGGTGAAAACAACAGCCAGCGTAGTGTGGGCTATGGCGATGGTGTGTACAAGAGCAGCGACGCCGGAAACAGCTGGACACAGGTCGGTTTGCAGGCGTCCGAGCATATCGGTAAGATACTCGTTGACCCCCGGGACTCCAACACGGTGTATGTGGCAGCCCAGGGTCCCCTGTGGCGGGCTGGCGGGGATCGCGGTCTCTATCGGAGCGCCGACGGCGGTAAAACCTGGCAGGCAATACTCACGATCAGTGAGAACACGGGAATCAGTGACATCGCCTTTGATCCGTGTAATCCGGATATCCTTTATGCGACCTCCTATCAGCGGCGCCGCCAGGTTTGGGCCTTGATCGCTGGGGGACCCGAATCCGCCATCTACAAGAGTCTTGACGGCGGCGAGACCTGGAAAAAGATCGTCAAGGGTCTGCCTACCGAGGATCTCGGACGCATCGGCATTGCCGTATCTCCTCAGCAGCCCAATGTGATCTATGCGACCGTACCGGCCGACTGGGATCAGAGTGGTTTTTTCCGCTCCAGTGACCGGGGTGAAAACTGGGTCCGCATGAGTGACTACATGACGGTCGATCCCCAGTACTATCAGGAACTATTTCCAGATCCGCACCGGTTTGATCGTGTGTACTGCATGGACGTATACATCCATATAACTGATAATGGCGGTAAGACCTGGCAACGGGTGAACTCCCGTTTCAAGCATGTAGACAATCACGCCCTGGTGTTTGATGAACAGGATCCGGATTATCTCATGATTGGCTGTGACGGCGGTATCTATGAAACCTGGGACCGCACGCAAAACTGGCGCTTTATCGCCAATCTGCCCATTGCCCAGTTTTACCGCGTTGGCGTGGATAACGCCTTGCCCTTCTACAATGTATACGGCGGCACCCAGGACAACGGTACGCTGGGGGGACCGTCACGTACGACCAATGTACATGGTATCCGTAACAGTGACTGGTTTTCGACCGCCGGGGGTGACGGGTATCAGACCCGGGTGGATCCCAGCGATTCCAATATACTATACTCTTTATCCCAGTACGGTGTCTTGGTACGATTTGATCGCCGCAGCGGTGAGCGCATCGATATCCAGCCCCAACCGGACAAGGACGATCCGCCCCTGGTCTGGAATTGGGACACGCCTCTAATCATCAGTCCCCATGCATCAACCCGGCTGTACGTCGCCGGCAACTATCTGTTTCGCAGCGACGATCGGGGCAATTCATGGCAGGCCGTCAGTGGCAACCTGACGCGTCAAATTGACCGGAATCGCTTAGAGGTGATGGGCACGGTATGGAGCACGGAATCCGTATGGAAGAACGTCTGGACCTCGTTTTATGGAAATATCGTGGCCCTGGATGAATCGGTCCTGCAGGAAGGACTGCTCTATGTGGGCACGGACGACGGGCTGATTCAGGTCACAGAGGACGGAGGCGGTCACTGGCGCAAACAGGCGTTGTTTCCCGGCATACCTGATATCACCTATGTGGCTGATCTCAAGGCGTCCGTTCATGATCGGGATACGGTCTACGCGGTCTTCAACAACCACAAACGGGGCGATTTCACGCCCTACGTGCTCAAGAGCGTGGACTGTGGACGCACCTGGTCCTCCATCCGGGGAGACCTGCCGGACCGTCATGTGGTCTGGGCGATCCAGGAAGATCCGCAGCGCAAGGACCTGTTATTCGTGGGGACTGAGTTCGGACTCTTCTTTACCATTGATGCCGGTCAACACTGGATACAGTTGAAAGGCGGCGTCCCCACCATTGCCTTTCGCGATCTGGAGATCCAGCCCCAACACACGGATCTGGTGTGCGCCACATTCGGCCGGGGGATCCTGATTCTGGATGATTACAGTCCCTTGCGCCAGATCAGTGCCGAACTGCTGGGTCAGTCGGCGATTCTCTTTCCAGTTAGGAAAACGTGGTCGTATATCCCGGATACCCCACTCGGTTCCAGCGAAAAGGGCAGTCAGGGCAATGCCTTATTTACGGCCCCTAATCCCCCCTTTGGTGCGGTCTTTACCTACTATCTCAAAGACAGCATCGAAACCCATCGTCAGATCCGTAAGAAGGCGGAGAGCAAGCTGCAGCAGGAGAACAAACCGGTCTATTATCCCTCATGGGAGTCCCTGCGTCTGGAAGACACCGAAGATACGACTGCGCTCATTCTAACCGTCACCGATCAGGCCGGAGAGGTTGTGCGCCGCTTAACGGGACCCTCAAGTAAGGGCTTCCATCGGATTGCCTGGGATCTGCGCTACACTCGGCTGACCCCCGTTCGAGCTGAAGAAGCCGAGGAGACCTGGCATGATACCCAGGGAGGATTGTTGGCGCCTCCTGGATACTACACGGTTCGTCTGTCCCAGTATATTGATGGGCATTTTTCTCCACTCGGTGACGCGCAGCGCTTTGAGGTCGCTTCTCTTGATCGCCAGAGCCTGCCTGCCCGTGACATGCAGGCAAGGCTGCAATTCCAAAGACAGGTCAGTGACCTGCGCCATGCCATCCTTGGTTTAAAGCAGGTCAAACGTGACACAGAGATCCGCTTAAACTCACTCAAACAGGCCTTGCAGCAGGTGCCTCGTGACAGTAAGTCGTTAATTATGCGTGCCCGCAGACTCCAACGGGAATTAGACAAGATCGCTATCGTGCTGGATGGAGACCGGAGTGTATCCAGTCGTTTTGAGCCTACGTCCCCGTCGCTGATGGATCGGATCAATCGGGCTGGCCGGAACACGCGGTCTACAGCCGACATCCCCGCCACCCACCGGCGCGAGTACCGGATCGCTTCTGAATTGTTCTCGGATCTGCGTCGGCGTTTACATGATCTGCTCAAGAATGACCTGGCTCCCCTTGAACAGGAGGCCGAAGCCATAGGTGCACCCTGGACACCGGGACGCGACATCCCCAAGGTTCGTCCGTCGGATTAGGACCAGCCTCGTCTATCAGGCGTGCATAGGAACATCTCACGACAGCACAGCGCCAACTTGAGTTTTTGAGACGGATGTGACATTTTATTAGAAAAGAGGTTCAGTCCCGATGCATCGGGACAGTTGAGCTAAGATATACAATGTTATATGGGAAATCCCAGATAATAATGCGGAGCTATGTTTTTTTAGCGTTTAAATGGAAAATATTAGTCAGGAATTTAATAAGATGTCGATTCAGAACAATGATTTTCGTGGTATCTATGTTGCTACCGTAACACCGATGACAGACAATAGCGAAGTTGATTATGAGGTGCTCAGTAAATTCACAGATCATCTGATTAATAGCGGCGTTCATGGACTCATTCCACTCGGAAGTACGGGCGAGTTTTACGCCTTGACTCCTGAAGAACGACATGATGTGCTTAAAGGCACGATTGAAGCGACCGCCGGACGCGTTCCGGTATTGGCAGGTGCAAATGCAGGATCGACTCAGGACGTGATTTCCTATTGCCGTCAGGCAGAGAATTCAGGGGCATCAGGTTTGCTGCTGGCTCCGCCTTACTATTCGCTTCCGACACTGGATGAGTTATTCGAACATTTCCGAGTTGTCAACGATGCCGTCGGTATCCCAATCATGCTCTACAATTATCCGGGGCGCACAGGTGTGGATATTACGCCTGACTTTGTTGAACGCCTGACCGCATTAAAGAATATTCAGTACATCAAAGAAAGCTCCGGTGATGTGACACGCATCAGCGAATTGATCCAGCGGTTTTCCGGACGTATTGGAGTCTTTTGCGGGTGCGATACTATTTCTCTGGAAAGCTTTGTTTTAGGTGCTCTCGGATGGGTTGGAGGAATAGCAAATGTCCTGCCTAAGACTCATGTCCAACTCTATAACCTGGCCTCAGTTCAGGGAGACATCCCTGCGGCACGTAAGTTCTATTATGAAATTATGAGTGCGTTGCAGCTTATCGAAGGCGGCGGGCAATACACTCAATACGTCAAAGCAGGCTGCGAGATCATGGGCAACCCTGTAGGACCGCCTCGAAGACCGCTCTTGCCTGTATCGGAAGAGGACTACGCAAGTCTTAAAGGAATTTTAGGTTCAATTTCGAGTGAAGGAGCATAGGAATGGGCAATGGGTACTGGCAAAAAACACTGCGAGTTAATTTGACAACCGGTGATATTCGTATTGAGCCGATTGAAGAGAATGACTTAAAAGCCTTCATTGGCGGTGCGGGACTTGCGGCTGAGATATTACGTCGCGAAATACCGAAAAAAATCCACCCTCTCTCACCTGAGAATCTTGTCATTTTTGCAACCGGTCCGTTTCAGGGACCTTCGGTTCCGGGGGGAGCTAAATTCAGTATTGCAGGAATTTCGCCGCAGACAGGAACATTTGCCGACACGGCTGCCGGTGCCGATTGGGGACCTGCTATTAAAGATGCCGGCTATGACATTCTTATTCTTGAAGGCAAGTCGGAAAAACCTGTTTATCTCCGGATAATAGATGATGACGTTCAGATCAAAGATGCCGGGGCGCTATGGGGCAAGGAAACGTTTGAGACGATTGATGCGATTCGCGCAGAAGCTGATGACAACAAGCTTAGCGTAGCAACTATTGGTCCTGCCGGCGAACGTCTGGTTGCGATTGCGTGCATAGCTGTTGATAAGCACAGTTTTGCGGGGCGTTGCGGTCTTGGTGCGGTGATGGGCAGTAAGAATATCAAGGCAGTTGCTGTTCGTGGGACAAAAACCGTGCCGGTTGCTAATCCTGTTAAGATGAAGGAGTTGATCAAAAAGCATCAAAAGCGGATATATGACACGACCGTTAAAAATGATTTCAGGGAACATGGTACGCCGGGCCTTTGCGAAACCGCCGAGGGTTTGGGTGACATGCCAATAAAGTATTGGGAGCAGGACACCTGGCCTGAAGGGGCTAAAAAACTGGGTGCTCCCAATTACACCGAGCAGTTAAATGCTAAACCTCTGCCCTGTAAATACTGCCCGATCGGATGCCATCGCAAAGTCAGCATTACATTTCCTGAGAAGTACCGCTTTGAGGGCATTGGGCCGGAGTACGAAACATTGGGGCTGATGGGGACTAATCTGCTGATTGACGACCCCAAGGTTGTTACGATCGGCAATGACATTGCCAATCGCATGGGCATAGATACCATCAGCGCAGGTGCTATGGTTGGCTTCGCTGTGGAATGCTTTGAAAAAGGCTGGCTTACAATTGATGACACAGACGGTCTTGAGTTGAAATGGGGCGACGCTGAAACTCTGTTGAAGATGACCGAGTTGATTGGGCTTCGAGAAGGGGTCGGAGAACTTTTTGCAGAGGGCACGTTGGCAGCAGCAAAAAAGATTCACCCCGATGCCGTCGATGAAGTCGTTCACTGCAAGGGTCTGGATTTTCCTGCACATGACCCGAGGAGCTGCATTTCACTGGCTCCAACTTATGCTACGGGCACCAGAGGGGCATGTCATTTCCGCGGCCCATGCGAAGATGTCGAAATGGGCGGTTTTTTCATGCCTGAAGTTGGTGTCAATGAAGGCGATGTTAAATTCTTCGAGAAAAAAAATCAGAGCCTGCTCGCATCCAAATGCCAGGATCTTGGCGTGTTATGCAATTCGCTTGTGCTGTGCCTGTTTATGGTTGATGGCGGCGACTGGTCCCTGACCGATCTAACCGAAGTATTCAACGCTATTACCGGTTGGGACATCCCGGTTAAAGAACTGCTTCTAACCGGCGAACGCGGCTTTACCGTCCAGCGATTGAACAATCTTCGAGATGGCTTCAATGCCGGTAACGATGTAATGCCCAAGAAGATGCGTAAGATTGCAAAAGAAGGTTTTCGTGCGGGCAAAGAAATTCCTTTTGAGGCCATGATGCAGGAATACTACGCATTACGCGGTTGGGATTCAAACGGGGCTCCTTCAGATGAAACTTTAAAACGACTTGGTCTCTGACCTGGATCGAACTCAAAGAGGTGAAGATGGTTGTTAATGTGAAATTGATGAGCTTGTTTGCAAAATACCTTGAAGATTGTCCAGACGGCAAAATATCACTGGATAGTGGAGCGTCTGTGCGAACTTTGGCCGAGAGTCTGGGACTGCCGATCGAAAGAGTAAAGCTTATTGCCGTAAACGGAAAACAGGAAACGCTTGATAAGTCTCTTTCGGACGGTGACCTGGTTTACATTTTCCCACCGGCAATCGGCGGAGGATAGAGATTGGGATAACGTAAGATATGTTTCGCACTTTTAAAAAGTAGATTAAAAAAGTCCTTTCTCTGGTCGATGGTGAATAGACCAACTATTAACCATTGTTTCAAAGAAAGGACCCATTATGCAAAAAGATACATCGACAGGAATGGCTAAGAACTTGAGCAATGTCCTATTAGTATATTTTCGACTGTTCCCTCTGTCTCCCACGTAATGTCATAAGTCGTACCGGCGATTAGTTCTTCGCTCCCATTCGGCGTGAGTAAGTTTAGATTGATTGAGCCAAGTTTAAGCCCCATAAATTGATTTCCCGGCGGGGCCTTTTTCAACTGCTCTGTCGTAAACCAGCTTTGACACGCAGACGTCAAAGAGCGCCATTCCCACTGATTTGAAGAATGTCGTCTCGTCCCTTGTCCTGTCATCCTCTTTCTGTTGGCTAATGTAGCCGCCTGATGTTTTGACCTGCTCCTTTGTGATCCAGCCGTTTGCCAAAGGGACAATGATATCGCCGGATTCCTGCAGGGCGTCCTGGGTATCGATGTACACATTTTCGATCAGCGTGTACAGCGTGCCGGGGAACTCCCGCACGTGGGGCTGATGCGAACCGATCCCCACAAAATGCCTGCCGCGCAGGAGATCGGCACTCTCCGGCAGCACCGGGTCCGCCGATGTGGTTGCCGTGGTAACCGACTGGACATTGGCAAGCAACTCCTGGACAGTCTTTGCAGCATGAAGATTCACGTCCGGTATGACAATTGAGAGCCTGTCGATGAGTGCCGTGCTCTTTGCGCCGTCAACATCAAAAACAGCACATTGTCGCCATGGTCGATATGCATCCGCTGCGGCATGAGAAAATCCTTGGTCTCATACAACAGCATCGCCTCCTCGACGGTATCGAGAACTTCGGCGACGATAACGGCGTGCAGAATGTCCTTCTCCGACAGGTAAATCATTTATCTTCCTCTCCAGATACTATTCGGTCATCTTCAGGACGATCTTGCCGAACTGGTCGCCCGCCTCCATCCTGGCCGTCGCCTCGCCTGCATCATCGAGGCCCAGGACCGAATCGATGACGGGTTTCAGTTTCGCCGCGCTTACAGCCTTGACCATTCGACGAAAATCCTCGTTTGAGCCCATCGTCGACCCCATGACCGTCAGTTGGTTCCAGTACAGCGTCTGCAGATTGGTCTCCGCGGCCGCCCCCGTGGTTACGCCGCATATAACAATCTTGCCGCCTCGCCTGACAGCCTCAAAATCGACAGGCCACGTCGCGGCGCCCACAGTGTCAAAAGCGATGTCGACGCCTCGCCCGCCGGTAATATCCCTTACGTATTTGGCTACATTATCGACCGCCGTGTAATTGATCGTGAAGTCTGCTCCGATCTGTTTGGCCTTTGACAGCTTGCCGTCGGATGACGACGTTACGATCACGTCTGCGCCTGCGAGCTTGGCCAACTGCATCGCCGCCAGCGCCACGCCTCCGCCGATACCGTGAATCAAGACCGTATCGCCCGCCTGCAGTCGGCACCGCGTCATCAGCATGCGCCAGGCCGTCATGTACGCAAGCGGCAGGGCTGCCGCCTCGTTGAAATCCAGATAATCCGGCTTGGGCCGTACACAATAGAAAGGCACAGCGACCTTCTCGGCAAACGTGCCGGGGCGCGAGAGGCCGATTATGCCGAATCGTGAGCACAGACTGTGCTCGCCTCTGAAGCAGTACTCACAACATCCGCAGTGAAGCCCGGGATTGAGTATGACTTCCTCGCCGAGGGCCACACCATGAGTATCGCGGCCTGTGTCAACGACTACCCCCGATGCGTCAGAGCCTAACACGTGCGGCATTTTAAGCTCAAAGCCCGGTCTTCCCTTGCGGACCCAAATATCAAGATGATTAAGAGCCGCCGATCTTACCTCTATGACGACTTGGCTTTCTCCGGCGACGGGCTCGGCAATATCTTCGACCTTGATGCGATCCAGTTCGCCATGGGCACGAATAACCGCTGCTTTCATTTTGAAACCTCCCGTATTTATACGGCACCTTGCTGCGGCATTTTCACTCTTTTTGCCGAAAATGCCAGCACTAATCTGGGCCTGATTGTGATTTTTCGGCGTCTCCTCAGTCAAGAATGAACGTTACTTTCAGATCGACCCTGTACCGAGCGATTTTGCCCTCCCTGACAACTACCGACTGACTCTTGACCCAGTTGTTGATCACAGGATGAATTTCGAGAATACCTGCGATCTGTCTCGCCGGCGACGCCTTTTGGATTCTTCCCGGCTCATCCGCCTTCGCTCGTGCATGACTTCCCACGGTGTCCTGGGCTGGCGTTCATAGGGCCTGTCGTCCCGCGCATAAGTAGGACGAAACACCGGGCGGCTGCCACTGATATGTCTTTTAACTCGTTCCATCTGACCTTGGCCTCCGCGCACTTTCGCGGCTTGAAAAAGAAGCGGGGTCATCCGCTTGTCCGATCCCGCGCAGAATTATAATATATTAACGCCGTAAACATAAACCGCGCCCCGCGGAGTTGTGAAGCTCACAGACAGGCTTTGTCGTTGCATCGGCGTTATTTTCCAAACTCGAACCCCCGCGCCTCTGTTCCGACGGCTCCGCGGGCCACCTTCTTCTTGAAACTGCATTCATCTTTTTCCCCCTGACCTGTGATCTGACAATATATATACGCCGCAAGCGGGCTGCGGGTCTTTGAAAACGGGCGGATTTGGCGGCAGGTGCGGGAAGTTTTTTCAAACATAAACCGGGTGACAACCGAATTAATTGTAAGCGAGAGGTGCATGAAGGAGTTTATAAGTGCGACTGTAAGCGGGGGGATATATGTTTAAGGACCGGACAGATGCGGGGGTGCAATTGGGGCGTGCACTCGAGGGATATATCGACCGGGATGTCCTGGTATTAGCTGTGCCGCGAGGGGGCGTGGAGGTCGGCTCGCAGGTGGCCCGTCATTTGAACGCTGACTTTTCGATTCTTGTCTCGCGGAAGCTTCCCTTTGTCGACAATCCCGAGGCGGGCTTCGGCGCCATTGCCGAAGACGGCAGCAGATATATCTGTCCGTACAGCACCGGACGCCTGGGTTGGCCGATGATCGAACGTATCATCGCAGAACAGAAAGCCGAGCTGGACAGACGCATCAAGGTGCTGCGCGGCGGTGAGGCACTGGGCGACATTGAAGGGCGAACCGTAATCCTTATCGACGACGGGATCGCCGCCGGGTCCACGATCCGCGTGTCGATTATGCTGTGCAAGAAGCGAAGGGCGCGGCGAATTGTCGTCGCGGTGCCGGTGGCGGGCTTCGATACGGCAAAGGAAATCGCCAAACTTGTGGACGAAATCGTTGTCCTGGAATGTCCCGATATCTTCTACGCGGTCGCCCAGGTCTACGAGAACTGGTACGATGTCGACGACCGGGAAGTTATCGAGATACTCAGCCAATGGAAGCAGCAGGCGCACAGACACTGAGAAAATAAGTTTGGTACGTGTTTAGGCTGAACTGCGTGGCAGCCTTTTGCGCAGCGCAGCGGAGCAAAGGGATGGTTCGCCAACGATTAACCATCCCTTTCGGCTGCGCCGAAAAGGCTGGCACCCACCTCTGTGCGACCGGAAGTAACTTCACGTATTGTGAAAGGAACTCGTGCGCGAGAACACCCGTAAGCAAGCTTACGGGTGCCACCCAAGAGGGATGACATGACTTCAGGCGAGATGAAACGCCACTTGCGTTTATTGCAAAGACACGAGGATTCTGTCCAATCCGTATTATTTCTGTGCGAGCAACTGTCGCAGGGTTTTTGCATTTTCTACTGCATACGCGTTGATATCGTTGTTGAAATAGGTATAGACATGCGTAACCTTTTTGGTGCGTGCCTCGATCCATGCGGCCCAGTCGGCGAGGACAGATTGCGGATAATTGCCGCTGTAGTCGCCGGTGGGTCCATGGAAACGCACATAGATTTTTTCGGCGGTAATCACCCGCGGCGTTGCCACACCGCCCAGATCGTGCACGCAGAACCCGAAACCGTATTTGTCCAGCAGATCGTATGTGTCCTGTGAATACCAGCTTTTGTGGCGAAACTCGAAGAACGCCTGTGCCCTTTTGCGCGTCAGCTTCATGAAATCAGCCAACAAATGCAGGTCCTTTTGAAAATTCGGCGGCAGTTGATAGAGGACGGGTCCCAGCTTTTCTTGCAGCAGGGCGGCGCCGGCAAAAAAACGCTCGACAGCGTCCTCGGCTGCCGTCAGGCGCCGGATATGCGTAATGTAGCGATTTGCCTTGAGAGTGAAGACAAAACCCCGCGGGGCCTTTGCATACCAGTTTTCGAATGTTTTTGCCTTTGGCAAGTGGTAAAACGTGTTGTTGATTTCCACGGTATCGAAGTGCTGTGAGTAGTGGGCCAGCCATTTGTCCTTTGGCAGCCCTTCCGGATAGAAGCGTCCGGCCCAGTGGGAATAATACCACCCGGACGTACCAACGCGAATTTCACAGTGTTTCTTTGCCACGGCTCCGCCCCCATCACATCAGCCTAATACAAAGCATGGACCGGATATTCGATCATCTCCTTCAGGTCGCGGAGGAAGGCGGCTCCGACCGTTCCGTCGATGATGCGGTGGTCGCAGGAAAGGGTCAGCTTCATGCACCGCCCAATGCGAATCCGGTCGTCGTCGCCTGCGACAGGTATCTTCATAATCTCTCCGACCGCCAGGATCGCCGAGTTCGGCGGATTGATGATCGCGGTGAACTCTTCGATTCCAAACGTTCCGAGGCTGCTGACAGTAAAGGTCGAGTCGGCATAGTCGGCGCGGGTGAGCGCTCCCTTGCGGGTCTTTTCGATCAGAGCTTTCAGCTCGCGATCAATCCGGAGGACCCCCTTGCTGTCGCAATTGCGAACCACCGGTGCGATGAGGCCATCGGGCTGGGCGACGGCGAGTGCGATATCGGCAGTGCCGTGCATGACGATGGAGTCGTCCTGCCATGTGGCGTTGATCATGGGGTGTCGCTTGAGGGTCTCGGCGACGAACTTCATTAGAAAGGCGTTGACCGAAACCTTTTGGCCGATCTTGTCGTTTAGCCGGGTGCGGGCCTGCATCAGATTGTCGACTGCGGCGGTTACCCTGAGGTAATAATGAGGTGCGGTGAATTTTGAGTTGCTCAGGGTGTCGGCGATGACCTTCCGCTTCTGTGTAACGGGTACTGTCTGGTCGGTTAGACCGGCGACCTCGGGCGGTGCGGGGGCAAGAGCACCGGATGCGGCCTTCTCCACGTCGCTGCGTGTGATCCTGCCCTGGGGTCCCGATCCCTGAACGGTTGAAAGGTCAATGCCGCGTTCCTTAGCGAGCTTTCTGGCTAACGGACTCGATCGGACCCTGCCTTCAGCGGCCGGTGCGATTACCTGCGGCTCTTCGGTGACAGGTCTTGCCTTTTCGACGGGCGTTTTTTCCGCGGGGACGGGCGCCGGGGCCTCCTCTATTAGTTGGGAAATATCCTCGCCGGGCTGGCCGATGATTGCGATATCTCTGCCCACCGGTACAGCCTGGCCTTGGCGGGCGATTATCTTGAGCAGGGTCCCTTCGGCAGGCGATTCATACTCCATCGTCGCCTTGTCCGTCTCGATCTCGCACAGGACCTCACCCTGCTCTACGCTGTCGCCTTCGCTCTTGATCCACTTTACAATCACGCCTTCTTCCATCGTGGGTGAAAGCGCCAACATGAGAACCTTCTCGGCCATGGATTCATTCCTCAGTCAAGGTACATTACTTTTTCCACTGCGGCCAGGATCTTCTCGACCGAGGGCTGCGCTGCCAGTTCGAGTTGATGATTATAAGGCATCGGCACATCCTCGGCCGCCACCAGTTCAACCTGCGCATCGAGCAGGTCAAAGCACTT
>SDBV01007452.1_pt1 | contig 14956 bp, 29 predicted proteins | sample 2277081 | NCBI WGS metagenome assembly SDBV01 (sample SAMN10402039, study PRJNA504765) | marine sediment metagenome | isolation source: marine sediment core GS10_PC15, 223 cmbsf | place: Arctic Ocean: Southern Knipovich Ridge | collected 2010
TGTCCATCTGGAGTGTGGGTGCTCACTACCACTCACCTGATTGAAGAAGGTTGAACAAGATGGAGTCCGACATGAGTCCCCCTAAGACTACACGAGATGTCCGTAAATCCATTCAGGGAAGGGTCGTAGCAATGGACTACGACTTGAGAATACTGGAACTCTGGGAAGCCGCTGAAGCCCAAGGGATCGATTCCGGTGGAGGTGGTAGCTTTGGGCTTGACACCAGGTTGTTCACCGCTGCTCAGAATAGTGAATGGCGACATGATCGGAGAAGGTTTGTGACGTATGATGCGTCTGGTACGTTCCACATTCAATACTACAACTACTTTTGCTACCCTAATGGTAGCACCATCAACCTTGATCCAACGTTGGAAGCTGTACACCCTGAAAGGTAACAAATGACCCGAGTATACACACCATATTTCCAGTCCCTGAATGTCGGCGATGATATTGATGTGGCAGGTGTCAAGTTCTACTGCCTCATACCATGTTTCGTCATTGGGTATGCCAACGATGACAAGCAGGTAGTGATTGAAGACGGTGAGGGTGGCATAAAAGAGGTCACGACTGAATTGGTCGAAGCCGGAGATTACCCGACTAAACCTCAACCGGGTATGGCGCGTATTGCGAATCTCTACCTTGGCAAGTATAAGCGAATCGACATCGGGGAGTTGAGTGGTAAGACCGTTGCAAAAACAGGTATCCGGGACGGCTCTTTCATTGTTCTATGTATCGACGATACCTATGTCAAAATGGAGTCTGACGTTGGCCGGTACACGAGTGAAAAGACCCTACGTGACAAACTACTCACGATTGATGACCTGCGAACGCTCGATCTTGTCCATGAGGTTGATTGGGGATTCCATCTCTGGTTGGTACAAAAGGCTCGCAAGAAGAGGCAGAAGATTAAAGACGAGCAGAGACTCGCGGAGATCATCACCAGACTGGGTAAAGGTCGGGCCAGAGAAATTCTCGAAGACTCCCCTTGACTTCCGGATTATGCAGGTATATTTGCACTATGAAGAATCACTACTACGTTAGTATCCCGATCTATGGTCACAGGGTATTCAAGTACGTTGGGGAAGTTCCCATCGGGAAGGAGTACAACTACACTGAGGCATTCAAAAGGTTTGGTCCGAGCGGGGTGCCGGGTCCGGATGAGCAGGAGGGTCCCTATGACGTGCAAGTCTTCCCCTCGCATCGAGGTGACCAAGTGGACGATCGCGGGTTAAAGTACCCGAAGAAGTACGTCCCTAAGCAAATCATCTTGACCAAACGTATCCGTCAAACTGTCACATGCACGGGTGGCGTCCATAGGCACAGGTGGACAAAGAAGTCATGCCAAAACTCCGAAGACATAGGAGTTCAATTTGCGCATAAGCATGGGTTTATGCTCCACTATTTTGGTGTCGGTGACGAGGACGCTTGGGTCAAAGCGGTTGAGCGTCACATTGACATTGAAGAGTCCTATCGTAAACTAAAAGATCAACTGGGGACTGTATGCACATTGCCGACAGAAGTCTGAAGGAGTTCGTCTTTACTGCGAAGTATGGGGATCTTAGGAACAACCAGAAAGCCAAGGACAGGTGGCACAGGTTAGCCCGTCGGATTATACGAGTGCTTGCCGAGAATATGGGTTTGGAACGGGTTGAGTACGATTTGCGAACATTCAAATGGAAGGATTCCTTTCCAGGTGAAACCGTTTTCCACGCTCAAAGAATCTATGTCAAATTGGAAATCTCTGGCTTCTCAAGGGACATCGGCTTCATGTGCAAAAGGTGCGAAGGTCGAAAAGATTTCACTGGCGGTGTCGTCCATTATCTAAAGTGGGAAAGTCTCTTGGACATGAAAGACGTTGCTGCCCGCCTACTACAACATGCGAGAGGCAATTGATGAAGTACCAGATCGCCCGGTGGTTGAATGGGTTGGAAGGAGTTCACGACGTTGAACCTATCCAATTCTGCATTGAAGGAATACTCCTTGAGGGCGCAGGTTACACCCAACACGATAAGTATTACTACTACATTGTAGGGGATTTACCTGAACCTCATATCGCCGGTAGGGAGATTTGCTTCCGGCTTCGTGGAAACTGTGACTGGTGGGTATGCGACCATTGGAAAGATATCACAGCACTCAATCTACATATGCAAAGCCACCATCCATTCGGACCTAACTGGACAATAACACCTTGGCTTGGCTTGGCTTGGCTTGGCTCAGTGTCGATGGAGGATTTCATGGGAGGGCATTACGAGAGATCTTACATCTCGCTTGAAATCTATACCACAGAGGAAAGGATCAAACATCATGCACGCCTTGGATATTTGACGCTATCTTACGGTTAATGACGCCATTGGAATTCAGAAAGGAGGTAAACGATGGGTGTGATGCAATGCAGTCGTGCCGGATGTAACGTAGTCCTGTGTGAGCGTTATCACCGGGATTACGGGTACATCTGTGATGATGACTTTGAGGATCTGGTCCGATCAGGTACATCAGATATCGAAGCCTTCATGACTACCCCGGCACCACAACATCCAGGTCGAGAGTTCTACCAGAAAATTTTCCCGTATATCTCAGGAGCTACCGAATGATTGAGCATGTTAAGCTGCAACTCCATGGTGATGACCCTAAGGACAAAGTGTTCCTTCACACTATGGGACGGACAATCGCGCCTCCGATGACCGAAGCTCAGTTGCGTGCCGCCCTGGAGCAAAAGTTCGTTATCATGACCTTCGTAGTCGTCGGTAACGAAGCCGAAGTCCTCGTGACTCGCCTCGAACCGGACGAGGTTGAAGCTGATGTTGCTATAGCCATGGTTAGGTTAGGGAAATGAGCAAAGACCTACCCATTACTGACTGTTCTTCGTATCGACATCGCCTTGCCAGGTGTACCAAAGAAATAGATGCCTTGAATAAAGCTGGTAACAAAGCATTGCATGGCGCATATGAACTTAGCAAAGATCGCAACGAAATTTACGCTCAGATCATCCAAGCAGAGATGCTGCTGGCGGGATTGTGGATAGCCAGGTCGGTTGATAATGACGATCTTGCATTGGAGTCAGCCAACTACGATGAAGAATTTTCGCCGGTGTTACGAGACTTGCTGATTGACCCTGAATACCACGAGACTTACAGTTTCTGGGATGGAATCTCACTGCGATTCGATGACGGGGTAGTGACTCTAAGCCTCCCTCAAAATAAAGCAAGCGAATTCATCCTGGATCACTACATTGAAGTAGACCTTGAAATTCTCGATATGAATCGAGACATGCTGGCTGCGAAACTTGAGGTGGTTGAGAAATTGTTGATTGACATGCGAGGAAAGGCGACACTGGATGTTAGATAGATTTCTGAAGAGCACAATCCTTGGTGAGGCTACTTCGCAAGAAGAGAAACTCGTCGAGCTTCTTCTGAGAGTTGGGGAAAAAAGTGCCATCCGAGTAACTGCGGCAGCCTTACGTGTGCTGCGAGAAAACTTCTACCGTGACGCCGGTCTACTTATTACCGATCACGGTACAATCAGAGACCTCTTTCCGAAGACGAAACAACCTATAATGATGCCCTTCCAGCCCCCTGCTGATGACCATGGGAGATTGGTATTCTGTGAAGGTGCCCGTCCAATAGCCTACCTGTCGCAGCCCTACGGACTGGATCATACCTCTATCAAACGAATCATCGCCTTCAGTGAAGGGTGGGGTCTTGAGGTGGACATCAACCCGGGACAAGCCATGTGGTACCCCGGGAAAACCTGCGCCGTTGCCTACTCGATTCCCGGGGCGACCTATGGGACACCTTGGGAAACCATGCCAGGGTAACTTGACCTGTTTAAGGGCACTAAATATAACCGAAACCCAGTGAACGCACAAGGAGAAATCAATGAGTGACACCATAGAGGTTGCGATCAACCTTCTGAAACCTTTTATGAGTGAAGAGCACCGCCAAAAGATCCGTGAACGAGTACGGCAGGCAAGGGGTGAACGAATTCTCACTTGTGCCTATTGCGGTATTTCATATCCGCCTGGCACGCCAGATGCACAGCATCAGTTGCTCACTGAACACGGGCAGAAGTGTCTGGAGCATCCGATTCGAGCCGATCTGCGCGAAGTCATTCGCACGTGGAATACAGGGACGACAGCAGAAATGAATGAACTGACCAAAGCCATGGCCTGGAAATACCATTTCGGTACTTGACAAACCTTGATCTTGTGGTATACTTGTAGTATCAGGCAATCACAATAAGGAGCGCGACATGCAGTACTTGATGATCCAGAACCCGGGCGAAGCCCCTGTCGAAGGTTACATCGTCTTAGGTATGTCCACCACCCGTGACAGTGGGGTAAAGGGTACCATCGGTCAGTTTGGTTCCGGCTCCAAGCACGCCATCAACGTTCTGCTCCGTGCTGGGCTCACCTTCTTCATCTACTGCGGAAAGACCCGCCTCCACTTCTACACCGAGACCCGCACCATCAGCGATGGTCTGATCGAGAAGTCATTTCAGTACGTCATGTGCAAGTTCAGCGGCACCTCCACCAAGACAATCGACTGTGGTTGGTGCCTGGACTTCGGGTCACTAGACTGGAGTGAGATGGCAATGGCGGTCCGAGAATTTGTCTCCAACGCATTGGATCGTACCATCCGAGAGAGGGATGGGTTTCTTGATGCGATGGGTAGTGGTGACCTCAGTGTCATACCTGTCAACCAAGCTGGGGTACGGGCTCGTGATGGCTTCACCCGAATCTACATCGAGATGACAGCGGATGTTCAAACGTACTACGGCGAACTGCCGAAGCGTTTTCTACACTTCTCCCGGGACCCAAGTCAAGTTTACGACTCACTACTTCCGAAGTCGGATCGCAACCTGACCGCGCGGAAGACTCCGATGATCTACCGCAATGGCGTCTTGGTACGGGAGATCGGCGACAATGACATTCGGAGTCTGTTTGACTACAATTTCACCTCAAATGAATTGTCAATCGACGAATGTCGGAACAGTAGTGAGTACAACACCCGTGCGGCGTGTTCCAAGTTGATTCGGAAAGCCACTGTTGTCCAACTGTCTGAGGTCTACAGGAGTCTCATCGAAGGTGAGAAAACTTTCGAGGGAAACATCGACGCCTATTACGTCATGTCTTCCTGGGACACACCTAGTAAGGACGAGAAGCAAAACTGGAAGGACGCTTGGGATCGGGCCTCCGATGGGGCGGTCCTCTGCAATGAAGATCAATCGAATGCAAACCAGTTCGTGTTCCGTAAGGGGTATGCTGTCAAGGAAATCAAGGAGAGCAGTTGGTTCGACCTGTCTGAAAGGTTCGGCGTGAAGACCTCCACCCAAATCCTTTCTGATGGTGAGATGAAGGGTCGCGAAATATGCCCAGCGTCAGTGGCTGCCATCAAAGCCGTCGATACGGTCTGGGGATGGTTGGAAGACCTTGAGATGACCCGGGGTAAGGACAAGCCACACGTGTCTTGCTACAAGGACGTCATGTCCGCCGAGGCTGAGACGGTGGGCTACTACGAGGATGGCACCGTCTACATCAGGGAGGATGTCACCGAGGGTAAGTTCGGACTCAAGGTCGCCTTCGAGGAAACCGTCCACCACGTGACTGAGGCGACGGACAACAGTCGGGACTTTCAGCAGTTCTTGATCGATTGCTTCATTGAGGTGGCAGCTTGATAGTCTACTGTGAAATGTATCACTGGCAACCCGGGGACCACTACTATGGCTATCTGTCGTGCGGGACGAGCGAGTTGAATTGGAAGGGAAGATCACGTAATCAGAAGCGGATCGCCTCAGTCGGCGATCTCCACAGCCGATTGGTGCGCAGTATGAGACAAGGCAGACGATTGGTAAGTTCTTCTCTGAGAATAGGTTGAAGAAAGCCGCGATCGCACAATACAAGACCCTCTTCCCTGGTGCCGTTGCTCTCATCTTTGGGGATGAGGCCGATTCGGACCCACAGCCGATTTGGGATGGTCCCTTTCAAGCTGATGCTGAGGGACTTGTTGCCGATGCGATCCAATACTGTGGTGACGAGCACGCGATGGGTGAAATTCGTGATAATTGGGAGAAATCTTGACACAATTGGCAAGCTTAGGAGGTTGAGTATGTTCGCTTTTGGAATGGTCTTTGGTGAAGTTTTCGTATTTACCCAGAATAGTAGTGGGCACATTTACACTTGGGCAGATGAGAAAACTGCGAGAGAATTCTTCGAGAGTGTCAAGGATCAGTATCACTTGTATCGAATCGACAACGACCTGTCCTGCGCCAGATTGATTAAACGTGGCAGTGAGGGTGAAGCCCCTTCCGAAGTCATTCCCAACGATACTCAAAAGGTCCAGCTTTACGAGTCCTACGTCTACAAGAGTTTGCTTTCATGGTACCCGCCGGAGGAGATGCTTTGATAGTATTTGGAAACCGGCTGTTTTTCACTTGACTTCCGCTCAGAGTGTGGTAGATTTGTGGTATAAGGAAACTGACATGAAGTAACTCAGAAACCTAATTTGCGGAGCCCTGTCCTTCACCTTTGGTGGTCTCGCCATAGGGTGTATCGTCAATCTCACCCTTGCAACCGCCCAAGATGCAGTAGCTCTCGTTGTCTTAACAGTGGTGATGGCATTCGGGTGCTATCTCTTTTCAGAAGGGATCATACGATGAATCTAGGTGCAAGAAACTTGGCAAGATCGATTCTGGGAGCAGAATCGGACCGGAAGAGGATGCCAGTTGACCGGCTGACCGACATACTCAGCAGTCTACGTCAAGCCTCTGGACTGGACATCAGACAGCCAGTGTTGCTCCGTAAGGATGAAGACGGGCTCTTTGCCCTTCTACCCGAAGAACGTGGCGGCGAGGAACTAGCACTCTGTGTTTGCTGGGGTCTTGATGACAGGGAAGTTTTTGCAGCCTACCCCGGGAAATGTACTGCCTTCAGTGAAGAAGCTCTCGGAGACGACGCCCAGAAAATCCTCGACTTTCTACGAGACAAGGGGTACACCGATCTCTGGGTAGCCAACAAGTTGACGAAGGCAATGAACACCATACGGGCGGCGTCGTGAGAACAGTTAAGAGGGGTGGCGAGTGGTGGATCACTGGGATACCAGATGCGGAAGACTGTGGTCCGTATAAAGACAAAGCTGAGGCTGACGACGATCGAGAGGGTTTAGAGAGGACCGAGAGGTGGGGACACCTTCGCCACTACTGGACCACCGAGACGAAGTCGAAAAGGAAGAAGCCGGTGAAAAAGCCTATCGCCGAGGTGACGAAGCCGGTGCAGAAAGTCAAACGAAAGAAAGCCAAGCGAAAGAAGAGGGTAACCAAATGATGTTAACTTTAGGCGGTCTCGCCCTCGTGGCAGCAGTCATTGCAACCATCGGGTCCAGTTTCCTTTTCTTGGTATGGTGGTCCGACAAAATCCTTTGAGGATGATCGAATGGAGAAATCGATAGAACTCATTCTGAGCCACGCCTACCTATGGCATTCCGCAGATATACATGCGGCAGCCTGTCGCCTGGGGTGGCGAGAAGACAAGGATGGTACTGCTGATAAAGTTGCAGCAGAGAGACTTGTCAAGCTCAGGTTGATGCTCGACTTTTTCAAACAGGTACACGGTGACGTATGAGTACAGTACTCGCACTTGAAGACAGCCCGTCGCTGAGATTGTTTGATGAGGGAGTGCCGTTCGGAAAAGGAATCACCGAAGTCAGCGATGACTTCGGTGATTACCTCCGGGTGGAGCGTAACGCCTCCAAGCACACCATTACAGCGTATCGGAAGGACCTCCGAGATTTTGCTGACTTCCTTGGTGATGTAGACGTGGATCAGATCACAATGGGTGATCTGCGGGCATTCATGAAAGCTCTGCACCAGCAGAAGTATTGCGCCGCCACAATCGGGCGGAAGCTGGCAGCTTTGCGAAGCTTCCTCGTCTTTGCCCAGCGGGAGGGTTTGATCGAGGTAAACCATGCGAGAGCCCTAAGATCACCCAAGATCGAGGAGCGGCTGCCACACCACCTGGATGAGGACGACGTAGAGACCCTCTTGGACGCCCCTGGGAGCGATTCTAAGGGCATCCGTGACCGAGCCATCTTTGAGACGCTGTATTCCGCCGGGCTCCGTATCAGTGAGCTTGTGGGGCTTGACGTGGATCGTGTCGATTTGGCAGCCAGAACTGTCCAGGTGATCGGGAAAGGGAACCGGGAACGACTGGCACCCCTCGGGACCAAAGCCACCGAAGCGTTGGAAGTGTGTGTAAACGGTCGAACCGAGGGACCCCTCTTCCTGAATTACCTCGGAGACCGGCTCAGCGCCAGGGGCATCCGGAAGATACTCGCGAGATACCTGAAGGACGCAGGTCTTGATCCGAAGACAACCCCTCACACACTTCGGCACAGCTTTGCCACCCACATGCTGGACGGCGGGGCGGACATCCGAATGGTGCAAGAGATGCTCGGTCACAGGTCGATCACTTCGACACAGGTCTACACCCACGTCTCGAAGGGTCGTCAACGAGCCATACACGAACAATGCCATCCACGAGCGTAAGCGCTGGAGTGTGTCCCGAGCACTTTGATCAAAAAGTCGGGCTAGGTGGACGTACCGAATGTCAGCGGCGTTCACTGATTTAACTGACTGAATGCCCCAACTAGGGAAGTCGATGAGGTCGACTAATGGGCAAGTTGCGCCTGAAAAGGGCGAGACATGGGTTCAATCCCCATCCTCATTTGGCGTGGTCTATAGCCGTGCCCTGTTGGAGAAGGTCTGGTGTGATGGTGCAGGTAGGTTCGACTCCTACCCACCCCAGGCGGGTCATCGGTTGGGATTCAACCCAGCCCGTGATTGAGAGTCACCGGTCGGGATTTTCTCCGATCGGTGACTTTTTCCTTGACAACCGCGAAATATGTTGTATGCTTGTAGTATAACTCAGTCGCAACAAAGAACCACAAGGAACAATGCTATGAAGAAAGTCAAAGCCAAAGACACCGGATGTTTCGTGACCGTCTACACGCCAGGTGAAGGCAAGTCCGACGCAGTACTGCTCGAAGTGGTCGACGACATCGCGGAGGTATGGTATCCACATCTCCAGAATGGGGCAGGCGGCGCAGGTGACCGTGCTATGGTCGAGACCAAAAACATTGTAGCGATCGGACCACCGGTCGCCGTTAACGTTCCGCTATTCTAGGAGGTACCAATGAAGGTTTCACCCTCAGACACCAGAAAGTGGGTGACCACTTTCGATGAGACTACAGGAAAGACGCCATTCTCCTCGAAGTGATCGACAAGGATAACGTCCGCGTATGGTTCCCGCAGGTGAAGAAGACTGATGGCTCTCGTGGGAGTGTTGTCATCCGAGGTATGGATGAGATCGTCGGCATCGGTCCTGATGTCGATCTACCGATGATCTGTTTCTAGTCGCCATGGTTTATTTGGAGATACTTCGCTCATGACCTGGACGTAGCTGCTTCATACAAGCGAACATCGAATGAAAAGAACATCGAATGAAGATCGAGTGAAGATCGAGTGAAGAGGGAGGCTTCTCCAACCAAGACAGGAAACCCTCATCATGAAGCATCACTAAAGACACCGAACCTTGCCCACAACCGTGGTCTGAAGCGGCGGGCATGGTCGAATACTTTCAGACTTAGCCGGTGTAGTTGGGTCAGGATTGCATCGGTGAACTTAACTGGCAAACCCCAATTGGGACGGTCGACCGGAGACACCTCCGGTCGACCCCTTCAAACACAATGATCCACTACGAAAGGTGTTGCTATGAAAACGATGTCTGGGGAATTCCTCATTGGTTGGATATGCGCCGGGGCTCTCTCCGGATTTTGTTGGAACTACGCCCTGGCGACCTCATTCCAACAGAGTCTCCCGTGGTATGTTGACTTCGCCCTCGGTCTTATCGTCCCGCCGATCGGACTTCTGTTCGCCCTGCTGAGTTGGGCTTTTGACACGTTCGGACAGTTCCCGGTCGCAGGCTAGGGGAGACCCATGAGTCAACACGAGCGGCAAGACTTCATTGACAAGGCTAACGGCGTGATTTACGGCTTTGGTGGCGTACCAGACAGGGACGTACTGGACAGGAACGTGACCCACTGGAAGCTGGAGACGCGCCTTGGTCTTCTCAGGTTGCACGTTGATGGAGATCTGAACGAGTTTGGTATAGGCATCGTTTACACGCGGTTCGATGAGGCTCAGAGAGCCCTCTGCGAAGTTGATTGCCACTCTGTCTTAGGTAAATGGAACCACTACTACATTAGTGGATGGACCGTGAAGGAAGCCATTGACGATTTCACATTTTGGATAAGGAGAGTGATGACGTGAACAAACCTCTAAGCGAATCGCTGGGGCAAGAAGTTGTTACCAAATGGTCCTGCAAACGAATGTTTGGGGGAGACTACCTGGTAAAGTCTGCGGAGTTTCGCGTAACCCCCGCGACGTTTGTCATGCTGAAACCTGAAGAGCAGTCAGATGACTCAACGACAGTTTTCGATTACAGTACCAGATTCCACCATAGTGATCCAAGGTTGAGTGACAGCGCTAAACAGGCAATCATCAAGATGGAGAAAATCGAGAAGTCCAAGGTTGAGATTCTCCGTGGGAAGATTGCCAAATCCCAAGAGATCATCATCGAGGTCCGCCGCTTCCTCGCACAGTGGGAACTGATAAATCCCGGATAATCTCCTTGACTTCTGTCTTTCACGTGGTATACTTGTAATATCAAGCAATCATGGAGGAGACTACAAAGGTTTGAAAGAGACGTTGGTCAACCGCGCTGTTATTCTGGAGACCCTGTAATGAGATACGCACTGCTGGTGTTTGTTCTGCTCTGTGGTTGTACCCCCGTCTCCATGGATGAGAGGATGCGAGAGCATCAGTCTAGCGAGGCAGGGGGTCAGGTAATAAAGAAATTCAAGGTAGGTGACCTGGTTGCCATCAAACTTGGTGGTTTAGGAATGATCATTTCGGATTGTCAGGGTTTCAGAGGAGACTACCTCATCCGTACGGGTCCGGGTGGGTACTATGAGCGGCTATGGTTTTACGAGTTTGAACTGGAAGCCAGAGAGACGGGCACAGAGACAACACCATGATCATCACAGATGAAATCAATCGTCGGCTCAGTCGTTGCGCCCAACGGACGACAACTCCCCAGCAAAAGGAAAACATCAGAGAGCTTACCCGTTATGTAGAAAACGTTGCTCGGAGACGGTTGGAGGACTTGATTGCCTTCGTTGATGCTGTTGATGCCTTGTGGGAGGACCACCCAATTAGGAGGCTTGAGATCACCCAACAGACGCAGGCAGAGTACGCCGACTTGTACTACGCCGTCCATTCCGCCGATGGCTTTCTGACAACTTATGGAGAAAGTTCTTGACAAGTACCTGAAGTATGCTATACTTGGGATAGACATCATTTTGCACAAACTATCGGAATTCTTTACAGCAAATTGGCGGTAGCATGAGCAAGTCAAAGAACATTCTCACACCTCGAAGTCTGATTGAGCCCTACACGCACGGTGGCTCCTGGGAGTGCGATTACAGTATTGAAGGGGTGCTCCGGTTCCTCAAGGAGAACGAAGAGGAACGCGGCATTGAGTGCGACTTTGATCCGAATTTTCAGCGTGAACATGTCTGGACGTCAGATCAACAAGTCGCTTGGCTAGTGCATTTCTTTCGTGGCGGACAGAACGGTCGCCGGTTGTTTTTCAACATGGCCGGTTGGCTGGGAGATTACACAGGGACACTGGAACTAGTCGACGGGAAGCAGCGCATTGAAGCTATCCGTGCATTTGTAGCTGATGAGATAACCATCTGGGGTCACTGCTACAGCGAATTCTGTTGCACCCCGTCAGAGGGGCGGCTCTTCAAGTTGTTGAACTCAATACGCATCAATGTCAACAATCTGAAAACACGTCGAGAAGTGCTTCAATGGTACTTGGAAATGAATGGTGGTGGTACACCACACACCGATGCCGAACTTCAGAAAGTGCATAATCTTTTGACAATTACCTGAAGTATGATATACTTGAGATAGACACTACTTCACTTCAACATGGGAGAATCAATTGGATTTGACAACAAACCTAACCGCCGGCGATTTTGATTGTGCGGTAACCGCCACGAACATCAACGGGAGAATCTGCTGGCAGTACATCGGCAACGACCTGGCAGAGTGTATCCGTTTTGCCAAGAGAGTTCAATCCGGCGGCGATCATTTCTTTGACCCGCTAACGATGGAAGTCACCGGTGCCCATCACACCATCCTCAGCAAGGGGATGGTTTTGTTGCTCGCCGCCATGGATCATTACCACCGGTTCAATGACGTCAAAACGATGTCATACCCCACCGGGTTCCCCTTCCTGTCGGAGCAAGCGGCGAGAGGCTTCACGACGAACTACAACTATCTGGTTCACTTCGGACTTCTTGCCAAGAGTCCGGGAGAGAAGAACCACGACGGTTGCGTACACTACTGGGTCACCGACCACGGACGCGAGTTTATCGCAGGCATCCCGATCTTGGCGGAACTGTACAACATTGGTCCAATGGTCGTGGGTTATGCCTCCGGTAGTAAGAAAACCTTCGACGAATTCTTCTCGACTGCGGAATTGGCGGAAATGGAGAAACCTCTGTGGTTCCTCACAGAGGAAAAGCGGTTAAGCATTCTGACCAGTGATGAACTTGAACTCGTGTGAGGTTGACATGTTTCTTAGATACCCAGGTGGTAAGAGCAGGGGAGAGTGGGCGAACTTCATTGCCGATGTAGTTGAGAATAAGTACCACGGCGGTGTCTTCGGCGAACTATTCTTTGGTGGTGGTGGGATCGCGTTGAAGCTTCTGAAGCGAGGGGTGATTGACTCACTACTCATGAACGAGTTAGACGTATCCCTGGCGAGACTGTGGAACGCTGTTATCAAGAATCCGAGCCGATTGAACCAGGGTATCAGAAGTGTAGTGCCTTCAGTTGACCTCTTCCTTCGATCCAGAGACCGCGTTAGACGTGGTGCTGGATCAGGGTTGGAGTCGCTGATTGTCAATAGAATGTCCCACGGCGGGCGTGGTCCACGAGGGGGTCCACAGGGTGGGAAAGACCAGCGGGGTATGTACAAGATCGATTGTCGATGGCATGTCGAGAACCTCTGTAAGAATGTGACAAAGTGTTCACGACTCCTCAACAGTGTTGAGATCATCGGGGGTCATTGTTTCTCCGGCGACTACCGAGCGTTCCTTGGTAAGGTTGACACAGCGTACCTTGACCCACCATACTGGCAGGTAGGCGAAGGGTTGTACCTCCACTCGTTCAACGGGGAAGCTCATAACAGGTTGCACAAAGCCCTACTGGGTCGGAAGAATTGGATACTATCCTACAACAACGTCCCAGAAATCAGAAAGCTCTACCAAGGGTTCAATCAGAGGGTTGGGTCAATGGCGGGCAACGAAGGTTCCAAGGAAGGTTCTGAATTGCTCATACTATCACATGGGGGGTTTTAGATGAACGAAATCTTTCTGTTATCCACCACACCAATGCTGGGAGACTGCATCGAGAAATTCGCAACGAGCTATGAGGAGTTGCGAAAGATCGCCGTCAACCATGTGTGCCAGGAAGATGGAGCCTGCCATGAAAACCTTGAAGTACGTCACGCGCCAACCCGTATGATGATCACAGTGATTAACGGGATGTTTGAAACTGAGTTCCACATCATCAAATTGGAGAGAGCATGACACATCTTGAAGAGTTGACCACCATCTTCAGAGCCTTCCTGCAAGACACCTTGGTCTCTGCCGACCTTACTGTTCAATTGGACGATGAGAGTCCGTGCCGGGTAATCGAGATCGACCTCGGCGACGCTGACAGGGCTCACGTTGGCACTCTTCTCCAGTCGCTCTTGGATAGCGAGATTAGAAACGTCGAGGATACCCTGGCTGATGGTCGAAACATCATTGGTGAACCCATCCAATCTGAGGCTATGTATTATGACGTACGTGTCCGACAGGATGGTGAGGATGACTACAACTACCACAACGTGAAAGCTTCCAGTGTGGACGACGCCTTGCAGATTGCTTTCTGTCTCGATGGTGGAATTAACGGTAAAGACTATGGTGGTCCCAGAAATCTCCTTATACTCGCAAAAACGTACGCGGAGGTGGTCAAGTGACGGTAATGTACAAGTCCCTCGGAAAAGGTGGTAAGATACGGGCTCGACAGATTTCGTATCAGGTGCTTGGCGTCTTCGACATCGAAGAAGTCCTCCCGCACATCGCGAAAGATGACACTGAACGTAAGAAGGTCGTTGACTTCGTCGCTGCCGGCAATACCTGGGGTGTCAACATGGGCTCAGACCGGATGAGATGCCTACAGAGAAGCCCCAGGTGTGAGTGCTGTGGTTTGGAAGGCATCCAGTTCCAGTTGGAGCAACCCCTGCGAGACAAGCGTCCACACTTCAACCTCTATGGGATGGACACTGACGGTGATCTGGTGATGCTCACTAAGGATCACATCGTACCGCGATCGAGAGGGGGAGGTAACCATCCGAGTAATCTTCAGACTTTGTGCTGTGTCTGCAATGAGAAGAAACGTGACCTTCTAGTCGGTGTTGAGGAGCTTCGAGAATTGCTTGAGGATTCCATTTGACAATGGGTGTTTGACAATGGGTGTTTGACAATGGGTGTTTGACAATGGGTGTTTGTGGTACACTTTGGGTGATAAACTACAACATAAAGGTAAACTTGTGAGAACAGAACTAAAGAGACTACCATCGGGCGACGTGTCCAGTCTACGAGGCGACGTGTCCGGTCTATTGGGCGACGTGTCCAATCTATCGGGCTACGTGTCCGGTCTGTCGGGCGACGTGTCCGGTTTGAGGGGCAACGTGTCCGGTCTGAGGGGCGACGTGTCCAACCTATCGGGCGACGTGTCCGGTCTGTCGGGCAACGTGTCCCGTCTATTGGGTTACGTGTCTGGT
>SDBV01007454.1_pt1 | contig 14955 bp, 25 predicted proteins | sample 2277081 | NCBI WGS metagenome assembly SDBV01 (sample SAMN10402039, study PRJNA504765) | marine sediment metagenome | isolation source: marine sediment core GS10_PC15, 223 cmbsf | place: Arctic Ocean: Southern Knipovich Ridge | collected 2010
TAATATTCCTAATAACATAAATATTTTTATTGATTTCATTTTATAAATTTGCTATCTTCTCGATTCTTATACTTACACTTTCAGGTTTATCTCCAAAAGTCCCATGTGTTGAAACTTCAACATCTACATCTTGAGCTATAAACTGAAAAACTAACACATCCCCAACTAATAGACGTGCTAAAATTGAATGTGAGAGTTCGTTTTCTATATTTTTCTTTGTAATATCTGTTTCAAATACAGAACCATCTATTTCTGTACCATTAGAATAAATAACCCTAGCTGCAACATCAATATCAGTAGAACTAGCAGAAGTGTCAATTACATCAAGATTATAATCAATATTATAAATCCCATCTTGAGTTATTGTAAAAGTATGATTAGTATTATCATTAAAAGTATGATTTATTCCTTTCTTTATATCAGCTTCTTCTTCATCGAAAGTAATATTAGCCCATTCATTAGCAGAAGCTAAAACCATTGTTGCATTATCATGTGCAAAAATATAACTTGGAATAAACACATTTTCAGATGTTATGTTTCCTGTAACGTTTAAACTCCCAGTAATTGTGAGCCATCCATCTACTAAATTATCAATTACTTCTCCAAATGCAAATGTTATTTTTTCTCCTAATGTTAAGTTACCTGTAAAGTTTCCATCTCCAACAACATTTAATTTATGTGTTGGAGATGTTGTTCCAATTCCAACGTTTGCCCCCAAGAGATTTATATATCCTCCAGTTCCATCAAACAAAATCCTTTCAGAAGACGCACTAATACCAATAATCCCATCTTCACTCATAAATATATCATCTCCAATATTTAAATCTCCTAATACATCTGTATTTCCAACGTTATTAACAAAAAAAACAGCAGTATCATCTGCCGCATTCCAAACAGAAAAGTAGCTTGTTCCGAATATATCTCCAAGAACAACATCCACATCATTAGTTCCTTTTATTCTAATTGCATCAACAACATCAGGGTTCTGCTCAGATACCAAGTCTCCAAATAAAAGAGTTAAATTATTCCCAATTCCTACGTTTCCTGTGAATGTTGCATCACCTCCACTCAAAGTTAAGGTTACACCGCTTGAATCTGCTAAAAGTAAATCCCCAACTTCTGCTCTTAAAGATAAATCTAAACTTCCTGATGACCCATCACCTATCCATCCTGTCCTATTCCAAACCCCTGCATCTGTTCCCCCAAACTCAATAAATGCCGTAGTAGAACTTGCTGTTGCTCCTGAATCTCTAAAACGAAATACAGAGGATGGACCAAAGACTTCAAAATTTCTTCCTGGTGTAATTGTTCCGATTCCAACTCTATTATTATCTGAATCAACAAACAAAGTATTTGTATCCACTGTTAAATTACTTTCAATATTTGTATTTCCTGTTACATTCAATCCATTTTCATCTAATCTCATTACCTCAACCAAGTTATTAGGATCATTATCATCTGAAGGATTAGTAAGCCATATGAATACTTTATTGAAGAAATTAGCAAATACCATATCTCCTCTTGACCTTGAAAAGATACCTGTCATATTTGGATAAGCAACATCACCAGCAATAAAATTACTGCTTCCTATGCCAATTAACATTGTCCCCCCAACATCATTCTTTGCTGTAATTGTTGCTGAAGCATTAGAACCATTATTTAAATTTTGTATGTTAAAATCTAAAGAACGATTTATGTTTTCCTCAAGCATAAAAATATTATTGGAAATATTTATACCTGCAATCTCAACAGGACTTCCACCATATAATATTCCATTAATTATGACATCTTTTCCGAAGGTTGCGTTTTGTGTGATGTTTGAATCTCCAAATATGTTTAGAGTATGAGTTGGGTTTGTAGTATTAACTCCTACATTCCCACCAGATAAAATCCTAAATAAATTTCCATTTTGTCCACTTGTAGAAGAAACCATAAGATCACCCACAACTTCCAAAGAAGCATCAGGACCATTATCATTAATACCAACCCTATTTCCACCATCTTGTAAAGTAAATGTAGATATCGAAGAAGTACTATCAAAAAAATTTAAATCACCAGAAGAATCAACACCAAATTGCCAACTCTCGCCACTACTCGATTCCTCAATATGAATTGCTCTTCCTATTGTATCAGTAGATTTAATTCCTAATCTACCAAGCAAAGATTGCTCTAAAATACCAATTTCAGCTTTTCCATTAACAGAAAATTCTTCACCCGGTACTCTTGTAAGAATCCCAACTCTACCCTCATGCATCAGTGTCATTATAGTATCAGATACATTAATATTAACACTACTAGTAGTATCATCCAATGCAAAATGCATATCTCCCCTTCCATTACCAGCAGAATCTCTCTCAAAAAATATAGCTCCCTTAACAAATTGATCTAAAAGATTAGTTGAAATTTTAAATCCCAATGCTGATGTCATACCCGGTGAAGTTGAAATTGTCTGTAATAATATCCCTTTATCATTAGTTCCAACAATATGAAAAAAATCTATTGGTAAAACATTATTAACACCAACAAAACCAGTTGTACCATCAACAAACAAAAAATTATCTGAAAAGTTTGAAACATTAAAATCACCATTAACATTAACACTTCCATTAACATCAAACTCTACAGAAGGGGTTGATGTTTTAATTCCAACATTACCAGTACCTTTAACAACCATTCTAACTACAGAAGGATTCCCTGTTGCAAAAACTATATCTCTTAATAATCCTTCATCTCTTGATTGTAAAACTAAATGTCCAGCTTCCTGAAATGGGTAACTTGCTCCATTCGCTGATGTTCTAAATATTCTATTTACATTTGCATCTGTAGAAGGAAAACTCCCTATAGAAGAATCTATTTCTATCATCTCATTTCTTATATTTCCATCAATATCTACCCTACCTGTAGAACTTGTAAAAGTTACAAATAAGTTATCTCCTTCTAATAGTAAATCTTCATTTGCATCCCATTTTACAAATCCTCTAACTGTAGTTCCATCAGTTAAATAATATAAAATCCCTCTCTCGTGGCTATTACTTGTTTGAAAATTCATATATTGATTTACTGTACCATTATCTCCAACTTGTAATCGCTCTAAGGGAGTATTTGTTTTTATTCCTAATCTATTATTAATAACATCCCAAAATAATCCAGGAATATCTTCTGCCAATCCAACACCATCAGAAAATATAACAGAACCATTTGTAAAAGAATAATTAAGATCATTGATATTAATATCCGCAGGAGTATCTAAATCATCCCAAAAATCTGAACTGTTTACACTCCCTGTATCATTGTTAAATGGAGGAGCAGTTGGAGGAACAATATTAACTCCTACACCACGAAAAGAACTATCATCCTGATTAATTCCTACGCCATTTTGAGCAATAATTAAACTAATAAAAGATAATACTATGATGATGGGAATTAGAAGTTTCATGTTTCATCTATTAAATGGATTGTACCATTTACTTTTTGATTGAGGTGATGAAACTTGTGGTGATGACATTCCACCATGATATAAAGGTTCGGATTGTGTGACTGTCCTCGCTGTTCTTAAACTCTCTCTTTCTCCCCCATGATAAGCTCTTAAATATGCAGAGTGAACACTGTCAACTAATTCTCTTACTATCATTGGAAATAGTTTTATTTTCTGTGATATATGATTCTTTCTAATCTCATCAATATAATCTGTAATAGATTCTCCTAATTCTTCTATATAAATCTCGCCATCTTTATATTCAATATTTGCAACATACTTTCCATTCTTTAGTAAGGTAACTTTATGTCCTATTAAATCTTCTATTTCTTTTTTAATATCTATTGTCATCATCATATCATCATACTTATTAAAAATAAGATCGTTTAATTCCCATCCAAAATCATGAACTTTCCATTTGATAACATCTTCAGAATAATTAGATAGGATTGTATTTCTGTTAAGATAGAAATACATGACATTCATTATTGTTTGTACTCCATTCTCATTAAAAGGCATCAGGTCTGGATCATCAGGTTCATCATAAAATACATTTCCATCATCATCATACTTAATTATATCACCTTTCAATAAATGGTAGATTCTATCTATGTCTTCTTTCAAATCTAATTGCCATCTTATTAAATTGTCCTGTCCTTCACTTCCAAATAAACCCATTTGAGTATGCAATCCTTTTGAAGCTTCATCAGCTCTTTGACTTTCTTCATTAAGTTTTCTATTCATATCAGTTACATAATTCTCTTCATCAATATTCATCTTAAAAATCTAGGCCTCCTTAATCCTATTCCTCTTTCTCTTCTGGCTATCTTGATTACATCTTCTCTGGTTACTCTAATTGGTTTTAAACCAATTGCTCTAGCTGTAAATCCCTCGCTGATAATTATATCTTCTCTAGGAAAAGGAATTCTATCTCTATCTTTTTTCTTTATCTTTGCTTTTTTGAATTTGAATATGGGAAGTAGAGGAGGAGGTAATATTTTAGATTTAATTCTTATTCTAGGTACAAAAATTTTAATTCTAGGGGTTTTTATTTTTAATCTAAGTCTTTGTTTTGTTCTTAATCTAAGTCTTTGTTTAGTTGCTTGTCTTAGTTTAGCAGACTGTTTAACTTTTTGAATTGATCTGGTTGCTTGTATTGATGCAGCCTTTTCTAAATTTTTTAATAAGGAAACTTGTTTTAATCCTAATTTAGATTTTTCAGAGACTGATGGTTTTATTTTTGCTGATATTTTTGGTATGGATGATTCAAATGGTCTTATCTTCGGAGATATTAATAATTTAGGTGATGGTTTTATTTTCCCAGCTTCTTTTACTATAATCCTTTTTGCTCCTCCTCTTAATCCTCCTATTTGTATTGATATTTGTTCTAATTCTTGTCTGGATAATTGAGGGGTAAGAGCTGCCTTCTTTCCTTTTGGTACAACTCTAATTTCTCTTTTTTTTACAACATCAAACCTTCTTCCATCTCTTGGAAACTTCTCTATTCCAATTCTTCCTTTAATTTCTGGATCAGAAATCCTTTTAGGGATTTTTTGTTTAGATATTCTTCCTATTGGAACATCAGTTCCTACAAACTCAAAAAATTCTTCTCTTGGTCTTACAACTCCAACAATATCCTGTACTTCAAGTTGCTTAGATACTTTTCTTGGTCTAATTCTAGTTGTTCTCTTTAAATCTCCAAATCTTAATGCTCTATCAATTTGTCCTCTAGTTATTTCCCTAGATGCTGATCTTGAAACTATTACTTTTCCTAAATCAACACTAGCTTTTACATTTCCACTTAATTCTTTAACAAGTCTTGCTGTTCCAATCTCTTTTGCTCGACCACCAAATTTTATTTTAGTTATAATTCTTTTTCCAGCTTCCTTTTCAATTAAAAATCCTTTTCCAACACCAAGACTTGACTTACCAACTTCTTTTGATACTTGTGTAGATATTCCTGAAACTGTTTTGCCCCCAGTTCTTAATTCAGCAAGAATATCTGTTCTTACTAAACCATCCTTAGTTGGTTTGGCTCTAGCAATGAATCTTGTTTCAATAACTGGTGTTATTTGTTTTGTGCCTATAACTCTTGATAATGCTTCTGGTGTTGTTGCAAGGGCAGGTCCAAAGAATCCAAACTTACCAAATTCAGTTATAGGAACTTTAGTTTGTAAACCTCTTTCAAGAAGTGCCTTAGAATCAAATCTTCCCATCCTTATATCTGGTGATACAAATAAAATTCCCTTACTAACTCTTCTTGCAAAAGGATCAGTTAATTTTGCTCCTTTTAATTCGATAAATTCCTGTAATAAAACTTTTCCTTCACGCTTACCTTTCTTTATATCAACCAAGCCTCTTTTTTCTCTGCTAAGTTTAGGTGTTGGGAAAAAACTTTCTTTAAGGGCAATATCTCTAAAAGTAAAGTCTCTTTTTTCTGGTGCTTCAATAGGACTTATTTCAACTTCCCCCACCCTCGTAGGAAAAGCTAATTTTTTTTCAGTAACTTCTGCTTTAACTCCAATACCTGTTCTTCTTGTTATTAATTCCTCTCCTCTAGGTATAGCTTCTCCAAATCCAACTCTTTTTCTAGCTTCTAAAGTTCTCTGTCTAATTGTTCTCTCTTGAACTTCTGATATTCTTCTTGGAGTAATTATTGGTTTAGGTCTTACTTCTTTTACTTCTTCTACTGCTTCAATTTCCTTTTTTGGTGCAGGTTTACGAGGTGCAACCCTTGCAACTCTTGCTCCTCCACTTGTACCTCCTAGAATTAATGTTCGACTTACTCTAACTCTTGGAGCAACTTGAACAACTCCACCAGCTTCTCTTTTCTTTTGTTCTATAAGTCTTAATGCTCTTTCTCTTACTTCTTGAGCTCTAGTTTTCTTAACCATCTTCTAAAGTTAATTTTTTATTTATTGAAGCTGATCTTGGGATATAATCTTCGGTTTTATAACCTTGAATGATATTTTCAGATACTTTTACCCTATCACTTACAGAATATAAATCTTTTTTATCGAGGGTGAATATAAAATGAGAAGAAACAATAGATATTAGAATTATGACTAAGGAAATTAATAAAACAATTAATTTTATAATCTTATTACCCATTTTGATATTATTAAGGATAGTAATGTTTATAAATTATGGTAGACTTTTGTAAATATGAATAGTAGACAAATTAAAGTAAAAAAAAACTTAAAGACGAACTAGATTCTTTAAAAATGGATAACAAACAAACTTATAGTGAAGTTATAGAAGGATTATTACAAAAATATCGAGAATTAACTTTATTAATTGAGGAGAATGATAAAAGAGATGGTAGATAGAAGAGATGAATCATCAGCACCATTCAATATGGCCCTTGCAACTTTAGAAAGAGTGAATGATATATTAAAACAGATTTCAATAAGCTCTGTTACTATTCTTGATCTTAATAATAGAAATTATGTTAAATATAAATTATTAAAAGAGTTATATCAAACATCTGTTCCATTAATCGACGATAAAGAGACTAAAGATGATTTAAGAAAGAAAATTAATAAGATGCCTTCGGATCATTTTAAAAAAAGAGTTAATCAAGTGACTAAATCATGGAAATTAATTTGTAAGACAGACACAGAAGATACTATTGATGAATTGGTTGAAGAAATACAGGAAGCATTACAATTATCAAGATATTTCATGCCATCTAAACATGATCCGAAGTTTGGTTGGCGTGAATCTTAAATATTTAAGATTGGAAATGAGAATATGGTAAAAGTACAGGCAGGAGAGCATAATTATTATCTTGATGGTTATCTTAAAGCTAATTTAGATAATTTAAAGAAGAATGTGAGGAAAGATTATGATGCTTTCGTCTTAGTAGTTGGTAGAGAAGGTTATGGTAAGTCAACTATTGCTGCACAGATGGCAAAGTACTGTGATCCGACTTATAATTTGGATAGATGTGTATTTACAGCCGAACAATTCCTAGAAGCTGTCCAAAATGCAGAAAGGTATCAAGCAATTCAGTTTGATGAGACAATGGGCTATCTAAGTTCAAGACAGAACATGAGTAAGTTCAATAAAACATTAATTAAGATCATGAGTGAGATGAGAAGTAAGAATCTGTTTGTATTTTTATGTATTCCTAGCTTTTTTATGATGGATTGGTATGTAGCCTTCCATAGAACAACAGGATTGATCTATACTTACAAGAGAACAGCCTTTGCATCCTATGATTACCCAACAAAGAAGAAGTTATACATGACTGGGAAGAAATTTCATGCCTATTCTGTCTCTCCAAACTTCAGAGGGGCGTTTGTTAAGTACTTTCCACTTGATAAGGTTGCTTATGAGAAGAAAAAGCAGGAAGCGATAAAGCAATGGGGCGATAATATCAGATTTGATTCTAAATGGAAGGAACAGAGAGATATTTTACTTAAATCTTGCGTTGAGAACAAATATTACACTACAAAACAGCTATCAGACCTCTTAGGGCTCTCATTGAGGCAAATACAGACCCTATGCAGCCATATAGAGGATAAGTAGTGAGATTTGTGGCAGTTATATTAAATATACTTAGATAAGGATGGATTGAGAGGATAGACCAAGAGATTGATTGAATCACCGGATTAAAGGCCTCCTATTATGTATAGGGCCTGTGATTTATTTTTCTTCTTTCTTTGGCCCACCTTTCTTTCTTCTTTTTATTAAAAAATATATCTATTGTTCTTTGAAGAATTACAAGAAGAACATAATGGTTGAACATCATCAATAGTATAAATAAAATCCTTTGGAGCTTTTGATATTGGAATTATATGATCCATAGTAAGTTTTTTCATTCCAACAAAATTTCCGCAATTTACACAATTACCATTAGCTGACTTAATCTTTATATCCCAATCACTATCTGAAAAATTATGATCTATATTCTTTAATCTTTGTTTTCTTTTGATTTTATTTAACTTCTTTTTAAATCTAAAATCTGATTTGTTTTTGATTTTATTATATCTAAATCTAGCATAACAATTCTTACAAAGATCAAATGCTTCATGTAATTTATATTTATTACATTCTAAACATTTAATTATTATTTTTGATTTATGAGTTTTATTGTAATTTTTAAAGTATGCTCTAAGATAGCATCTTTTACATTTGCCCTTCGCTTTATGTTTTAGAAATTTTTTACAATCTAAACACTTAATTATTCTGACCATAATATAATAAGATTTTGTTATTTATAAATCTTAAAGGGGAAACCTTTTTGATAGTTAACTATAGTTAATTCTAAACCGAAAGGTTTAAATAGTTATTATTATTATTATTATTAATTAAATCAAGAGGTTATAAAATGTTTAACTGGATCAAAAGATTCTTTAGAAATAAGGGATCATATATGTTTTATGATAAGACAAGGAAGCAATGGATGCTTCTTTGTTTTTGATTTTATTAAAATGGTAAAAAGTAAAATAATAGGATTGATAGGAATTTTGGGAATCTTAGGATCATCAATATTTTTAAGTCAAGCAGAAATGGAAACTCAAATAATAGGAATAAAACAAGAAGAGATAAGTTTTGATCTCAAAAACTATTCAGAGATTATTATAGAGTTAGCAGAAGATACAGCTAACTCACATGATTACAAGTTACATAAATTTGATTGTACTGATTTTAGCAAGGAATTACTTAAGAAATTAATACATAAAGGCTTTGTAGCTTATTGTGAGTATGGTATATTGAAAAATGCTGATTATCCATTACACACTTGGGTAATAGTAGAAATAAACAATCAGAGAGTTCCTATTGAAGCCACAGGAGGCTATATAATAGGAGATGATGAATATAAAGAAAATTATCTAGTAAGAGGTAGAAATTATTGTATATAAGAAAAAATGGAAAAAGAAATTAATTTAGATAAAAAAATTAAAGTGTGGGATAAAATATCACCTTATTCAACACCAAAATCTAAACTAGAAATTAAGAAAGAATTAAATTTGAGTGATGAAAAAGAATATTGGGTTTGCATGGATTGTGATAAAGGGAATCCACATTATTTTAATACTGAAAAACAAGCTTATAATTATGCTAAAACAGCAAAATTAAAGAATTTTATTGTAGGGAAGGAGTGTCATAATTAAAATGGAAAAAGAATTTAATTTAAGTAAGAAGAGAAAATGCAAGGTTTGCAATAAGAGTTTAAGAAAATCTAACTGGGGTAATTATGATTATCCTATTAATAATATACATGATAGTTGTGCTAAGAAATAAAATGGATAAAGAAACAATAAAAAATATGATGAAATGTTCTAATTGTGATTATGAATGGAAACCTAGAAAAGAAAATCCTATGAGCTGTCCTAGATGTAAAAGAAGATGGGATTATCCCATGTTAAAGGAAAGTGAAAAATGATTAAAGATATTCAAATTTTAGATGCTAAGGGGCAAATGTATGAAACCCCCCAGTCACCAAACGATCTTATTAATAATCGAAATTATATAAATTCTTCTTTTTTGGAGCTTGAAGGCTCTTTGGACATATATATACATAGACATATATGGATAGAGAGGTATGTATGTATGTATGTATGTTTTGATTTATATGTATATACCATAGCCATATGTTTTATGTCCATACTTTTTTTCGATCAAAATAAAGGAGTTGTATGGATATATATGGATATGTCTATATATGGATAAATGGGAGTAAATACACATATTTATTTGGATGATGAAACTAAAAACTTACTTAATAATATTAGGAAAATAGAACCTAATTTTGTTTTATCCAATTTTGTAAGGGGTAAAATATTGGAATATCATGGTAATTTATTAGAAAAAACATTGGATATATCTTATATTAAAGAAAGATTAAAAAATGTAGAAATTGATGAAAACAAGATTATTAAACAATCTAACTATTTTAGAGATTTATTAAAACAAGCAAAAAATAAAAAATATAAAAAAGAAATAACTGAAAAAAATAATAAAAAAATGCAAGAATCAAAAAAAGAAGAAAGGATACAATCTTTCATAAATTCAATGAAAAATTATTATGAAATCAATGGGACTAAAAAAATAAGAAAATTAGCAGAAAGATTTGGAGAGAATAGTAATGAATTAACTCTTTTTGATTTTATGTTAGAAGAAGGATATAAAGAGAGGGATATAAAGAGAGTAGACAATATTGAAATCAAATGAAATCCGAAAAACAAAAAAAACTCAATGAAAGTAAGTTTGTAAGAGTATGGTGTACAAACTGCGGAAAGAGAAAAGTGTATATAAATTATGCAGATACTAAAAAACTTAAATGTGAAAAATGCGAGGGCATATTGAAGGAGTATTAAGATGAAAATGATAAAATTAGAGCTAATAATTGTAATATTTACATTAATGTTTTTTATAGTTATATTCATAATTGGTATTACTTCTAGTAATGATATGATTAAACAAGTAGGAGATGATGGAAAATTCTGTGAATATGAAGGAGGGATTTTTGAAAGACCGGATAGTTGTTTTATCAAAGAAGGAAACAGTTATGTAAAATATGAGGTTAAAGAAATCGAAGGAAAGAGGTTTTTGATAAGATGAAAAAAAGAAATATTCCTGAAAAAGAAGAAAAATTCATAAGAGAAATAAAATCTTTAACTAATTGGGCAGTATTTATTACTATTGTAATGTTTGTATCTCTTATAATTAGCACGATTATTGGAGATATAAAAGGTATGTTATTTTTTGGATTTACACTTATATCATCCATATTATCAATAGGATTAATTTTAAAAATGTTTGAGATGTTTGCCCATTCAAAATATTTTGAAATTATAATTAAAGAACTGAAGGAGAAAATAAAAAATGAAATTTGAATTTTTCTTATTCAATGCAATCATGGGAATTGCAATGTCATCATTTATGTTTTTGCTTGGATGGATTTCAAATTCACCTGATCTTTTTGATGCAGGTAAAGTTTTACTTATAGTTACTTTTAGTCTTGGAATATTTCAGGAAATTGTTTTTTGGATAATTACTAGAAAAAAAACTGAAAGGAGGCCTAAAAATAAAAAATGACATACAAATTAGTAGAACCTAAGACATGGAAATATGAAAATGATGGAGATACAATTGAAGGAATCTTAATTAAAGCAGAACCAAGTTATAATTATAACAATAAAGTTTATACTTTGAGAACAGACATAGGATTACAGATTGTTTTTGGAACAACTGTATTAGATGATAAAATGGGTTTAGTTACCAATGGAGCTAAAATAAAAATAGTCTACAAAGGAACTAAAGAATCTGAAAAAGGTAAGAATCCTATGAAGATGTTTGAAGTTTATCTTGATGAAGATGATGTTAAAGATGTTAAAGATGTTAAATCAGCTTCATTAGTTTCATCAGATGAATTAAATACTAAAGATGTAACAGACCCTTTATTTTAAATAAATCATAGGAGGTTTAAAAATGACAAAAGGAGAAACTGAAATTACTGAAAAAGAAGAAGAACAGGAAAAAGAAACTGTTGAAGGAATAGACGAAACAATAGACGAAACTATAGATAATTTAAAAGATGTAAATAAAGATACTGAAAAAGAAATAGAAGATATAGTAGATTCAGTATAATAAATTTATATTTAACTATAATCCATAGTTAAACTTGAGATTGTGTAAGAAATATTATGCAAGTTTATACCTTCCCCAATGATAAGGAGGATTAATGCCTTCTTTGAGGGGTTTATAGTCAACGTGGAAGTTGGATTGACGATCTGTTTTAGTTGTTTGTCCTTCTAGACTCTTTTTAACGAGACTTCCAATGAGGGATTATCAATCCCTCATTTATAATCAAAATAAATCAAAAACAAAATAGAAAATGAAATTAAAGACAATACTTAAAGAATATGAAATGCCTGATGAATTTTGGGATAGATTAGAAAAGATACTTGAGATTGAAACCAGAGAAGCATATGAAAGAGGATGCGTATCTTCAACCCAAGATGTACCAAAGAGATTTGATAACCCAAAATCTGCTTATGCTTATCTTAAAGATAAAGCTAAAGAAGGAGAAACTATAATTGTAGACGAAAGAGCTAATATTATTCATCCAAGAACGATTAGTAGGTTTACAAAGGATACCAAAAGTGAACTATGCATACTAACAGGAAAAAAAGGTTATGTTAAGGAAGAAGATTGTCATTGTTTTTGTTGTGGAGATCATAAGGGAAGACAAGACGCACAAGACACCCAAGATGCACTTACATTTTATAAAAAAGTTGGTGACGTTGATAAAGATGGAAACGTGATTCAAGAAAAAAGCGAACAAGGAGTGAAGAACAATGAGTAAAGAAATTATCTTAGCAAGTATTGTTGCACTAATCGTATTTGGAGGTATTCATTTAATATTAGAAAAACATGCAGAATTAAGGAGACTATTAAATGAGAACACAAATCAAGACCATCATGCACCAAATGAGGATAAGAATGGATAATTATATTTTTCATATAGAAGGAAAGGGAATGAATGCAAAGATTGAAATTAAAGGAAAGGAAGACTTTGAAATTGTAAAGAGATTATTAAAAATAGTTAAAAAGAATTTAGAAAAGAACACAATTCAGAGCAAAAGCGTAGGAGGTAAAAATGGTAATTAAGATAGTGAAGAAAATAGGAGAGGGTACGTTGCAAGATGCAATTAATATAATACAGAATAAATTTAATTCAGAATTTGGAGATTTTCTAGCAGAGGGGATTGTGTTGAGACCTAAGATTACATTATTTTCAAGAAAAGGTGATAGGATAATTACAAAGATTAAGCATAGAGATAAGTTCCAAATGGTTGCGAAAAGTGAAGGAGAAGGAAACGATGATTAAACAAAGACAATTATTCAATAAAGGTTTGATGTTAGCAGAAGTTGAAAGTAATTTTAATAAATTATTAAATACAATCTCAAAACAAGATGATGAAATAGAAAAATTAGAAACTCAATTAAAAATATCAAAAAAGAATGAAACAAGCCTTGCTTACGCTCTTTGTGAAGAATTAGGTATTATCAAGACTAAAAAAGAATTTGAAAGGTATATGGAACAAAGAAATAAAGATCCTTTAGATGAAATCTTTGTTGATAAGAAGGACACAGAAGTTGCGAAGAACGCACCTGAAAAATTCACTAATTCAAAAGAAGCTAATGATTATTTAAAAAATAATGCTAAAGAGGGAGAAACTATTATCTTAGATGAAAGAGAAGTTGCGAAAAACGAACCCAATCATAGTCCTGAGCCGATGTCGACTAAGCAAGATAAGAATGAGGACTTGCCTCAGGACACCTCAACTCAAATTAAACAGGAGCTTGATAAGGATTATGAAAAATGAAATCAAATATTTCTCTATGTTCACAGGAGTCGGAGGATTCGAACTTGGATTCCAAGTTAGTCAAGGAGAACCAGGTACATCCGGCAATAGATGCAAACTATTTCAAGGGGATGAGCAATCAGCGAAAAGCTTTACTTGTATCGGATTCTCAGAAATCGACAAATACGCAAGTGAACTCCTCTCCAAAAAATTCCCATCAGTTAAAAATTGGGGAGGCGCCACAAAGATTATACCAGGAGAGTTACCAGACTTTGATCTGCTTGTTGGAGGATTTCCTTGCCAATCATTCTCAATTGCTGGAAAGCGGAGAGGATTTTCTGACACTAGAGGCACAATGTTTTTTGAGATTAGCAGAATACTTGAAGTTAAAAGACCTAAGCTTATACTCCTTGAAAACGTTAAGGGCTTACTCAATCACGACAAAGGGGAAACTTTTAAAGTCATCCTTCAAACGCTGGAAGAATTGGGGTATGAAACTCAATGGATGGTACTTAACAGCAAATTTTTCGGAGTACCCCAGAACAGAGAGAGGGTATTCATTATCGGAAATCTTAGAGGAGAATGTAGACCAGAAATATTACCTTTCGGAGAAACAGAACGAGAGGGTAATGAGGGTAGTGAAAGGCAAACTACTGGAGCTGTCAAGTGGGGATGGGGAAAACTCCAAAATGATGCAACCTATCTCATCCATAACATCTACGGGGGATTTGGAGAAAGCAAAGTTAGAGAATTCAAAAAATACTCACCAACAATCCAAACTCCCTCAGGAGGAGGGAGCATTCCAATGATAGTTGCAAGTCGTGGAAGAAATCCAATGAATTCTTCAAATAGAACAGTTGGAAGTCCAACTGAACAAAGGTTAGAACCTAACTCTGAAGGAATTTCTAACAACTTAACTTCAGTTCAGAAGGATAATTTAGTAATGGAAAATGCAAATGCCGTAACCCCTGACGCCTACCTTACTGATGGTAAAAGAAAAAGAGTTGATGGGAAAGCAGTTTTAACTTCAATGCACGAAAGAAGAATCAGAAGATTAACTCCAACAGAATGTGAAAGATTACAAGGATTTCCTGATGGATGGACAGAAGGATTTTCAGATACTCAAAGATATAAAATGATGGGGAATGCTGTAACTGT
>SDBV01007455.1_pt1 | contig 14953 bp, 19 predicted proteins | sample 2277081 | NCBI WGS metagenome assembly SDBV01 (sample SAMN10402039, study PRJNA504765) | marine sediment metagenome | isolation source: marine sediment core GS10_PC15, 223 cmbsf | place: Arctic Ocean: Southern Knipovich Ridge | collected 2010
GTACTACGTCGGTTCCGCCGGCGGTGGGTTCCCTGGGATGGGCGACACGATACGTTACTTACACCTTTCCGAGTGCGGTTCATGGGATAAATCTCCAGTTCATGTTGATCCCGAAGCAGTCTTGTTCGACTTGAAGCCCGCGCTTCCTACTGGTGCTACACAGAAGGGAACGGTGATAATCCGCGAGTCCACCGGCAAGCTGAGAGGCGACTGGTGGTCGAGAACCTACGAAGCGGCAAAGAGTGATGATGACGAATATGTGAATATCTTCCTGCCGTGGTTCCTTCAGGAAGAGTACCGCAGGGATGATCTCGCCGATGATATTCTCTCGTTGAGTGACTACGAGCAGGGCGTCGTTCGCCTGGCCAAGCGGGATTATGATCTTAGTGTGGATCATGCCCAGTTTGCATGGCGCCGGCATGAGATAAGACAGAGCCCGTTCAATGGCAACGTCGAGGAATGGGCCTGCCGATTTCCTTCAGTTGAAGACGAGGCGTTTCTGGCTGTTGGTTTGGCGCAGTACACGCCCGAAATGATGCGTAACGCGCGGGCGACGCAGCGCGATCTAATCTGGCGCGGGAACCTGTTTATCGAGGGCGATCCGAAGGATGCGAAGTGGACCGCCAACGACAGCGGTGAAGTATCTATCTGGCGTGAGCCCGATCCGCGATACCATTACGTTCTTGGGGCTGATTGTCAGTGGGGCAAGTCCCAGGATAGTGACTTCGATTCCCTCTTCGTCGAGTGCCTGGAGACTGGTGAGGTTTGCGCGAAGGTTCGCGGCAAGTGGCCCATGCACGAATGGGCGGCGAAAATCGCGGCTACAGGCTACCGATACAACATTTGTCCTGTAGCTCCTGAGCGCAATGCCCGTGCCGGTTCGGCTGCTGACGGTGTGATGGCCACCTTGCTTGGGAGTATTGCGTCATGGCGATACCCGAATGTCTGGGTGCGCAGCAAGCAGAAGACCCTTCGACCCCGGGTTGAGGACTATGGCTGGTGGACGGATGAGCACTCCAAGCGAGACATATTAGCTTACTCACAACTTCATACCTTAGAGAAGAGCTTCGACTGGGCCGATAAGCACACGATCGACGAAGCCGGTACGATAGTTCGACATGACGATGACAGTATCGGTGCGCCCGATGGGATGCACGATGATGACTGGATGGCCCGGATCATTACGGCCTATGTAGCGCACAGGGAGCGGGGGACAACTCAACTGTACGTTGAGCCCACACCTTCAGTCTTCACGTTCAGGACCGTGCAAGAGCGCATGGCGGAAGATGTATTGGGGGAAGTTAATGCCGAATGAATCTAGAGAACTAACCGGCAACCGGCCCAAGGACTACAAGGAAACCGCCGCGCCCGTTAAGCGGGAGGGCGAGCAGGTTCGTATGTGGCGGCAACGGATCAGCCGCGCCGCGGGCCTTCTCAATATAGGCGGTCGTGCGAAAGCGGTCGAGCTTGGCGATCAGTACATCAAGGGCTTAGCGGTTACGAAGAACGCCAAGAAGATATACATCGCGTATCTCAAGCCCATGCTTGAGGATATGTATCGCCGGACCTTGCCTCGAATCCCGACGCCAAGAGTCGATGCCAAGAACGATATCGCCGAGAAGGATGAAGGCAGTATTCGCGCGATACTCTCTCAGGACTTCGGCAGTTCGCGCGCGCAGGTCAAGCAGATTGCCCAGCAGTTGCAAAAGGACGATGCCCGCTGGGGGATTGCCATAGCCAAGGTCTCGTGGATTTCTGAGCATGAGACTGCTGAGCCCCCGAAAACGGAGGCTGCTGATCGGGAGGCCCTGGAGGTCGAGCGGGCGTGGGAAGAGAACCGCGATCCCGCACGCGCGAGGGTGTCTGAGGACGACTTGGATTACGTTCATGCTGAGATACACGGGGAGCTTCTTGCCCGGCTTGGGGACGACGATCCGGCCGCGTGGCCGTTGCACGAGCATAATCAGCAGCACGAGGACCGCCAGACCGTCATCACCACTGAGTATCCGAAGCTGGAACGGGTGCCCCCGTATCGGTTTGTTTACGATACCGACGTGCCGTGGCCTGAGCGCGGGTGGGAAGTTGAGGAGAAATCCGAGCGGATAGCGGAACTGCTCAGGCAGGGCTATCGAAATGTGAACCCTCTCAACTGCCCGCCGGAGGTCAAGGAAGGCGAGGTGGCTGCCCCGTATGAGGACTTGACGACACGGATATTCGACATACACGACCGGCGGAACGGGCGGCATTATGTAATTCCTGCCTTGGGTGCGGAAGATGGCCTGTTTCTCCAGAAGGAGGACTGGCAGTACGAGGACGTGGAGATGTATGTGCTGGTGGTATTCCGTCCGGCGGAGCCTGAGCAGACGCATGGTGAATCCACCGTTCAGCGCTGCATCCCGATTTGCGAACGCCTTGGTACTGTGGACTTTTACATCGACCGACATATTGCCGAGCATAGTAATTATCGTGTTGGTGGTCCGAAGGTTGCCAATGACGAGGGTTTCAAGGCCGCATTCAACGACCCGGATCGGAAACATCTATTTGAAGGTCCGCCTGAGTTATGGGCATTGATGAAGGAGATCAAGCCACCCCCGCTTCCGCCTCAGTTAATCGAGGTGCGGTCGATGTTGCTTGGCGAACTTCGCAGGGAGACTGGCGCGGATGCGCAGGATACAGGTGCGCCCAATCCTCACCAGATAAGCGCCACTGAATCTGCCAAGAGGGGTGTGTCGCGGGAGGAACGCAAGACCACTCGGCAGGAGGTCATGGCTGATTTTCTCGGTGAGGTTGGCGAAACCTTCCTGGCCTTGAGGCGCAAGTTTGGAACGTTGGGTATTCGTGTCAGGGTCGTTGGGGCGCAGCAGACGGAGTATCCGACTGTCAATCCCGAACAGCTACCCAAGGAAGTGGATATCTTCTTTGATGTGCGGGGCGAGACAGACGAAGCGAAGCAGGAGCGGATCATTGCTGCCACTGCTGCCAAGGACTACTTGATGGCGATTGGCCTCGCCTACCCAACCGACTGGTCCCTGTTTTCGGAGTGGTTCTTGAGGCAATTGGGGATTAACAGGCCGGAGCAGTTCCGTACCGATGAGGCTGAGGTCGTTGAACCTGGCCAGCAGCAAGGTTCCCCGGGTGTGCCGAACACTCCTGGCGAACAGGCAATCCAGTTCCCTGGCGGCCAGCAGGCCCCAGAACAGGAAAACTTTGCACCACAACAAGATCGTTTACTTGGATAAAGGAGACACGAGATGTCAGAGAAGTTCAGGCTTGGTGATTTGAAGAAGGGCGATGTGCTGCTGCTCGATAGTCCCGTGCGCATGGTGAAGGTCAAAGGGCGCACCACTATCGAGGTGCGGAAGCCGACCGGTATCGAGCAAACGCCGGCCCTTGAGGTGGCTGTCAAGATACCGACCATGCCGATCGAGGGCCTTATCAACGGTGAGCAAGCTGCTGACAACAAGCTGATTGCCAAGGCTGCTCCTGCCGAGTGGACGGAGGTATGGGCCGAGCGATCCATTCATCCGGTGGAGCCCAACCGAAAGCATGGTGGCGTCCTGGAGATCAACGAGGCCAAATGGCTACTGGAACTGGCCTGCGTCGATGAGAAAGGGCGCCCCGAGCGGTTGCAGCGAACGTCACCCGTGCGCGGGCAGGCTATCACCGGCAACAAGCTGGACAGGGCGGTATGGGACGGCATCGAGGCCCCTGTGGACAAGGTTGAGCCAGCCAATGCCTGACATGATCTACAAGTGTCCGAAGTGCGGGCTGAAGGATTGGGCTAAGGGCAAGTGCCCGTTCGATGGTTACCAGTTCGTCTTCTCGCACCTTGTGGGCCTGCCCATTAGCTCCACTGGGGCAACCACTGTTATCGGCGACAAGTTGCCCAGGCATTACGACTGGGCGGCGGGCTGCTGGATAGACTCCAAGAGTGCACGCAAGCGAATCTACGCGGCGAAGGGCTTGCGGCTCAAGAGTTGGAAAGAGCATGTTCGCCAGCACGGCACCACGGGCAGGAAGCCCAAGGTTGTCAGTTATGCGGGGCAAGGAAAGCACACATCATCCGCTGAGCGAGAAGGCGTCTGGACCGGCGACGGTCGGCGCGTTGTCTAAATTGGAGACACGAAACAATGGCTGAAGACACTGAAGTTGTAGAGGACGAGCAGGCTGTTACCGATCCTGTGCCCGATGAGGCTGTGGATCAGGAGCAACTGCCGCCCGAAGACGGACAAGAGGATGCTGAGCAAGATGGTGCGGACGACTTGCAGGAACAATGGAACGAAGTCGCCCCCGATCTGGCTGAGCATATCAAGGACTTATCACCCGAGGCACGCGAAGGGATATTACTAAAGAGACTGGCCGCACAATCAGGAGGTGCGCCCCCAGACGGTGACGACCCCAAAGTGGGCGTTGCGACAGAGGGGCAAGAGACTCGGACGCCGCCGGTCCCCGATATCCCGCAAATCGACAGTGAGCGCTTCGTTTCCGATGTGAAGCAGGCGTTCGACGACGGTGACAGTAAGGCGCTTGGTAACTCAATCGCTGAGGTGTTGCGTTACGTCGATGGATGGACTCGGTTGGTTGGAGGTGCATGGAAAGAGGCCGAGAACAAGATGGCTGGACTCGAAACGAAGTTCACCAAGGCTACCAGGCCGGCGATTTTCCGGCAGGCTTTGGCGGGCGTTCGCGGAGCCGCAGAAGGCGACATCGCCGCTGCGGAGGCTATCATGGAGTCCGGGGAAGCGACTACGCCACAGGCGGCGCTTTCCCTGGCCGTGTTCAAACGGCAAAACGAACTTGCCGGCACCAACAAACGTAAACCTGGCGACGATGCTAAGCGTCGCGCACAGGGGGTCGCTGCTTCGCGTTCTTCCGGCGGATCTCGCCAAAAGGGGCATCCGGTTCAAAAGATTCCCCAGGGCGAAAAGGGCTATGCCAAACTGCTGGAGGCGGCGGAGGAGTAAGAGAAGTAACTTCACAATTAGGGGGGCCTTTCAATGGCCGAAAGCAACACGTATGTTGGCGTTGTCTCCGGTAGTGGTGTAATGAGCCGGGGGACGTACCAACTCTTAACATCGACGGACCTCATCTCCAAGAGCATTCAATGGGCCACGTTCAACAAGAACCCGTTTATGAAGGCGGTGGGCCTGGAGGCGTTTGGGGTTGCGGGAGTCACGGACATCGATGCGTTCGGCAGGGCAATGCCGAGCGGCCGTATCATCGATTACGATGAAGGGATCTACGCCAGGAAGGGGCAGATCTTCGCAACTGCCGGCACCAGCTTCCACGTTGGACGGCTGGGTAACTTCAACCCGGAACTCGTGGAAGGTGGGGACGAGTACGCCTACGCATGGCACAGGCTCGTCAACGTTCAGTACATTCCTGACGTAGACGTTCAGGACAATGGCAAGGGCCACATCAAGATCAAGGCCCAGAAGCTTGAGGGGATGAAGCAGGCGTATGTGCGGGACATCAACTACGCCTTCCTCGGCAACTCAAGTGCGCCTGACTACGCCGGCGGGGTCTACGGGCCGACAACGCTCAGGAGCGACTTGCCGAACCTCATCTCGGTAACGCAGACGCGAACGGTTGGCGGTATCGTCACGACCAATTCGTTCTGGCAGAACGGCATCAAGGCCATTGCCAGCATCGGTGGTGGCGGCGAGATGGACCGCCCGATTACTCTGCGCCGGTCACTGAAGGACGTGAAGAACGACCAGATGACCTTCGCGGAGGCAACGGACGACTACCTTCTGCTGGCGTCTCAGGGGGCGTATCAGTATTACGACCGCCTCATGTATGCCGATATGGTTCAGTCCGGTCGTGGCGGGGCGTTCGGCACGGTTGCCAAATACGACGCTGCGGGCATCGAGCACTTCGCGTTTGGTGCAAGCCCGATGGTGTGGGATCCGGCGGTAACGGTTCCCTTTGGCGCCACGGCGTCAACGGAGTCGATCTACGGCATCCACATCCCGTCGTACTTCATCTCGCTGCGTACCGAGGAAGCCTTCAAGGTGTCTGACTGGGAAGAGCCGCGAGAGCACGACCTCCAGAAGACTCTCGTGTGTTCCATCAAGACACGTTACACGCCTGGCGTGTCGGCGCGGCGTCCGCACTTCGTCGCCTACAACATGCCGGCGAATCCTGACTGAGCCTTGGGGGTTCTGTTCGGGGCTGTATTACTGAGGATACTTACTAGGGGGGCCTTATCATGGCCTATGCTGTTTCGGCGAGTCACACACTCGACAAGCCGGTCATCCATGACCTGGATTCGACTGGGATCACAACGGACGACGGCCAGACTGGATTGCTTGTTCAATCCACTGACGGTCGCAAGTACAAACGTGTTCTTGTGGACGCAAGTTCGGCGTTGACCATTGCTGGCGGGCCTGTCTATCACATGGTAGGCACGACTGCCAACGAGATCACTTCGGACTATACGGATACCAGCGGAAGCGCAGAGTTGATCGGCAATTCATTTGCCGGCGTCGCCTGTGTCGGGACTGATGCCGCTGCTACGGAATACATTTGGATGGAGGTTCCAAACGGCGCTCTCACTGCTGATGCGTCGTGCTCTACGGAAGTTACGGTCTGTGCCGCCCTCATGGCGGCAGATGATCTGTATTTCCAGATCGCCGACAGTGACGCTCTTGTCGTGGCAATTGCGATGGAGGCTGACAGCTCGCAGGTTGCCGATATCGTCATGTTGGGATGAACCATTAACAATGACCGGGGCCATCAAGGGGGGCGGTGGCCCCGGCATACTTACACTAGGATACATTTATGCCACCCAAAAATCTTAAGCGGTCAGTTCCCCTGAGTAAAGTGTGGCCGTTCCGTCGTCACATAACCATTAGTGATGTGATGGCAAAGTATCCACCACAGGAATGCTTAGGCGATTGGGAGCCGGATCATCGGTTATACAATGGCCCCACATACGCATTTGCCAGGGCGGTGTATGAAACCCAGCCGCAGGAGGCGACGGACCATCTCCTGCGATTCATAGCGTACATGGCAAGGACAACGCCACCCAGTCACTTGTGGCAGTTGCCGACGTATGAGCGGCTGCCCTACCCCTACGCCGTATATTGGCCATTGGGTTGCGCGTTCCTCAAAGAGAGGAAGGAGCAGCGCAAGTTTGATTGGCTTGTGTGGATGGATGACGATGTTCTTGTTCACCCGCGCGACCTGAAGGCTTTGCTGGACGCCGCCGATCCTGATGATCGTCCGTTTGTGTCGGCGTTGCCTTATGACAGATACGAGCCGCATTGTCCGGCGGTGACTGAGATAGTGGATGGCAAATTGCGGAAGTGGGTTAAGGCGCCCGCGTCTGGGACGCACAAGTGTTTTCATGTTGGGTTATGCTTGGCTGTATTCCACCGCAGCCTGTTCGAGCGGGTGCCTGAGCCGTGGTTTGGCGCGATGCCTCCAATTGAGGGGTTTTCCGGCATTGCTCCCGACTGGTGGTGGTCGTACCAGATGCACAAGGCTGACATAGACCCGTATGTGTGCTGTGACGCGAATGTGATTCACTTGGGCCGGAAGTTGCATGTGGAACGGAATTACTCGGAACAATGGCAGGAGCGCAGCCCGCGCGTTAAGGACTTTCCCGACATGATCGACACGGCGCGCATTATTGCACCGAGCGGGGCATCGACGGCCGAGTGTAAGCCCCACCCTGACGGAAGGTGGAAGTTTGCGACATGAGCGAACCCAAGCGCAAACTTGCATTCGTCGTGCCAACTTGCGAGAGAGACGCGGAGATCACTGTTCTTGCGGTGGAAGGGATTCGTAAGTTCGTCCCCGATGCGTTTATTATCGAATGCCGCGATGACGACCGGACGACCGAGCGCAAGGTTCCCGATGACATTCGGAAGCTCTGCCGCGACGTACCGTATCTCCGCAAGCAAATAGATACCCCATTTATTCTCGACGGCATAGACGACATCTGTATCCTGGACTCTGATTGTTTTGTCTGGCAGTACCCGTCTGAGCTTTTGAGTGGCTATGCCTATCAGGGGCATACGCTGGCTGGGAACCATGATTACAAGTGGGGCTTGAATGTATGGGCACAGATCGGGCTGGTTTTTGAGAAGATCACTCCCTTGTTTTGCGCCGGTATGTTCACGGCCCCTCGTAGCATGTGGGTCTTGAATGAGGGCACAATTTTCGAGTATCTGCGGCGTTGCGCGAAGCTGGGGTTTCACGATCCGGCATGGGAATACTCAGGTGTAACACTGGACCAGGGCCTTGTAGCTGGACTGTGGCGGCGGACGTGCAAGGACAACCCTCTTCCATTCCTGGAATATCCATTAGGCGTCCCCTCGGTTCACCAGAAGATATTTCATGCGTGTTACTACAAGCGAAGGCCGGAGTTTAAGTTGTACCTGAAGGGTTACAGGGAGCATCTTGACAACAGTAATTAAAGAAATACCCCTGCATGGCTATGTCCTGACTCGATGGATTGCCGAGTACATGACGAGTTACGAGATGCGGGGTGCTGAGGTAGGGGTGTTCAATGGTGTGCTCTCTGAATACCTGCTGCACACTCATCCGAAACTATACCTTATGATGGTGGATCAATGGAAGCCGGTATCGCCGGATACTACTTACGGCAAGTCTGGCGATCTGTTGATACACATGCCACCTGGAAGATGGGTGGCCATATACGGGCGGGCTGTTACGCGGACTAATTTTGCTGATCGCAGGCGAGCAATCGTCAGGGAAGATTCGGTTGTGGCTTCTAAAGCCGTGCCCGATGAGTCTCTGGACTTTGTTTTCCTTGACGCTGACCATTCCTACGAAGGTGTGTTGGCGGATTTGCGGGCATGGGCACCAAAGGTGAAGAGGGAGGGTTTTCTTTCCGGGCACGACCTGGACGCTCCTAATTATCCGCGATGGGGTGTCCGCAGAGCATTGAAGGATTTCGGCATTACGAAAATGATTGAGGGTGCTGGAACTACTTGGTGCTGCCTGAAGAGTTGGTTGCCGAAGGAAACAGGATGAAGCCTGTCGTAGTGATTCTGACGTGTCAGCGCGATAGGAGAATGGCTGACCTTCTTGTTTGTGGCATAGAGAGGTATTGGCCCGAAGTCAAGCCCGTGTTGATGGTCGATACTGATAGGTCAACGGAAGTGTCGCTGCCGGCCGATGTGAGGGAAGTAGTCCGTCGCGTACCATATCTGCGAAGGGTATTCGATGCGCCGTACCTTTCCGATAATGGCGAACTGTACTTCCTTGATAGCGACTGCCTGATTTGTGGTCATCCCTCCGATTTCTGCGTTCCGGCCTACCAAGGAGTGCCAGGATTTCAGGATGATACAAAAGGCGTAGAGATATGGCGCGATCTTGGCGTGGAGTTCCCCGTTAGGCCAAGGCTCGTCGGTGGTATGCTGTCGGCACCTACGGCGATGTGGCACGACAACCTCGACCTGTCAATCGCATATGTTCGGGAATGTGTGAAGAGGGGCTATGACAAACTGGAGTTGCCAGGGGTCATTTGTGAACAGACCCTTCAGGCTGGGCTTTGGAAAAAGACGTATCCCGACAATCATCTGGATTACAACAGGTATCCAATCAATCACATGACTTCCGAACAGGTAATAGTTCACCTGTGTTCTGCCAAGGCATGCAATACTCATGGCGGTGTCCTCGATGTGATACTGGATAAATACGAGGCGTCATTCTTATGATCGGCAACGCCAGCAAACTTTTCTGCCATCCTGAGAGGCTTAGCGCGTTTTGGGATAGCGAGCCAGTCGTCCCGATAACCGTCGAGATTCACCCGACGAACAAGTGCAATCAAGCGTGTCGGTACTGTACTGTTCCTCATAACGATGTGACGATGGGCGATGCAGAACTTGCCGATCTGTTGGATCAGTGTAAGGATATCTGTGTCGAGGGCGTGGTGTTCAGTGGTGGTGGCGAGCCGTTGCTGGGGCCGACTGAAACTAACAGGGAAATGCCGACCGGCCTGATAACCAACGGTAGCGTCAAGCCAAAGGATGAGTCTCTATGGGGGCGGTTTGAGTGGGTGCGCTTCAGTGTGGACACGTCTGACTCGGATATGTACGAAGTGCTGCGCGGTGTTCCGATGCCGGATTGTCTCTGTTCTAACATTGCTACTGCTGCGAAGCTGACGACAGTTGGTGTGCAGATGGTTTTGACACCTGCGACAGTCAGTGGATGCTTATCTCTTCTCATTTGGGCCAAGTCGCTTGGTGCGGATTATTTGCACATCAGGCCGGACGAATGTACCGAGAATCCGACGTGGCTCTCCAGGTCGCAGCGGCGTGTGCTGGAGGATGAGGCGGGCGATAAGTTAGAGCTTATTGTCCGTGACGATAAGCATGACATGGTACGCAGCCCTAAGTGTCATGCAGCTAATTTCATCTTGACCGTTGGGGCCGATCTGAACTGCTGGGTATGTGCTTGTGGTTCCCAGCGCACTTGGCTTGGTGACTTGCGACGCCAAAGCTTAGCTGACATTGTGTTCGGTAAGCGTCGTGCAGAGGCAATTGCCTTCATTGACGCCAATGAGTGCCCGCGCATGTGCAAGGGGGCTGGAATCAATGCGGTGCTGGAAGAGTGCCGCAGGCATTCCGATTTCTTATGAGTGAGCAAACCATTATCATTCACGGTATGGGCGCTCAAGGCGAAGTCGTTGCCAGTGCTGCGCGGATGGTGGGCTGGCGGGTGTACCAGACCGACGTGAAGTATGGAACCGAGCCTGGACCTAGCCAGCTACGCCATATAGCTATTGGGGATAATGCAGACAGGAAGAAGCACGATTCTGTATATCTGATAAGTGTCATACATCCTCAAGCATTTGTGGCGGTGGCGGCTACTGTAGGCGGAGGAACATTCGTGGGGCCTGGCGCGGTGATTCATATTGGCGCGACGGTGGGCCGGGGGGCAATCATTAACACGGGAGCCATTGTTGAACATGACTGTGTTGTTGGCGACTGGGCACATATTTCATCTGGTGCAGTGTTGTGTGGAGGCGTGTCTGTGGGTGAAGGAGTCTGGGTAGGTGCACAAGCTGTCGTGAAAGAAAACATTTCCATTTATCCATGGGCAGTAATTGGCTGCGGGGCGGCCGTAATTAAAGACATAACAGAGCCGGGCACTTACGTTGGTGTTCCAGCGCGCCGCATGAAACAGTCGGGGGGCTAAGGGCCGGGCCGGGCGCGCGTGTCTCCTTCACACGCGGCCCGCGCCCGCGCCTTATGGAGAATCTCATGCCAAAGAAATTGCACGGGAAAACGCTAACTGCCAAGGAACACAGGCAATGGAAGCTCGTCCGCGACAAGACCGGCAGTGGCGCGAAGGCGACTGCCGCCGTTAATCGCAGGCGGAGGAAGAAATAATGGTGGACCTCGACGCCGAACTTGGCCGACTCATTACTCTTTTTGGGTATGCCCCTGTTTTACAAAGTATTGCCATTTCTGCACAAAATACGGCCGACGTGTATGGTAGTGATAATTCCCGATTTGCCGTGATGACGAAGGAGTGGGCTGAGCAGGCCAGAAAGCATTTTGAGCCTACGAGGCGGAGGAAGAAATAGTGACCAAAACAAACTACAAGGAAGCTGGCCTTACACTGGCGCAGGTTGAGAATATCATTTCCGAGTCTGTCTGGAGCGCTGCGGATTATTCCACTAGCACTTCTGCCCAGCAACTGAAGACGGACCAGGCGCTAACTGCCGCCGCCCATGCCGCTGAGACTTGGGATGGTGTTCCCTGGTGGTGGCAGAGGGAAACTGCCACTTGGCAGACGAGCACAAAGACGGTCGCCACCGTGGCCAACAGTGGTGCGGCGCGGGCTAGTAACGTGGTTACGATCACGACTACGGCTGTTCATGGCTTGGCAGTAGGACAGTTCGTGAAGATTACCGACGTATCGGATTCGACGTTTGACGGGACGTTTGAGGTTGCCACCGTTCCTTCGACCACGACATTGACCTATGCACAAGTTGGCGATGCGGTCGGCGCGACCACCGCAGGGACAGGTAGTTTGTATGTGGTGTCGTACCCGCTGCGTGAGATAGCCGTTACCGGCGCCGTTGTCGCTGACAGTGAGGTGATGCTGGACTTGTGGGGCATCGAGGAAATCTACTACGATAATGACTGGCCGCTTCAGCAGATTTCGTGGAGAGAGTATCGAAGGCACCTTGTCATCCTTTCACCTACGGGTTCATCAATACCTTACGAGTATGCGTTGCACGGGCGCAAGCACGCTTCGTTGAGCGGTTCGAGGCCGTTCATCTACCTCTGGCCACCGCCGGCGGACGCCTACAACATCTCTGTGGACTACATCAAGCGGCATACGAAGGTGACTGGCGGTGCAGACGGTAGCAACGATATGGAGCTCATCGTCCCCTCGGAGTACCAGTGGGGCATCTATATCAACGGGGCTGAGTGGCTCCTGCGCCATGAGATAACCGACATGGCCAGTATTCGGGAATGCCCAGGCTTCATGGAGGCCATTAACCGAATGCGAGCCAGTGATCCGACCCTGTACGATAAGGGCCGGACGAGCGACAAGTTCCCCGATGCCGTTGGCTATCTGCCTCACGATCGTAGGATCATCTGGTGGGCTGACGGTGGCAGAATGATACAGAACACGGTGAGCATCTGATGGCTACCAGTGCGCTGGAATACGAGCCGAAAGCGAAGTATCGTAAGGAATGGCGTGAGAACTTCCGGCGGTTCAAGCAGCGCGGTTATGTGGCCGGGCAAGGGGCTACTCTTGCTGGGCTGAGCCTGGAGCGTGGCGATACGCTTTTCGACGATGCAACGTTTGAGATCATAGAGTCTCATTTCGAGTACGCCAAGGATGGCTCACGCATAGCCGTCGTTGTGGCAATGCTATTCGACACAGAATAAAGGGGAAGATTATGGCTTGGGCGGAAATGTCGGGGACCAAAACGATAGATAGTCACGGGCAAGGGCCGGGGGCGCACTATACCGATTTTATCATCAGTTTCATCGGTGTAGAAGGGACCGACAATCTTGCTGCGGCCCTGCCGATACCTGGCGATCTTTACACAGATGTTGTGAGTGGCGGAACACTTGATTCAGCCCATGGCACCATCGCCTTTGATGCTGAACCCAGCATTATTCAGGTAGGGGAGTCCCATAAGCTGACAGAGATCAAGTGCAGGGTGACTTGCCGCTTTAGAGGCTGGCACAAGGAACCATAGAATTATGGCCCTTTCACTGTTCCGAACAATTACGCGCCGTCTTGACGACAAGGCGTGGGCCGTCACTGAGATATACGGCGCTCCTCATAGCGAGCGAGTCGGCCACGAGGCTGCGCTGTGGGCCAGGATTCCCCCTGGATATTCCGGCAGGGAAGCTCCAATCGCCGTGCAGGTGACAACCGATACAGCGTTCTTCGGTGGTGGCGGAACGGATGCGCTCACGAAGGATCGCATCGTCGCCCAGTTCAGGACGCCCACGGTTGAAGAGTACATGCTGCGGTATCCGTCGAAGGGGGTTGTGCATGGCCGGTCGTACCATCGCGGCGACAAGATCAGGACTGACAAGAATGGCCTGACGATAACCGGCATCGACCCGACTGACACGACAGGCAGGACCATCTGGCAGATTATCGAGGGTTCCGACATGGCCCGAAGGCCGCAGACGGCCTTTACCGTCCATGCCATCGTCAAAAGCAAGAGCATCTACATTGACCAGTTCATTGATAAGCTGGGCAAGCTGAACTCCACGATAATGACGAAGCTGGGGCGCTTTGGGGCCAGCGCCAAGGAGCTGCTGTTTTTTCAGCTTGCCTTCCAGCCAACTCAATTCGACAAGAACAAGTGGATCGTTGACTACGGGTTCCTGTGGACGGGCGTGAAGGGTAAGACCTGGGACACGGTGACGCTGGCGAGGAAGTTTACAAAAAGTGCCGTAGATGTTGTGTTGTTCGATGTCGATGGTACTGATACAGGCCGGAAAAAGCAGACCCACAGTCTTGTGCCAACAAGTGACACGCGATACGCCCGTATCTATGACACGGCCAACCTTTCGCCGATAAACGCCTTATGTCAGTGGTAAATTAGCGGGGCGGGCCGGTAGCAATCTTGTTCCAAGACCATTTGCCTCTGCGTTCAAGCAGTCGGTAAACATCGCCGGTTCCTTGATTGATGACAAAGACGTAGTTGTTGTCGCCCGGTTCTGTCATTTGGAATCGGACTTGGCCTATGGGCGCGGCCGCTTTTGCCTCCTTGTCCATGAAGAAAACGACCAGCAGGCAGAGGGCGACGCCTAGCAACAATCCGACGAACAAGCTCTTTGTGTCCATGAAAAACTCCTTGTTATGAAACGATGTTATCCGAAATAGGTTCTGGTTCAGCCTTTGGTGTGAGTATCACGCCGAACACCAGATTCGTCCTCGTGGACTTCGAGGCAAGATATGGTTCTTGCCATCTTTCGGCGAGCACGGCCGAGCACACACCCACAACGATGATTACCGTTTCCTCCCAGGCAGCCAGAAATACGAGTGGTCCGTGAATAAATGGCGTGATGTACAACGTGATCACCATCCAGATTGCCGTCGATGCAAGGCGATAGACAAGCACCGCGACTGCAAATGCAAGCCATAGCTTCAACCAGATAGACCGCGAATCGTTTGAATTAGTGTCCATCGGTATTGTCCAAGAGGCTGCCTAGTTTACGACGAGTGGGACTTGATGGATGAAGAGGTCCGCCAAAAGGCGTTAGGTCGCATGGGAGCGTCTGAGGTCAAGCAGGAAGCGGATGCGATGATACGCAGAGTCCTGGAGCAGACACGCGAGCATTCCAACAGAGAGTCCCGAAAGATACTCAGCCTTGCCATCCAGAGATGCGCTGCTGACCACACCGTGGAATCCACTGTTAGCGTTGTGAACCTTCCCAATGATGACACGAAAGGACGCATAATCGGAAGAGAAGGTCGAAACATCCGC
>SDBV01007456.1_pt1 | contig 14953 bp, 12 predicted proteins | sample 2277081 | NCBI WGS metagenome assembly SDBV01 (sample SAMN10402039, study PRJNA504765) | marine sediment metagenome | isolation source: marine sediment core GS10_PC15, 223 cmbsf | place: Arctic Ocean: Southern Knipovich Ridge | collected 2010
GAAGGCTCTCGTGCTCAAGATGGCTGATGCCAACTCAACCTGGGGTGCGCCCAAGATTCACGGAGAACTGCTCAAACTTGGAATCGTCATATCGGAGCGAACCGTGTCCGGAATCCTGCGTCGGCACAGGCCGAGACCTCCATCTCAGACCTGGCGAACGTTCATCAAGAATCACATGCCGGACATGGCTGCGGTAGATTTTCTCGTCGTGCCAACGATTCGATTTCGACTGCTATATGTGTTTGTGGTCTTGAGCCACGCGCATCGTCGAGTCGTTCACTTCAACATAACTGAACATCCCACCGCAGAATGGACCGCGCAGCAGATTATCGAGTCCTTCCCATGGGACTCCGCACCCAGATATTTGCTTCGCGACCGAGACAACATCTATGGAGATTGGTTTCGACGGCGCGTCAAATCAATGGGAATAGAAGAGGTCCTGACGGCCTACCGCAGTCCCTGGCAGAATCCGTATGTTGAACGATTGAATGGGAGCATTCGTCGCGAATGCACCGATCACATCATTGTCTTCAGCGAAGACCACCTGCGCAGAATACTTCGAGCATATTTCGCGTACTACCATGACGACCGAACCCATCTGGGGCTTGACAAAGAAACGCCGATGGGACGACCAGTTTCGAATCGAGCATCACCATCATCAAGACTGGTTGAACTGCCTCGTTTGGGCGGCCTTCATCATCGCTACGAATGGAGCGAAGCAGCGTGAATACTTCACGATCTATTATTTGCGAGGCACAATCATTGAACTCTATATAGCAGACGCAGAAAGTTCAATGTTCTCAGTGCGGATGAATATTTGCGAGGGACAACTCTTCAAAGGCCTCCATGTGTCCCATCTTGCTTGACGCTGAACATCTACGCCTCACTCATCGCCTGATGAACGCATCGGCTTCTGCGATAGACGCCTCCATCTCCTGTGCCCGGCCAGTTCAGTCGTTTAGGAATCAGATGTCCCAGTCACTGCGACACGAGGGCCCTCGCTGTTTCAACGGGGTCTAGGACGACGAGCTTCCCGGCCATGACCGTCACATCGGGGCGGTCCCGTATTCGTCTGATCCAGCCGGTATCGCCGGGTAACTCCCATTTAATCTTGTAGGGTCCTGGCGGGATCTGGTCAAAACGATACTTGCCGTTCTTGTCAGTGATTGTGATGTACTCCTCGTCCTTAGTGTAGGAGCGAAATCCCGCGCCGGTTCCCGATAAAGCGACCAGCTTAACCCGACAGCCGGGAAGCCCCACTCCTCTCCTAAGCATTACGCCTTCGGCGTCTCCCGCAGGCCCGGTGGCGGGTTGCACGGACTGAGGGTGCTCCTGGATCTGGAGCGGTGTGAGGTCCCTGACGATCTCCTCTATGACATCTTGCTTGATTTGTTCTTTTGTCTGCTCGGCGGCCGCGTTGGAGGCCTCTTGTTCCTTGCGCAGCTCTTGAAGGATCTCTTGTACGATCTCCTTCTTGAGCGCCTCGGCATCGATCACAGCATTGGTTCCAGGCGATAGATCGCCCCGAAGCTCCTCCAGGATCTCGCGTTTGATTCTCTGCTTGAATTCCTCTCTCTCGCTGCTCTCCTGTGCAAGCGCCGGCGAAACGGCCATGCTCAACATAAGGCCGGTCACAGTAAACACCATCAGAACATACTCGCGGGCATATGTAACGTTCACCGGAAACGATAATTCTCTTTTCTTTTTCACGGTCAGTACTCCTCTTCTTCCTCTTGCCACGGGTAGACAGTCAGAAGGTATGCGAAAATACTGTCGATATTCTGGTTGGTCAATCCTTCGGCCCAACTTGGCATATGCAATAGCGGCGCAGGGCCCTCTGGGTCTTCTCGTGCTGCCGTGCTGCCATTCTTGATAACATCCCGAAGCGCCCGGTATTGCGCCAACACCCTGCCCCGGCCATCGACATCGAGCGGGGGCGACATTTCCTCGATGTTTACGCCAGCCCGCAGCAGTTCGGCGAGGTACTCAGCGTCTTCCTCGTATTCGAGGAACATTTTTTCGGCGAGGGTATTCAATGCCGGTACGGTCTTCCCAGCGTAGTTCGGATTCTCGATACCGCCTTGTCCTTCTTTGTTGTGGCACGCGCTACAGTATTTTGCAAAGAGAAGACGGCCCTGCAATACCTCGGTCCGCCGGCGTTCAGATCGACGGGCGAGATACGACGCGGGAATCTCACGTTTCGACAGGCCCTTTAGATAGATGGTCAAGGCGATCGCGTCCTCATCGGAGAACCCGAAATCTAACATAGCCATCGCTGTAACGGGCGGCTGCGCATCAGGAGCTTTGATGGATTCGAATATATAGGCCAGGTTCACGTTCCCGTGGAGCAACTCGCGTTTCTTGGTCTCTTCCATCATGACAGGCCGCTTAAGCCGGGGACTTGCATCAGCCAGGTAGGTTAGGTCGGGCCCGATGTTCCCCCCCCTACTTTCTAATTGGTGACAACCGAGGCAGCCGTTAAGGGTAAAGAGGTCTTTCCCTTTCTTGATCGTTTCAAGTCCTGGCAGGTCTTCCACTTCATGACAACGCAAACAATTGGCCTGTATGAACGGCGGTCGGAGAATCGGTTTTTCCCATCCAGCGATGGCGGTGGCGTGGGCGAGTTCGGCGACCATCGCCCGTCCTTGACCATCGTGGCACACCGTACAACCCAGTTTTGCGATGTCGTGGTCGTTGAGATAGCTCCCGGGGTGGCTCCTAAGCGGTTGAGGTTGCTCAACCATCCGCGGATCCTCGATTCCTACGTGGCATGAGACGCAACGATCTATCCGCTCGAGGTCAGCGAGGACCAATTGGCGAATCTCTATTGGATAGTTCTCCGCCTCAGATCGCTCCGTCTCATTCGTGGCTGTTTCGATCAGAAGTTGCCGGTAGGCTCGTTGGTGGTGATGGTATTCCTGAAGTAGAAACGTATCGATTGGAGCGTAAATGAGCAGCGCCAGGCACGCCAAACTGGAGATGAGCAGTGTCTTGTTCATGATTCTCTCAGTGACCCGGCCATTGCGACGGCCACCAGTAGAACTCCCAATTGGGTCCGCGATGGACCGTACCAAAATAGGTAAATATGATATAAAATAGCATAATACCACAGAATCCTGCTACAGCCGCGAGACGGGTTGAACCAGTCCATTTCAGGACAAACATTTCGTACACCACGAAGCTTCCGAGCACCAATGTGCCTGGATTCACAAGGGCTATCCAAAGCTGATTGATCTCAGGAAACCAGTCTCTCAGCCAACCGAACGACACGCAGAACGCAAGCACACCTATGATGTACAAGAAAGCGAAGATCGATGATCCAACGCCCCACAAGACTTCTGTGCGGCCCGGCCACCGGCCGCACTCTCCCTCTTCGCGTTCTAGAAACGGTGTGGCCGCAAGGAGGAGGAGCATCAGAAGGGGAATGCCCACCCCGCCCGTGAATGCTGAATACGACACGATTTCCTGAAGGCCCAGAAAATACCAAGGAGCCTTGGCAGGGTTCTCAGGAACAGTGGGGTCGGCCGCCTCTTTGAGTGGCGCGTCGAAGAGAATGCCCAGCGCGAGCACCAGGGCCAAAACTATAGCTACCACCGCCATTTCAGCTCGGAACGCGTGAGGCCAGCTCTGAACCGTGTTGCGAAGCTCCTTGTCCACGTGCGGGGTCTTGCCCGGAACCGACAGCATGAGGGTATACGTTTTACCCAGATCCGTGAACGCTTGGTCTGCAACGTCGTCTTTCGGCGTGCTGTCCAGCTCTGTAGGGAGAATGCTCGAAGGGCGCGACATGCCTCCATCCTTCCGAATCCGCCAGAAGTGAACGGCCATAAGCACCACCATCGCCATTGGTATGGCGATGCAGTGGAGCCAGTAGAACCGGAGGAGGGCGGCGTCTCCGATGGCGTCAGAGCCGAGCAGAATGCGGCGTTGCCACGCCCCCACGTCGAAGTAGCCGGTGATATTCAGGGCATCAGTCAACTCCGAAGGGGAGCCGGCGATATTGGTGCCGATGACGACCGCCCAGTACGCGAGTTGGTCCCACGGGAGGCAATAACCGGTGAAACTCAGGGCGAAAGTGGCCGCCAACAGTGCAACACCTATCATCCAGTTGAATTCTCGCGGGCGGCGGTAGGAGGCCGTGAAGAAGACCCGGGCCATGTGAAGCAATACCGTGACAATCATCAAGTTCGTCGCCCACCTGTGCACATTACGAAGGAGTCTCCCTCCGGGTACAACGAAATGGATATCCTTCATCGAGTTGTACGCTTCTGCCGTGGTAGGCTTGTAATAGAGCATGAGCATGACGCCGGTAACAAGCAGAATAGCGAACAAGGTCGCCGATGCGATGCCCAGCCCCAACGTGAAGCTCTTTTTCAGCGTCCATCGATGTGTTCGGACACCGTGAACATGTAAGAAGAGGTTGCTGAATACGACTTGAGAACTTGCACGCGAAGAATCAGGCTTGCCGTGTCGAACGACGGCCTGCCGCAGATTCTCGGGAAGATCACCTAAGTTCCTCAGCAGCTTTGTGAACCCCGTCTGTTCTTTGGCCATCACTTGTCGCACGGTGCTAACCTTAGTCCTTCGATTTCAAACGTGCACGGCGTGCAGTCTTCTAGGCTTCCTTGATGTCAAAATGGAATTTGGTCCCAACGTTCACGGATTTTCCCCGGTCTACGTAGAGAGTTCCGCCGGTCGATTGGGCTACCGCGTACCAAAGGAGCGGTTTCGGCGCGGGTCCTCGCGTGACTTCGCCCTTCGAGTCGTATGTCGATCCATGGCAGGGACACTGAAACCCCTCGTCCGACCGCCCCACCACGCATCCTAAGTGCGTACATATCATGGAGATGGCAAAGATCCCCTGATCGTCCCGAAATACAGTCACGTTTTCCTCTTCGAAATACCTGGCGCCTCCCGGAGAGAAACTATTTGGGTGCCCGATCCGAAATCTCAACGAGGGATCAGGCAGCACCGAAGGAATGGCCGCGCGGACAGAGCCTACTAGCGCCAGACCGACACTGCCCAGCCATGTGTAAACCCCCAATCCCGACAGAAAGCTCTTCCGCGTTATCGACTCTTGGTGGGTATCCGGGCGGTCATGCGACGACATAGCTGATGGACTTTTCGCGCGGTGCAATGGGATCCCCTACTCTGCTCGAGCAGGAGAAGGCAAAACGTTCCATAGTGATGGCATCAACGGGACAACGTTCCGCACAAAGCGCGCAACGCGTGCACCGCTCGTCATTCTTGATTATCGTGCTGATCGGGCCGTCGTACGCCGCGTCCCCTCGGGCCCTCAGCTGCTCGAATCGGGAATCGCCAGCCAGATACTCGAGCGAGACCAGCTTCAAGCACTGCTCGGGGCAAACATCGGCGCAGGCTCCACACAAAATGCACTTCGTGCTGTCGAATATGGTGTTTACGCCGCAGTCAAGGCAGCGTTCGGCTTCCGCCAACGCCGTCTCTGATTCATAGCAATGTTCCACTTCTATCGAGACGGACGATCGTCGCAACTCGGGCCGCGCCACGGGGACGATCTGTCTTGGAATTGATTCGAACCGAGGCCTTCGCGCGTAGCCCGGAAGCGCCGTATGGGCCGTCGTCTGGTCGAATTCAATCGGTGTTCCCGTAACGTACTTGTAGACCGCCCGCGCCACGCGCTTTCCGCTGGCAATAGCGTCAATCATCAGTTTGGGACCATAGGCCGCGTCACCGGCTACAAACAGGCCCTGGCGCGTGCTCATTTGGTCCTCGTTCAGGACGACTGCGCCGAGCTTGGTCAGCTCGACACCGTCCTGTTCCGAATCAATGAACGAAAAATCGCATTGCTGACCGATGGCCACCAGAACTGTGTCGGCGCTCAACTCGGTTTTGATGTGGTCGTCAAAAGTAGGCGCGAATCTCCCTTCCTCGTCGTACACTGACACCACTTTTTTGAATCGGACGGCCCGCACCGCGCCTGAATCGTCGAGCAGAATTTCCTCAGGACCCAGCGCGTTGTGCAGGAACACCCCCTCCTCCGCACCATCGCGAATCTCTGCTTCATCAGCAAGCATTTCCTCGCGCGATTCGAGGCAGCAAAGATGGACCCGCTTGACGCCCGCCTGTCGCAGGGCCATGCGCGAAACATCGTCGGCAACCTCGCGATCGAGTTGGGTCGTAGCCGCATCATCGGCGCGCTTGTGCCTGATAGCGGTCCTCGAGACATCGTAGGCGACGTTGCCACCGCCGATAACGACGATGTCCTCTCCAAGGGCTATCTTTTCGGAAAGCGCGACGGAACGCAGAAAACCCACACCGGCAAAGACGCCTTTGCCCTGGGCCCCCTCTATAGGAAGATGACGCGACTTTTTGGCTCCGACAGCGATTACAACTGCGTCGTATTCGCCGAGCAGTTCCTCCAGCGCGATATCGCGCCCGATGGCAACACCTGTTCGGATCTCAACCCCCATCGATTCGATCAGGTTAACCTCTGCTTCAATCAGCTTGCGCGGAAGTCGATACTCAGGCACGCCCAGGTACAACATTCCGGCGGCCACACGCTCCATTTCGAAAATGATTGGTTTGAAACCGGACAGGCTAAGGTCGTGTGCGGCTGCCAGTCCCGCGGGACCCGAGCCGATGATGGCTATTCGTTGGCCCGATACGCGCTGGTGGCCAGCGCCGTCAAAGAGCGAATGTAGCACACCGAACTCTTCCTCGCCTGCGCACACAGCATCCTCGATCGAATCCTTCAATTTCTGAATCGTATCGAGTTCTCTCGCAACACCCTCGTTCGACCAACGCTCACTCACGTATCGTTTCAAGGCCCGGATCGACACCGGGGCGTCCAGCGATCCTCTCCGACAGTTCAACTCGCACGGTGCGCCGCAAATCCGGCCGCAAATACTGGCCAAGGGATTGGGCCCTCGTGCAATCAAATAAGCGCGTTCGAGCTCTCCCTCGGCGATAGCGCGAATGTACCCGCGTGCGTCCGTGTGCACTGGACAGGCGGACTGGCACTTGATCTGACTCCGCCAATGTTCGTCGTCGGGTACACGGACCCGATATTCTTGGACGCCATTCATGCCCTATCTCCCGTCACGGGGACTCCCGTACCCTTAGAACTCATCATGATTGATCCTTGTGTTAGCTCCTTTTCCTTCTTTTGCGCTGCTTGCGTTGCATGTCGATCGTAAGATCGGACGCGCCATCCTCACCGACCTCGAGTTCCTGGTCCGTTGATTCGCACCACTTGTTCCACGTTCGCACGACGTATTCTCCGGCAGGCACAGCATCTATGGAAAAGCTGGCCGTCTGAGTGGTCCCGTCTATTTCAGCTACAGTGAAATAGGGCGATTCGAGAACGATGATGTAGGCGGCCATTTCCGGGTGCAATTTGCACAATATGACGGCTTCGCCTGCGCGAGCGAAGGTATGGCCGGCCTTCTCCCCTGCGGCAAAATTGCCCAGATCGAGATACTTCGGCTTCTTGCTGTTGATGTCTTCAACAAGCATGCACACCTCGTCTGCACAGAAGACGTTGTGCTCGGTTGTGTCGCTGTTCAGAAAGTCCACCGTCGTGCCTTTTTGTATCGCCGTCACGTGCGGAATGAAAACCAGGCCCTTCTGATCCAAGAGAGCGGACTCTGTGGGCGGCGGCGGATATGCCTGCTCACCCACTTTCTCGAGGTAAACCACGACCTCTTTACGGCTCTTAGGGCCCTCGGTCTTCACTATCGTGCCCTTGATCTGGATGGATCCAGAGACAGTATGAAGCTGGCCCGTCTCCGCCACAGCGAGAGGTGCGACGAACGCCACGCCTAGGACCAGGAAACTGGCCATAATCGCTTTCATTGTAAGTACCTCCTTCGCGGCTTGATCCAATTGTCGTTGCCGGCGCTCTAGAATCCGTTAGAAAGCATAGTTCAGGGCAAGAGCGATCTGATCGCCCCCTCCCAGTGATTCAATCGGTCCTTCTTCCTTCGTATTGAAACGACCTTCCGCGATCAGGGAGAGGTTGGCCCTGACGAGGGCCTTCGCGCTCACGATCAAGCGTTCCAGTTTGGCATCGGGGTCTTCATCGAAGATCCCTGAATCGAGATCGACCTTCATGCCTTCATATCGACACGTGGTCACGAGCCACGGAAACACGAAATACTCCCCCTCGACGAACCAAGCCTGCGTATCCACCGACTCGGTCCCAAAGTCTCCGTAGGGGTCATCGTTCTCACCGAAGGCGTAGCCCACATTGAGGGCGAAATCGTTGTGTTTCCATCTGACACCGGGTCCAAGCCGCCAGAAATCGTCCTCGGTTTCGACATCGTTGGCGTGGACGGTCTCTGTCCCTCTATAGCCGAAGAGAGACAGGGTGACCGAATTGTCTCGCCAGGGTTCGGCGCCACCGAGACCTGCCTCGCCTTCTGACAAGCTTCCGTCGAATGAACGCCCACCAAACTTATAGGCCAATTGAAGGTACACGTCCTTCTCCGAATTGTTGTCCGAAACGCTCCCATTACCATTCACGATCCCGAGGGCATAGCGCCATTGTTTACCGAAGCCATTCAATTCGATTCCGGGCTGGCCGTGTAACCTAAAAGGGGTCGATTCGAATTCAACCTCTTCATCTAATCCTAAATCCTCTTGGATCTCTTCGAGCTGGTGATGGCCCAATGTGGGCACCGACCCTGAGGAATACAGATAAGGGGTCACCGTCAGGCGGTTGTGGTCCCGGGCCGTAAACAGCCCGAGTTCCTGCATGCCGACAGTCCCTACGCGAAGATTCAGCTTGTTCGTGACCCCGAGGAGATCCTCAAACTGCGCCCACCCTTCGACTTCCACCTCTACGCCGGATTCTTCCTCGTCGCCGTGACCACCGCCGTGCCCCCCTCCGCCCTGCTCGAAGCCCAGTTCCACGAAGAACGACGTGTGTTCGCCAAATGCGCCCGCCCCGAGCAGCTTGACCTGATTGGGAAAGGCGAAGTTAGTGCTTGCATCCTCGTCACCTTCAATGTCGAAGTCAAGCCTGGACTGCAAGGTCAACGAAATCGGTGGCAGGCCTGGAATGCTAGACGGCCAGACGGCATTCTTCGGCCATAGGTTCTTGTAAGCTTCATCGCCCATTTCCACGGGTTCCTCTTTGATGTACATTTCATCGTCGAGAAATTTATACCCGTTCAATCGAAACGCCTCACCCACGGCGTTCAATCTAGGGAACGATTCATGGCAAGTCATGCAGCTCGTCTGGTATTTCCGCGCAAAGGTTGGAAGACCCCAGGCGCTTTGAGTCACGAACACCATAGCCAAGACGGCTGACATGCTCAGCACAATGGAACTCTTGAACGGCCTGCTCTTCATTACTGGTCCTCCTTCGTATGAGTCGCGTCAATCCCGGAACAACCATGCGTGATCGCCCTCGCGTTCACGGGCCACTCGCGGTACTTGCACGCTCCATGCCTGTGCTCATCACCGCCCTTTTCGTTTAAGGGCTCCCCTTGAGGAGATGGCGAGACCTCACTCACCAACCTCTCACTACACTTCACAAGAGAGGCATGCGCGCTTGCGATCTGTACACGTTTCCACGCGTTGGGTGCAGGATGAGTGCCAGTTCATCGCAAGGCAGGGCTTTCTCTTGATGCAATGGCAAATAGGAAAGCCCAGAGGGGAGATCGTGAGGGTAATCAAGAAGGTGTTGCCATTATCGGCGGTAGACGATCGTGCGCGACTGCACGATCAAGCGCAGCTTTGACCGTGCACGACAGCACGATCTCCGGCAATCGTCTTGGGGCCAGAACAAGGAAGTCAGTCGTGCTATTGGAAGGACTTGGAGCAGAGTATTGTGGCGCTTTGCGCCGCAACACTTCGGGGGCAATGCAATGGGTCCACGGTTTCAGACGCATCCCTGAAGCTCAGAGCCATCCATAGGCATCGAGAGCAACTGAACTTAGCCGGAATATCCCGTTCAGTTCCATGACCTCTCAGACTCGACGTTCTCAGTCCGGCCGGAGAGTGGGCCGGTGCGAATCGTGCAGCGAAAGATCCGTCATTTTCCGGTAAAGGGTTGAAGGATTGATTCCCAGACGGCGCGAAGTTTCCTCTCTGCTCCAGTCCGTGGCATTGAGGACATAGAGAATATGCGCTGCCTCATACGAGCGCATCGCCTCGCGAAGGTCGTCGGTGGATGACGTAGCGAGGGCTGAATCCTGAAGTTCATGCGGTAGATCCTCCACCGTAATGTACTCACCGCGATTCCGAATCATGGCGCCCTCGACAACGTTTCTAAGCTCACGGATATTGCCGGGCCAGGAATGCGCCAGGAGTTGGCGCATAGCTACTGGCTCTACTCCTTGGCAGCGGCGTTTCATTTCTCCGTTGAACTTGCGGATAAAGTACTCAAGCAGTGGCGAGATGTCCGATCGCCGCTCGCGAAGTGGCGGGATGGCGATTTCAAAAACGGCCAACCGAAAAAACAGGTCCTCTCTAAATTCATTCTTCTCGACGAGGGTACGGAGATTCTTGTTTGTGGCGGCGACGATTCTGGCCTGTAGCGGAAGGGGCGTGGAGCTTCCCACAGGGACAAACTCCTTATCTTCCACGGCCCGCAATAGTTTGCTTTGAAGCGCTATGGGCATTTCCGCCACTTCGTCAAGCAAAATGGTTCCGCTTCGCGCCATTTGAAACTGACCCACCCGGTCCTCGACCGCCCCGGTGAAGGCCCCCTTTACGTGTCCAAAGAGTTGGCTCTCCAATAGCTCTGCCGGTATGCCGGCACAATTAATAGGCACAAAGGGACGTTCATCAAGCAAACCCTCGGAGGCCTCTTCCTGCACCACGCTCATACTGTGGATGGCACGGGCGACCACTTCCTTTCCCGTCCCCGATTCCCCCATGATCAAGACTGTGCTCCGTGTCGGCGCCACCATGCTTACTTGCTCGAGCACATCCTTCATGGCCTGGCTCTGGCTGACGACAGGCAAACTGGCCACGTCCTGAGACAGTTCCCTGCGAAGAGATTTCACCTCCTGAGCCAAGCGCCAATAGTCAACGAGTCTATCGATCTTGTGCACGACATCGTCGACAACAAGCGGCTTCAGAATATAGTCCACGGCCCCTTTCCGAAGCGCGTTTATGGCAGTCTGGAGGCTCCCAAAAGCGGTGATCATTATCACCGAGGTCTTGGGATTGCAGCGCGAAATGTCATCCAGAAGTTCAATGCCGCTTCTACCAGGCATCATGATGTCGCAGAGGACAACGTCCGGATCAAAGGAGTTCAGGATATCGAGTCCCTCTTCTCCATTCGATGCCGTCAGGCATTGAAAATTCCGTCTGCGCAGAAGGATTGCAAGATCCTCGCGGAAGACATCTTCATCGTCAATTATGAGTACCTTCGTCGTCATCGAAGAGTGATTTTCTCCATGTTGGGGCAACGCGCTCGATTACACTCGAATAGGAAGGATCGCCTCAAGGACCGTTCCTCCCCCCGGATTGTCCCTCACTTCAAGCCGGCCCCCATGATCTTTCATGATGTTGTTTGCGATGCCAAGTCCCATGCCTATCCCAGTCCCACTTCTCTTCGTAGAGAAGAAGGTGTCGAAGACCCTCGAACGGAGGTCTTCAGGGATCCCGCTTCCCGTGTCCTCGAAGGCGACGTGGATATGGCCCTCCTCGAAATAGGTCCTTATCGTCAATCCGCCGCCGCCGGGCATTGCCTCCAACGCGTTCAGACCCAGATTGAGAAACACCTGGACGAGATGGTCCTTAACGGCGCTGATTTCAGGAAGACCCGGCGCAAGTCTCGTGCTTATTGTGACGACCTTTGACAACCTGTGCAATTTCAGGATGTCCAACGCTTCGCTGACAGGCACATTGATATGGCAGGGCGTCTTTTCTGTCTCATCGGGCCGTGCGAAACTGGATACGCCGTGAACTATTCGGGTAATGCGAGATATCTGGTCTTTGAATACTCCCAGACTCTCCCTGATTAGTTCTTCGTCTCCGGCCTCTTCAAGAAGACTGAGCCGGATCGAGATTGAGGCCAGCGGGTTGCCCACTTCATGGGCGATGCCCGCGGCCATAGTCCCGAGGACCATCATCTTCTCAGCTTGGATCATTTCTTCTTCTACAGTCTTCTGTTCAGTAATGTCCTGGGTGAATTGCACGACCTCGTAAACGTCTCCCGACCGGTTCTTTAGCGGCGAGACCGTTACTTGCAGGAAACGGTCGTTTCCTTCTGCATCGGCCAGCCGTCGCGTCTCGATCCGGACCTCTCCGTCTACAAAGGTCTTACGTTCAGGGCCATCAGGTCCTCCGAACCATTCCTCCAGATGCTGTGGCGTGTCGTCTTCGGACCTCGCATCAAGATTCAGCCATGATCGGATTTGAGAGTTCATCCAAACCGGTCTCAAGGATTTGCCCAGGATGGCGAACCCAGCACCCGTTGCCTGGACTACCTGACCCAGCCGCAGGTGTGCCTCTTGCCGCTCCCCTTCCTCCGCTCGAAGTTGGCCCATTATCGTCGTAATGAAGAACGCAGTTAGTGACATGACGGCGAGTTGCAGAGTCAAAAAGGACACAACATAGAGGGGATCGTGGGCCGCGTGAAACATGCCACCCTCTTCGTCTCCATGAGGAAATACTCGAAGCGTGTAATGAGGTACAAGATCGACCATCTCACAAAAGACCAGCCCGCCGAACAACAGCGCGATTAGAACAACGATGCCGTAACATTCCCGTCTGCTTAGAAATATCCCGCCGATGATTACATGGAGCATGTACACCAGAAGCAAAGCGTTCTCGACGCCACCTGAGAAATGGAGCATCGCCGTCAAAATGACTAAATCGACCCCAATCTGTATCTCGATTAGGCGTGTAGTGAACAGGCGCCTGCTCACAAGTCGGCCGAATATGAAATTTGCCACAACGAGCGCACCCACCAGAAGCATAAGGGGTAGGAAGAGATCGTCCTCGAGGTAATTCAGAAACTCAATAACCACGATGATGAGGATGGCCGCGACAAAACTCGCTAACCAGCGCATCCGAACAAACCAGTTGTTGAAGTGAATTCGTCGATTCTCGATCAAATCTTCCTCTGTGAACGGCCCATCATCATGAATCGACTCCGAAGGGAAAACAGGCGGGTTCGCCCGGAGGACATACCCGATCACCAGGAGGGCCGCGATGATGGAAGTCCCAACACCGCGGATTATGTGAAGAAAATAAAGAAGCTTTCGGTCGGCATCCGCAAGCCAAGTGCGTTCAATAATCTCATAAACGAAGAACACCAAAAACACTACAGCAAACACGATCCACAGAACGCGCCATAGCTGCTTTCCTTGGCCTGCCGCGGAAGAAGAAACCTTGTCGAAGCCACTCTTTCGTCGTCCAAGCATTCTCAGAATTCCAAAAGACTTAGCTGACAAGCAAACGTCAGCATCACATTAGGACACAGTAGGAACCAATCACTTTGGAAATGTCCTTGATTATGATACCAGATGCAGTGGACGCCCAGTGGTGATGGTCGACCAGGCCCGCGATGATATCTCCAGATCCTCTTCTCAGCACAGCAGCTCTAAAGTGCTTGGACAGAGCGCCATTTGAGTTCCCTACCTTCTCCAGGCCTGTGCATCAAGACGTCTCTACGACCCATTCGTTAAGCAAAGACCAGCACCGGCGCTTGTCTACCGTCAAGCAAATTGAGACACAAGTTGCAGAGCGAGAGCAAACCAACTATCGTATAGGGGCGGAAGACGGAAGGGCTCCAGCTTTCCCGGATCCCAAAAACGGGAATAGCGACCGCCAAACAGCATACGTTCACGAAGATGCGAGCAGTAACACTCCGAACGTAGGAAGCTGAGCTGCGCGAGCATTCGAGATCTACGGAGCGTCTATTGTGTATAGCCGATGCCACAACGCTTTACGCAGCGGGAAGCGAAAAGGACAAATTCGATGAGCACAAACAGCGAGCCGAGCGCACGAGAACGAGACCAGGCCGTTCTGGATATACGGTTGCTGCGCTATTGGCTACTTCTTTTTTTCGCAGTGATCGTCATAGTCTTGCTAGTTGCAAGTGTGGGATTGCACCGCATTTTTCAGGATCTCGTATTGCGGGAGGCGGAGAAGGATGCCGTTCGACTTTCGACTGTGCTGCGCGATAGCGAGGTCCAGCGGTTCCTGCGCGTGAATATCGCGGCGGGAGAAAGCCTGTCAATCGAGCCAAAGGAGTTGGTGGAATTCGACCAGCAGATGCGGAGTTTTCTTTCCCCCTTCAATATCGTCAAGATCAAGGTATTCGCTAGCGATACGCGGATCGTTTACAGTACTGACAAGAACATAGTCGGCATGCTGGACAACGAGAATACAAACCTGGCAACTGCTTTGAGTGGGACCCCAGTCTCAAAATACGAGAAGAAGGGCCTGGTGAAGGACCTGTCAGAGGAAGAGCGATTTCGCGTGGATATTGTGGAGACTTACGTTCCTATAAAGGAGCCTGGGGGGAGGATCATTGGAGCCTTCGAAATTTACAAAGACGTCACTCCCGATTTGGCAATGGCCCGAAACACCTTGATATGGGCTGAAGGTGTGACCCTCGTGGTCGTCATTGCTGTCTTCATCGTTCTGGTGGGCACTCTGCAGCTCTTGTCGAGAACGAGGCAAGACACCATTGAGCCCTGAGGGGTGCGAAAATATATCCACATTGATCCGATTATGATCTTAAGTATGGTACCGTTCGAGTAAATCAGAATTGTGCTGTCGATTCAAGGAGGACTGACGAAAAAGTCATGAGTCGAAAGCAAGATGAGGACGCCATATGCTCGAGCAGACAAGACAGCGTACGGTCGAGTCGAGGACGGATATGGTCTGGGTCCTTCAGGGAACGAACAAATTCATGCGGCTTCGCGATAGTAACTCTTCAAGAGGCCACCGAGTTCGCTCTTGCAACGAACGGGACCTTCCGTTCTCGGAACGAAATTTTCAT
>SDBV01007457.1_pt1 | contig 14952 bp, 10 predicted proteins | sample 2277081 | NCBI WGS metagenome assembly SDBV01 (sample SAMN10402039, study PRJNA504765) | marine sediment metagenome | isolation source: marine sediment core GS10_PC15, 223 cmbsf | place: Arctic Ocean: Southern Knipovich Ridge | collected 2010
GGGTCTTCAGAACGGTCCACAGAATTGTGAGCGTTCAGATTTCGCTGGATTTGATATTGCTGACGGTGCTGCTGCACTTTTCAGGAGGTGTGGAAAACCCGTTTATGATTTATTTTGTTTTCCATATGGTGATAGCAAGCATATTGCTCCCGGTATGGGAGAGCTATCTTCAGGCGACTCTTGCGGTGTGCCTTGTGGTTCTTCTGGTGCTGCTTGAACAGCAGAACGTCATTGGCCATTACTGCCTCGAGGGATTGCTCCCCAATTGCATAATTGGAGACAAGCGTCTCATTGCGGCAACGGTTTCGGTGTTCACGACAACGCTTTTTATAATTGTTTATATGACCAGTTCGATATCTATGCAGCTTCGAAACCAGGAAGAGGCTTACTGGCAGGCGAATATTCAACTGAAAGAAAAAGACAAGGTCAAGGACGAGTACGTTTCGCGTGTTACGCATGATATCAAGGGGCACCTGGCGGCGATACAGAGTTGTCTTGAGGTCGTTATCAACGGAACGTTGGGCCCGCTAAACGAACGTCAGAGCGATTTTGTCGGGCGTGCTCAGCGCCGAACCAGAACCTTAGCGAATTTTGTCAGGGCGCTGCTGCGACTGACGCATATGCGCATGAGCGACGAATTCGAGACCGACGAGTTCTCGCTGAAAGAGGCGATAGGCGATGCCGTTTCCGCAGCCGACGCCAGGGCCCGGAGCAAGTCGATAAAACTGACCACGACGATTGGGCCCTCGGTCGACAGGATCGTGGCCAATAAGTTGTCGATCGATGAGACGATTGTGAATCTTCTGCTCAATGCAATCAAATATACGCCGGAGAAAGGCGCCGTTGAGATTAGTGCTGTTGACAAAGGCGATTGTGTGCAGATAGAAGTTAAAGATACCGGCATCGGGATACCCGCCGATGAGATACCGCGCGTCTTCGATGAGTTTTTCCGGGGCGCCAAAGCCAAGAAGATGGAGAGGGACGGCACGGGTCTGGGGTTGTCGATCGCCAAACAGATTGTCGAGCGGCACAACGGGAAGATCTGGGTGGAGAGCACACAGGGCGAGGGCAGCACATTCAAGCTGACACTGCCCAGGAACGGAGTGCAGTGCTGATTAACGCGGAAGATGGTTTAACCGATATAATCTAATGTAATTGCTATCTAAATGACTGGTGCGATGTTAAAGAAGATTAAGGGTGTTTTCGGATGGCCGTGGCGGTTTTTCAAACGCATGAGCTGGCGTATGCGTATACTTCTTGTGGTCGTGGTGCTGGCGTTGTTTATGTTTGTCGGAATTGAGGTGACCGGTACGCCGGGTTTCTGCAATTCGTGCCACGTCATGAACGAGTATTACGACAGTTGGAAGGCATCGTCCCATAATGAGGTCGGTTGCCTCAAGTGCCACACTCAGCCGGGCGTGTTGAATTACGCCAAGGCCAAGATCAACGGGCTGGCGCAGGCCGTGGACTGCCTCGTCGGCAGAGTCGGGACCAAGGCCAACGGCTTTGTCCCGGACGCCTCGTGTCTGAGGTCGGGATGTCACGACGCCGAGAAAGTTGCCGCCGCTAAAATCGATTTCAAAGGCATCAAGTTTACACATGCCAAACACATCTCAAAAACGGTTGACGGAATAGAGATCACCTGCGGCCTCTGCCACAGTCATTTCGAAGGGGACGAGCACTTCAGCGTCAATACCGACGTGTGTTTTACATGTCATTTCCTCAAGGCCAAAGATACGGACAAACGCCTTGTGCAGACCGACTGTCGCAGTTGTCATGAAGTCCCCGACAAAGTGATTAAACGCGGCATGGTCGAGGTCAATCACGCCGAGTTTGTTTCATATCAGGCCAACTGCGGCGATTCTTGTCACAAGGGACAGATAGAAAAGGACAGCACTATCGACGAAAATGTCTGTCTGATGTGTCATTCTTTTTCTGCGTCTCATGAAGAAATCGACTCCGTCGAATTGCACAGACTGCACGGCGGCGGTGAAAAGGTCGAGTGTTTTGCCTGCCACGGCAAGGTCGCACATGCCCGGGCCACCAGCGCTTCTCTGACGGCTATGATGGAATGCACCGAGTGCCATAGCGACACACATAACATTCAGAGCAACTTCTACGGCGCCGATCAACATCCGACGGGCATGGCCGACGACAGGATTCTGGGGCCCATGTATTTGACGCATGTGAAATGTTCGGATTGTCATGTCGGGCGAGTACCGATCAAAGGCGACCACGTCGTAAGTATCGGCAAGGTGGCCAAGGCATTGCCCCAGGCGTGCGACAAATGCCACAAGAAAGGCACGGGCCAAAAGTTCATACCGTTCTGGCAGGATCAGACGAAGAAACTGCATGCCCGAACCAGCGACAAGCTCGAGAAACTGCGCGAACAAATCGCAGTCGAAGAAGACGAGGCGAAAGCCAAAGAGCTCGACGACGCTGCAAAACAGGCGCAGACGCTTCTGGATACCGTAGCCGCCGACGGCAGTTGGGGCGTGCACAATCTCAAGTACAGCGAGGCGCTTCTTCTCAAGGCAAACGACATAATTAACCAGTCGCAGTAAAGACCGGCGGCGAGGTTGAGGGCGATATCGATATGATCAGATTTAGAGGGTGGTGTCGAGACAACCAGGTAGACATGAGTTTGAAAGAGAGAGATGAATGACAATGTTGACAAAAACACAAATTCGATTGGTAGTCTGTTGCCTCTGTGTCGTTGCAGCAACCGCGTGGGCCCAGCGAAAGAAACCCACAACCATGCAGGCCTGCAATAAGCCGGACTGCCACGACCAGTTTGAGATGAAGGAATATCTGCACGGGCCCATCGCCCTGGGCGAATGTACGGTCTGCCATAAGCCGGATGATGTCGCCATGCACACATTCAAGTTCGCCAGGGAAGGCAACGACCTGTGCGTGAATTGCCATCTCGAACAGACCGCCGGCAAGAACGTGCATAAGCCGGTGAAGGAAGGCAAATGTATCCAGTGTCATGATTCCCACAGCAGCGACAACAAGGGATTATTGCGCAAGGAAACGGTTGCCGAAGTATGTGCCGAATGCCACAAAGTCACCGACCACGAGCATCTTCACGGCCCGACCGCGGTGGGCGAGTGCTCGATTTGTCATAATCCCCACAGCAGCGACGAGGAGAGTCTTCTTACGGTGAAGTCCAAGGAGTTGTGCGTGAGCTGCCATGAAGTGACTAAGAACGAACTGGAGAAGTTCGAGTTTATTCACGAGCCGGCCAAGGGCGACTGTGTGGGCTGCCACGACCCGCATGGAGCGGACAACTGGAAGATGCTCAAGGCCGAAGCTCCCGAGATGTGCTATTCATGCCACGAGGAGATCAAGAAGATCGCCGCCGAAAGCAAGTACAAACACAGCGTGGTAGTAGAAAAGGGCGGCTGTCTCAAATGCCATACGGCGCATGCATCAACAGCAAAATACCTGCTGAAGGGCGCACCGAAAGATATGTGCATGACATGCCACGGCAAGGCCCAGAAGATCGGTGAAGACGAGGTCTTGCCGGCCTTTACCGATGAACTCAAGAACAAAAAGTTCTTCCACGGGCCCGTCAAGGAAAAGGACTGCAGCGGTTGCCACAAGACCCACGGCAGCAATCACTTCAGGCTCCTGGCGGATAGTTATCCGCCGATATTCTATTCTCCGTTTGCCGAGGAAAACTACGCCCTGTGCTTCCTGTGCCACCAGAAGAGCCTTGTGTGGACGGAAAAGACCGAAGACCTGACGAGTTTCAGAAACGGCGACCAGAACCTTCATTTCCTTCATGTCCACAAGGACCGGCGCGGGCGGACGTGTCGGGCCTGCCACCAGACCCATGCCAGCAATTTGCCCAAACATATCCGCGAGTTCGTACCGTACGGCATGTGGAAGTTGCCGTTGAACTTCAAGAAGACTAAAACGGGCGGAAGCTGCCTGCCAGGCTGTCACGTCAAGAAGGATTATGACAGGAACAAGCCTGCCAATTACACCGTGCCGCGGCTGCCCAAGAAAACCGTGTCGGCGCCCGGGAAGCCGGACGAAAGTGCAAAACCCGGCGAAGGCGGCGAAGAAAAGAAAGCCGATGAAGGTGAAAAAACCGCCGATACAACCAAAGGTAACGAAGAAAAAGAAGCCGGATGAAAACGACATGTAAGTATCGTTGCTGTCTGATAGCTGTTGTTGCGATCAACTTCTTTGCACCTGGGCGGCTTGCTTTTGGCGGCGACCGACGGATACATGTCGGGGCGGACATGCCGCAGTTTGGCGCTGTCGATGATGCCGGACAGTGTTTTGAATACGCCCATGGCGGCGGCAAGCCTCTGATGGCGATTTTTCTCTCGGCCGGCCGGGAGAAGAGCGACCGGGCGGCTGCCGATGCCAAGAGGATTGTCGCCAGGCTTGCCGACAAGGCCGACGCTTTCCGGGCCGTCCTGGTGATTGAATACCCAAGGAGCAGTTCGTCGCCCCAGGGACCGACCGATCCCAACAGTCCGGCGTCTGCGAAGCCTTTCGATGAATACGCCCGAAATGGCTTTACCGTATTGCCTGACACCGAATACAAGATCTGGGGCAAGTTTGGCATCATAGCCACCCCGACGGTCGTTATTTCGGACGCCGACGACAAGGTGCTGTGGGTCGAGGCCGGCTACGGGTACGATTTTGCCCCCGTGGTTCAAGCGCGACTGCATCAGGCTCTCGGCCTTGAAGACGCCGCCCACGCCGAGCAAGCCGGTCAGGTCAGGACTGTCGCCAACGATACCGTTTCGGCACGCGCCAAACGCCACTTGCACATGGCCGAACTCCTCAAAAAGAAGGGACGCACTAAATCGGCTGTAAGGGAGATCGAAAAGGCACACCAACTCGACCCGAATTCAGTGCCAATCGCTCTGGAACTTGGCCAGTTGTACTGTCAGACCGACGACCCTGCTGCCGCGATCAAGGCGATCGGCAAAGTCAAAAGCGCCAACCGGCTGGAAAAGTCGAAACTTGCGCTGATTCTGGGGTGGGCCCATCGCCTGTCCGGCGACCTCGATGCCGCCCAAAAGCATCTGCTGGAAGCGATTCAAAACAATCCCCGATTGGACAGGGCGTATTTTGAGTTGGGAAGAGTTTACCATGAAAAGAAGCACTTCGAAAAGGCAGCCAAGGCCTATTTCAAGGCGCTATCGGGAATCTACGGTGACAAATAGTCGATGCCGCAGCCAGTAGTGTTTCCCCGGGGCATAAAAAGGGGGAGACGCCGCGTTGCAACGCCTCCCTGCATTGTATGCGGTTGTTAGATCGCAATCGTATAACAACCCGCGGTTGCTGACGGGCCACCCCCGCACGTGGCTCGTCAGGTATTTCGTCCGTTTTCAAAACGCCCTCCTGGCGAATTCTATCGGTCATATTGACACGGTTTTGTCAAAGCATTCAACTAAAATCTTTAGCAAAATACGTGTTTTTTGAAAAAAAGATGAAATTGGTTATTATTACGGATTCGCGATTTGCCAAAAGCTAACGGGTGCTTAGCAAAAGGCTGATTGCCTGTAGGGGAATTCAGCATTCTGTGCTCTATTGCGGTTTGGAAGCGGGCCTGGGAATGTTCTGCAGAAAACCTTGTTCTTTGGTGTGAATACCCGGGCGCTTATGGAGTTGACATTTTGCCGGTGGTGGTTATGATGGGCGCCGGGGAATGAGACTCTTTTAAGGATGATGGGGCAAATGGCGTCTAAAGGATTTGCGCACCTGCACTTACACACGCAGTACTCACTGCTGGACGGGGCGATTGCGCCGGCTAAGCTGTTTTCGCGGTGCAAGGAACTCGATATGGATTCGGTTGCGATCACGGACCACGGCAATATGTTCGGTGCGATCGACTTTTATACGAAGGCGCGGAAGGCTCACATCAAGCCGATAATCGGAATCGAGGCCTATATCGCGCCGCACTCGCGATTCGACAAACAAAAAGGCGGCGTAAAGGATAACACTTTTCATCTGCTTCTGTTAGCTGAAAACACAGCCGGTTATCACAATCTTTTGAGGCTGAGCAGTATAGGTTATATGGAGGGTTTTTACTACCGCCCCAGGATCGACAAGGAAGTTTTAGCCCAGTTCAACGAGGGGATAATCTGCACGAGCGCCTGTATCGGAGGCGAGGTGCCCGCGGCGATTGCGCGGGGTGATATGAACAAGGCCCGGTCCGCGGTCGAGAGCTTTTTGAAGATTTTCGGCGAGGACCGATTCTTCATCGAATTGCAGCACCATGAAGACAGCGACATGCCCGATATTCGCCCGGGCCTGATTGAACTTGCCAATGAGACGGGCGTGGGCATGATCGTCACAAACGACGTCCATTTCCTCAATGCCGACGATTTTGAGGCCCATAACGCGCTGTGCTGTATCGGTACGGGAAAGAATGTGACCGATCCCACACGCCTGCAATATCCGCCGGACGTGTATCTCAAGAGCAGCGAGGAAATGCGCGGCATGTTTGCCGACGTGCCCGAAGCCTGCGACAACACACTGATGATCGCCGAGCGATGTAATGTTGAGATTGATCTTAAGACAAAGCATGCACCTACGTTTACGCCCGCCGACGGCAGCAGCCCGGAGGATTTCCTGACGAAGCTGTGCAACGAAGGGGCAAAGAAGAGATACGGCAGGATAACCGGCGAGATCAAGCAGCGGATAGAGAGGGAGTTGGAGGTTATCGAGGGCAAGGGTTTTGCCAGTTACTTTTTGATCGTGTGGGATTTTTGCAACTACGCGATGCAGAACAAAATTCCCGTCGGCGCCAGGGGAAGCGCCGTCGGTACGGTGGTGGGTTATTGTCTGGGTATATGCAACGTCGATCCGATCAAGTATGACTTGCTGTTTGAGCGGTTCATGGACCCCGAGCGCAAGGAAATGCCCGATATCGACATCGACATCTGCCAGGACGGGCGGGCGAAGACGCTGGAGTATGTCAGGCAAAAATACGGCCATATCGCCCAGATCATTACCTTCGGGACGATGAAGGCAAGGGCGGTTATCCGGGATGTGTGCCGCGTGCTCGATGTGCCCCTGGCCGAGGCGGACCGTTTGGCCAAGCTGATTCCCAACGAGTTGAAGATGACGTTGGATAAGGCTCTCAAGATCGAGCCGGATTTGAAAAAGTCCTGCGATCAGGACGAGCAGACCCGCAAGGTCTTCGAGATAGGGAGGAAACTGGAGGGGCTCACCCGGCACGCATCGGTCCATGCCTGCGGTGTGGTGATTGCGGACGAACCGCTGACCAACTACCTGCCCCTGTACAAGCCGCCGGGCTCAGAGGACATTGTAACGCAGTTCGAAGGTCCGACCGTCGAGAAGGTCGGATTGTTGAAGATGGATTTCTTAGGCCTGCGCACGTTGAGTGTGATCGAGCGGGCTATCGAACTCGTTAAGGTGGCGCATGACCTTGATATCGATATCGAGAGCATTGACATCACCGACCAGAAGGTACTGGGCGGCATCTTCGCCAAGGGCAGGACAAAGGGTGTCTTTCAGTTTGAATCGGGCGGCATGCGGGACTTGCTGATGAAGCTCAAACCCGACCGCATAGAAGACTTGATCGCGGCCAATGCGCTTTATCGCCCCGGCCCGATGGCGCTGATCGGCGACTTTGTCGACCGCAAGCACGGCGCTAAGTGGGATGTACCCCATCCGATCATGCGCGAGGTGCTCGAGGAAACATTCGGCATCATGGTCTACCAGGAACAGGTTATGCGGATATGCAACCGGCTCGGTGATATCCCGCTACGCGAAGCCTATGGGCTGATTAAGGCAATAAGCAAGAAGAACCGCAAGGTCATCGCCAGGGAGAAGGAACGTTTCATCATCGGCTGCGTTGCAAAGAAGCTGAAGGAACAGGAAGCTGCGGATATCTTCGACCTGATCGAGCGGTTCGCCGGTTACGGCTTTAACAAGTCCCACGCGACGCGTTATTCGTTTATCGCCTATCAAACCGCCTGGTTGAAGTACTATTATCCGGTGGAGTTCATGGCGGCGTTGCTGACTTACGAAATGGGCAACACCGACAAGGTCGTCGAGTATATTGGCGAGTGCAAGAGCATGGGGATCGATGTTCTGCCGCCGGAGATCAACGAAAGTTTCAGCGATTTTACGGTTGTCTACAGCGCCGACCATGAGCACAAGAAGCAATCCGGCGTTATCCGGTTCGGCCTTGCCGCGGTCAAGGGCGTCGGCGAAAAGGCCGTCGAACAGATCATCGCCGCACGCGAAAAGGTGGGCAGATTCAAGAGCCTGTATCACTTCTGCGAAAACGTCGACCTCCGCGCCGCCAACAAGCAGGTCATCGAAGCGATGATCAAGGCGGGCGCCTTCGACAATCTCGGCGGCAGCCGCGCACAGATGATGGCCGGGTTCGAAAAGGCCATGCAGATGGGCGCCTCCCTCCAGGCCGATATCCAGAAAGGGCAGATGAGCCTGTTCGGCGCCGGCGCGTCCGGGGACGACGCCGACAATGACCATGAAACACTGCCTAAGGTCGCGCCCTGGTCTGAAATGCAGATGCTCACCTTCGAGAAGGAAGTCTTGGGCTTTTACGTGACGGCCAATCCGCTCAGCAGGCACGCCGAAACGATCAATGTCTATTCCACAACGGATACGAGCCAACTGGACGGACTCGCCGAACGCGCCGAAGTCGTTGTCGGGGGCATGGTCGCAAAGATTCGCCATAAAGTGATCCGCAACGGCAAAAACGCCGGCAAAAAGATGGTCTTTTTCGAACTGGAAGACCTCCAGGGCAAATGCGAAGTGGTCATGTTCCCACGAATTCGCGAACAGTTCGGCGACCGGCTTGAAGAGGACCGGATACTGTTTGTCAAGGGGACCGTCGAGTGCCAGCGCGAGAACCCTAATGTCATCTGCGACGAACTGATTGAGATCGACGAAGCCCACGACAAACTTGCCGCCAGGGTGCGGATCAGGCTAAACGCCATGGACGTAACCAAAGAGTACATAGCACGAATTCGCGACCTGTGCGCATCGCATCGGGGAAAGAGCATAGTGAACGTAACGCTCAAGACCAACTCGGGCTATCGCATCGAGGCCGTCGCCGATGCAAAACTGAGCGTTCGCCCGGACGAAGAGTTCTACAAGAAAATGGAAAACGCCGTCGGCGCAGGCAACGTCGAACTGCGACGACGGTAGGGGATTTACTATTGACAGTTTTCGTATTGGTGGTTTATGAGTGATCGTAAGGTTGTTTTGAGTTTGTTGGCTCATCCTGATGATGCGGAGTTTTTGTGTGCCGGGACGCTTTCGCTTTTGCATTCCAAGGGCTGGGAGGTTCATATCGCGACGATGACGGCGGGTGATTGCGGTTCTGTGCGACACGGCCGCGAAGAGATCAGCCGGATTCGCAAAGGCGAAGGTGCCGAGTCGGCGGCCCTTCTGGACGGTCAGTATCACTGTCTGGAGTGTGAGGATGTCTTTATCACGTATGACAAGCCGACGCTGTTGAAGGCTGTTGAAGTGGTGCGAAAGGTCAGGCCTACAATCGTGTTTGCACTTAGCCCACAGGATTACTCGCATGATCATGAAAAGGCAAGCGAGGTCGCCCAGGCTGCCTGTTTTGCCGCGGGTATCCCCAATGTCGCCATTGCCGGCGTCGAGGCGTTCGAGCCGATTCCGTATCTGTACTACCTTGACGCCGTTGACGGGGTGGACCGTTTCGGCAATGAGATCGCGCCATCGATGGTTGTTGACATAACCGCGGCGATGGTGACAAAGGAAAAGATGCTGTGCCGCCACGACAGTCAGCGAAGCTGGCTCAAGTCTCACCACGGAATCGACGAATATGTAATCGCCATGAAGCGGCTGTCGAAAAAACGAGGCGAACTTATCGCTGTCGAGTACGGCGAGGGATTCAGACAGCATTTGGGGCACTCGTATCCGGGCGACAATATACTGAAAGCCGAATTGGGCGATTTGGTCAGTGAAATATAGGGGAGTATGGAGTGGCAAGAAAACTGAGCATGTTGGCGCCAGACTGGTGGGACTATACCACGCTGGACGATGAGATCTTAGACGACGCGGCAAAGCTGAGCGCCGACGATATAGCGGCGTTGAGTCGCAACGGTTTCAAGGTCGTATTCTATGACTCATTAGAGGATTTCTACTTAGCCCAAGCCCTTGAGTATATCACAGCCTGGAAGCAGGCGACCGCCGACAATCCCGTCGGCATCTGCGGTCCCATCGGGCCGACGGAGCAGCTTCCCTTAGTGGCGCGGCTGGTCAACGAACTGCAACTGGATTTGAAACACGCCCACTTCTGGGGCATGGACGAATGGTACGCAGACGGCAGGGAGGTGGATGCGACGCACCCGCTGAGTTTTGCGCGGGCAGACCGACAGCTTTGCTTCGACCGGATTGACAAGGCCCTTTGCATGCCCGAAAGCAACCTGCATTTTCCAAAGGCCGATACCGCAGCCTACATAAAAAGCTGGGATGGCGCCCAGTGTGCAGTCATGCAGGGCGGCCAGGGCGATATCAAGCACTGGGCATTCAATGATCCCGTAAGACGCCAGGGCAAATACGCAAACGCCCCGCCGGCCCCTGCCGAGTATCGAAAGCTGACCACGCGCGTTGTCGAGCTGCACCCGGTTACCGTCATGCAAAATGCCAGAACCAGCGGCGGAGGCGTGGTGACCGGCGTGCCGACAAAGGCGATCACAGTTGGACCGGTTGAGACGTGGCGGGCCCGGAAAGTCTCCATCTGGCAGGCCGGGACGCACGACAATCCGTTCGGCATGCGATTGACAACGCTGATGATCGGCAGGAAGATCGCCGATTCCGCCGTGCCCATGTCGCTGTTGGCCGATCATCCAAATGTCCAGTTTAATTTCTATCGAGGCGGCATCGGAACATGCGACGTCGAGATGCATTGAGTGTGCGCGTTTATGAAATCACCTTGCCCGACAATTGAGGAATGTGTTATTGCCTGATGCATATGAGATAATCAAGAAGAGATGGCCCGAGGTAGTCCTGATTGTTTTCCTTCAGGCGGGCATGATGATGCTGGTGGAGCAGGTCTCCGCTACTGCCGAAAAGGAAGCCGCAGGCAACGGTGCCGGCCAACCGCCGCAAGCTATCGCATTCTTCCTGGGGCTGGGCACTATTGCGATTATAATTATCGCACAGATGCTTTATCTGGGTTTCCTCAAGACCGCCTGCACCGAAGGCGCTGCGCCCCAGGAACCCGCAGTCATACTCCGAATCGGAAGATACTATTTTTGGCGGATACTGCGATTCCAACTCCTCATCTTCGTTGTGTACATCGGCTTGGTCGGGCTTATTCTGTCGCTTCTTGGTCTCTTCGTTCCAGAAGCCACAAAACCTGAAGATTTCCCAAAATGGCTTCTTGGGACTTCGTCTCTTCTGGCCTTGATCGTGCTGATCAAACCGCTGACACTGTCGCCTGCGCTGATGGTGGGGTGTGATATGATGGCCCTCAAATCCGTAGGTGCGATTCGCAGGTACCGAATATTCGGCGAGCGAAAAGTTCTGGCTTTATACGTTTTGGCGCTTATCATGATTTCCGCAATTTCGGTGGTGCTTGACATGTTCGAGACCGCCGGCTCGCTCAGGTATTTCCAAGTGGGATGTCTCGGCGTCGTGGTCAGCACGGCGCTGTTGGCGGTGCACCTGGAGGCACTGCGAATGGTAACGTTTGACCGGGAGTTGGCGACGGCTGCGCAGGACACAGGAGCCGAAGACGATAGCTATGAAGAAGAATCTATCGAGTAAGTTTATTGTTCTGGACGGCCCGGACGGCTGCGGCAAGAGTACGCAGGCCGGGCTGTTGGCGGAATGGATACAATCGCAGGACGTTGAGGTGGCGAGTTTCCGCGATCCGGGCGATACCGCTGTCGGTGAGAAGATACGCCGGATTCTGCTTGACCCGGAGCACGAGGGCTTGTGTACGCGAGCGGAGCTTGGCTTGTATATGGCGGCACGTGCTCAACTGTGGCAAGAAAAGATTTCTCCGGCATTGGCGAGCGGTCAATGTGTCGTTATGGACCGGTGGGTGTCCAGCACGTGTGCGTATCAGGGTTATGCCGGTGGCTTCGGGATCGAAAATGTGGTTCGGATGGGCGACGATTGCCTCGAGCGTCTCTGGCCGGATTTGACGGTTATACTGGATGTTGACCCGGCTACAGCAGCCGGAAGGATGCAGCGCCGGCTTGACCGCATGGAACGCAAGGGTGACGAATACCACCGCAAAGTGCAAACAGGTTTTCTTGAACTGGCCCGGGTTTATGATAATGTGGTCCGGCTTGACGCAACGGTTTCGATCGAGACGCTGCACGAACAGGTCGTCGAAGTTGTCTTAAACCGGCTCGGCGGACAGGATCAATAATTTGAAAGCAGGCGAGAGATTTAATGTCGCTTAGGGATATTTTTTGTCAGGACAGGGCTGTTGGGAGGCTTCAGCAGGCGTTTGCCGCCGGGCGGCTGGCGCACGCCTATATCTTTGCCGGTCCCGATGGTGTTGGCAAGCAGACCACCGCGCAAGGCTGGGCGAAAATGCTCCTGTGCCGCGATCGAACCGAAAAAAAGGGACCAGGTCCCTTTTTTGACAGTTGCGGCGGGTGCGGGTCCTGTCAGGTTTTTGAGGGGGGCGGGCATCCCGATTACCATCTGATTGAAAAGGAACTGCGACCCTTTACGGCAAAAGATAAAGGCAAAGAGGCCAAGCAGAACCTGCCCATCTCGGTGATTCGCGAGTTTCTGCTCGATAAGATCGCGGCCCGGCCGGCAATGGGAGACCGTGCCGTCTTTGTCATACGCGAATCCGAAAAGCTCAATGCTTCCAGCCAGAACGCCCTGCTCAAGGCGCTTGAAGAACCGCCGAAACACTGCTTCATCATCCTGCTGTGCAGTCGGGCCGACAAGCTGCTGCCCACCACGCTGTCACGCTGTCAGATGATACGGTTCGGACCGGTTGACGAGCAGCACATCACCGCCGCCCTGTCCAAACTGGGTGTGGGTAAGGCAGAATCCGAATACTGGGCCCGATTCAGCGACGGCCAGTTGGGTCAGGCTATCACCTGGGCGACGTTAGAGCCAAAGGAAACCACCTGCTACAAAATCAAGACAAAGCTCATCGAGTCACTGGCGAAGCACCAGTTGAGCGATTCGCTGGAATTGGCGGACTGGATGTTAAAGGCCGCCAAGGGCATCGGCGAGGTCTGGGCCCAGGAAGAGCCCAATACCAGCAAGACCGATATAAACCGGCGGGCACAAAAGGGGTTATTGCGAATGACAATTGCGGCCTTTAACGACGCCATGAAACTTGCCGCCGGCATAGGGGAAAACCTCGTCAACGCCGACCAGGCAGGGCAGATTGAGGCGATTGGGCGGCGATTTGATGCCGAACAATCCGCCCGGAAAATCGCTACAGCTTATGAAAGTGCCCGATGGATCGAGGCAAACGTCAATGAAAAACTGATTTTTGAGCAATTGTTGTTAAATCTCGCCGACTCTGGTATAATTTCGGGTTTGACGACATAAGAGTGTGGATTAAGGGCCGCACGGCATGGATGCTGATACGATTTGAACAACTATTTAGTGGATTGACGATATAGAATGGCACAGGCTGAAGGCGCCAGACCCAAGAGTCAGAAGCACAAGAAACTGATGCTCGTCCGCTACGGCAGGATGGGCTTTATGGGCTGGTTCGAACATAATGAAGAAAACATACCTAAGGTCAGTTCGCGCGTAGTCATCAAGACCAGGCGCGGGCTCGAATTGGGCGATATCGTCGGGCAGTTCAACTATCGCAGCGGGCAATTCAGGAGCAGTCCCGAACAGGTCAATCAATACTTCAACAGCGGGGGCAAAGATTACCCCCTGGGCGAGGGCGGCACGTTTGTCCGCTTTGCCACCGATGCGGACCTCATGGAGGAGACACACCTCCAGGCCTCGGCGAGGGAAGAGGCAAAATGCTGCGAACGCTTCATCAAGGAGATGAATCTGCCCATGAAAGTCGTCGACAGCGAGCACCTCTTCGGCGGCGAACGCATCGTTATCTATTTCAGCAGCAACGGAAGGGTCGATTTTCGCGATCTTGTCAGGCAATTAGCCAGGGAATATCAGACTCGAATCGAGCTTCGGCAGATCGGCTCGCGCGACGAGGCCAGACTCATCAGCGATTTCGAGAGTTGCGGGCAGGAGTGCTGCTGCAGAAGATTTCTGAAGATTCTGGAACCGGTCAACATGCGCATGGCCAAGCTGCAGAAAGCTACGCTCGATCCGTCCAAGATATCCGGCCATTGCGGAAGACTGAAATGCTGCCTTCGCTACGAGGATGACACCTACAGAGACCTCAAGGAGCGGCTGCCTAAGAAAAACGCTCTTGTTAAGACTCCCCGCGGCGAGGGCAAGGTTGTCGGCATGCAAATCCTTACCCAGCTTGTCGTTGTCCAGGACGAAAGAGGCGACAGGGAAGCATTTCCCGTTGAAGAAATCCAGATCATCAGCCGGGACCGAACACGCGATTCGGAGCACCGCGGTGACGACGAGGCCGTTGGGGGAAAACAGGCGTGTCTTCAATGTGATCGCTCCAAGGCAAAAGAGTCCGACCCCGTCGATAAAGCTTCACCCCTCGTCTCGCAGGAAGACAACAAAGACAGCGCCGTTGGGCCACAGGAAAACCAGAAAGACAACGGAAGAAACAGAAATCACAGGCGGCAAAACCGAAACAGGAATCGCAACGCAGCCGGCAACGCCGACGGAAACACCGCGCCTCAGGAAAACGCCGACGCCAATCCAACCGCCGACAGCACAAACCGTCAGCCTGACCAGGGAAGGACAAATGATACCCTTTAGGGTAATACATTTCCGCGACACCCTTTAGGGTGATAAATTCTCGCGAGTGAGGTTTTATTTTACTGTTGCAAGTTACTTATCCGCGTATGAACG
>SDBV01007458.1_pt1 | contig 14951 bp, 16 predicted proteins | sample 2277081 | NCBI WGS metagenome assembly SDBV01 (sample SAMN10402039, study PRJNA504765) | marine sediment metagenome | isolation source: marine sediment core GS10_PC15, 223 cmbsf | place: Arctic Ocean: Southern Knipovich Ridge | collected 2010
GACTTGCAAAGTCGTACAGCGGCCGGGACTCAGCGGCTACAACGAGTCGCTCACCTGGCAGCGGTCGCTGGCTCGCGCCCGCGCAGCGGGAGAGTTGGCCGACGGGGTGCTCATCCTGCTACAACATTCCCACGTCATCACGCTGGGACGCGGGGCTCACGCCACGAACGTCATTACCCCGCCGGAATCGTTACGCGCTCGCGGCGTAGAGCTCCACGAGATAGAGCGCGGCGGAGATGTCACCTACCACGGGCCGGGCCAACTCGTCGGCTATCCTATCATCGATCTCAATAGGCATAAGCGCGACCTCCACTGGTACTTGAGGCAGCTCGAGGAAGTGCTGATTCGCACTCTGGCAGGCTTCGGCATCGAAGGCATTCGAACACCTGGACTCACCGGTGTGTGGATTGAAGACAGAAAGATCGCTTCCATCGGCGTCCACGTCACGCGATGGGTCACTTACCACGGATTCGCACTCAATGTGAGCACGGACCTCTCCTACTTCGAGCTGATCGTTCCATGCGGGATCGAGGCTGTACAGATGACATCCGTGGAGAGAGAGCTGGGTCACGAAGTGACGGTTGAGAGCGTTACCGATCGCGTCGCCGATGCTTTTGGAGAAGTCTTCGACTTGCGAATCGAGCCGGCAGAGCCCGAATCGCTGATCTTATCCTCACTTGCCGACCATCGATCTTAACACGAAAGCGAGGTTGGCTGGGCGCTCTGCCATCCTGCGCATGAAATACGGGTACCACTCGGTCCCATAAGGCACGTAGACCCGCATTCTATACCCTTCGGCCACCAACCGCGCCTGCACGTCGCGCCGCACACCATACAGCATCTGAAACTCGAACGACCAATCCCGCCTCCCGTTCTGTGAGATTTGCCGACCGGCATCGATCATACGATCATCGTGCGTCGCGACTGCAAGCGGCGCGCTACACTCGCCCAGGGTGGCAAGGAGCTTAAGATAGTTTGCGTCCACGTCGCTCTTCTGTTGGAAGGCTACGGACTCCGGTTCCTTATACGCACCCTTGCAAAGTCGTACCGAGGCGCCGATCCCACACAGCCGACGCACGTCTTCCTCGCTACGTCGCATGTACGATTGGACGACCACGCCAATGTTGTCGAATTCTGGACGGAGACTGTAGAAGACGCGGAGGGTGGCTTCGGTGTATTCAGAGCTCTCCATGTCCATGCGTACGAAGTTGCCGATGCTGCGCGCCGCCTCGGCGATCTGCTTCATGTTCGATCTGCACAGATCCTCGTCGATGGCCAGGCCGATCTGAGTGGGCTTGATAGATATTCCGGAGTCGACGCCCTCCTGCGCGATCCGCTCCAGTATGCGGACATAGTGCATCGTCGCCTGGGTCGCGCCGCCCGGATCAGACACACTTTCGCCCAGATGGTCGAGCGTCACCTTAATGCCCACCGAGTTCAGCTTCCGCGCCACCTCGATCGCCTCCCCCAGCGTTTCGCCTGCCACGAATCGGCGCGAGACGGTGCGGGCAATCCGACTGCGTAGGATATAGGCCTGCAAACCCCTCCGCTCGCTCAACCATAAAAGCGTGTTACGGATCATGCCTCGGCTCGGTTCGTCTCAGGTTCACGACAGGTTCCCTACCCTCTCTCGAAGTTCGCTCAGCGGGACCAGGCTGATGACTCGATAGCCTTCGGATTCCAAGGCTTCTCGTCCGCCTTCCTCGCGATCCACCAACGCCATGATCGCGAGGATTCGAGCGCCCGCTTCGGTCAACGCCTTGCAGGCGCTGAGCGCGGAGCCGCCGGTCGTTATCACATCCTCGACGACGACCACCGATTGACCTTCCTCAAAACAGCCTTCAACCCGGCGTCCCCGCCCGTGGGCCTTTTGTTCCTTGCGAACGCTGAAAGCATCCACTGGTCTATCTTCACGAGCGCTCGCATGCGCGATCGCACATGCGATAGGATCCGCACCCATCGTCAAACCGCCCACGGCATCGGGTTCCAGGCCCGCCTCGGCAAGCGCCCTCAATCCCAACGCCCCGATCAGTGACTGGCCCTCAGCACTGAATGTGGTGGTTCGAGCATCGACGTAGTAGCGGCTCTTCACTCCACTGGCAAGGGTAAAATCGCCTACGCGAAACGAACGGTCCGCCAGAAGGCCCACCAAACGCTCTCTCATCGAAACTCCACTTGTCTCGGTTCGAACACATGGAAAAACGCCGCTCCCGCAAGACAAAGCGGAAGCGGCATCAGCTCAGACGGCGTTGGCTCTACTTTCAGCTCGGCACCGCCGCCGTCGAAACCGTTACGCCCGCCGAACTCTGCGCTGCCTGACATTCCGGGCACTTACCATAGATCTCGAAACGCCGCGTCTGGATCTTGAACCCTGTCTCGGCCGCCACCTCCGCTTGCAACGTGTCGATCGCCGGTCGGTTGAAACGGACGACTTTCCCACAGTCGCTGCAAACTAGATGGTCGTGTTGTGCTTCACCCGCCTGGTGCTCGTATCGCTTGAATCCCTCTCCGAAATCCAGCTCACGCGCCAGACCCGCCTCTACCATCAGGGCCAGCGTACGGTAGATCGTCGCTTTCCCCAGCTGCTCGCCACGCCCCCGCAAGATGTCGGCGAGATCGTCTACCGAAAGCTGCTGGTCGCTCTCGAATAATGACATAGCGATCGCCTCACGCTGGTGCGTCACCGGTAGCCGACGATGATGAAGATAACTCCTGAACAGATCCATCATCAGCAAGGCGCAACCGAGAGGCGGTTTCGTGGTGATCCTGGGACTGGCTTCGTTATTCACTAGAGAATCGGTAAGCTCAAGGATGTATGGCTGGGCGCCCGTTATCAACGATGATAATATATCGATTTTCACTCTCCTCGCAAATGCCAGCTCACTCCGCCGCCGCCAGTCGCTTCGGCACCCGCAGCGCCAGCGCCAGCCCCACCGCCGCCACGACCATCCCATAACCGAGCACCGGCGCGATCTTTCCCAGTGCCTCTGCGTAGGCTCCGTGTTGTAGAGACTGGCTGGCCTCGACTGCCATGTGGGCGGGGGGAAAGAGGGGCTTCAGAAAGGACGTGAGGCGCCCGAGCGGCAGGGCATCCGAAAGCCCTTCGAGTGTGAAACCGGCGAAGAGCATGCCGTAGGCGAAGAGGCCGCTGTTTCTCGCGCCGGCAGCCGAACCGAGGAAGCTGAGAATGACGAGCGTGGGTGGAATCCAAGCGAGTCCGATGATCGGGTTCAGAAACTGGATGAGGGGAGCGGATGCGGCGATCAACCCCGGGATCATGGCAAGACAGATCGACAGGCTGGCGATCAGAGCCCAGGCGAGGAGAGCGATGAGGCGGGAGGAGTAGAAGTCCAGAACACGGATCGGTTTCTGCAGCCAGAGGGCGGCAAAACCCAGCCGTACGTCCTCATCCACGATCGATTTGCAGAACGGAGCCGCGACCACCCAGAGTCCGAGTATGAGGAGCGGCCCATAGCTGATCGAGTCTGCCTGAGTCGCCCGAATGCGCAGGCCGATCGCGATCTCGCCCAAGATGATCAATGTCAGGGTTCCCAGCAGATAGCCGCGTCGAGTCCGGACGATATCGGCACCGACGAAGCGAAAAGCTGGTGCTATCAAGCGGAAGGCGTCGCGAGTCATGCTGTCACTCCGGGTGCCGCTGCAGGAGCGAATGGAACAGGTATTCGAGATCGAAGGCCCTACGCTCAACGCAGTCGGCGTGATCGAGTCGAGCGGCATACTCCCGGGCCGACGGTTCAACGGAGAAGGCCATCTCGTCCGCGGCCAACTTCACTCCACCCATTTCGGCACCGAGAGTGTGGGCGGCTTTCACATCTTCCACCCGGCTTCCGAGCTGAACTACCCACACGTCGGGCCGCGCGAGGAGGTCATCGCGCCTGCTGCGCCCGAGCACTTCCCCGTCTCGCAGCAAAATCACTTCATCGTAGGTTCTCTGAAGCTCGAGCAGGTTATGCGATGACACGATGATGGTCTTGCCGCGGCGTTTTAGCGCCCGTAGTTGGCTTCGCAGCACCCCGATTGAATGAGGATCGAGCCCGTTGGCCGGCTCATCCAGGAGGAGAAGGTCAGGGTCGCCGAGTAGAGCGACGAGAAGACCGACACGCTGTCGATAGCCGTGGGAGAGGGTCCCGATGAGATCAGCCGTTTTATCGCTGAGCTCCAGTTCATCCATCAGGCGCTGGATCGCGGAGCGAGCTTCCGCCCCACGAAGACGTGAGAGACAGGCCGCGTAGGTCGCCAGTTCGCCCACCTTCAGCCGTGCCGGGAGGTTGATGGCTTCGGGTAAGTAGCCCACCCCACGCTGAGTGCGATAAGTAGCCGGACGGATCCTTTCGATCGATACTCGGCCCGCGGTGGGGCGCATCAAGCCCAAGAGAAGGCGGAAAAGCGTCGTTTTTCCGGATCCATTCGGTCCCACGATCCCAACGACGGCGCCGCGGCCAAAGCGCAGCGTGACTCCCGACAGCGCGGGTCGCGGAGCGGAACGATAACGGTAGTCGATTCCGTCCAACTCGATGATGTGGGCCGGGTTCACTCAGCCAGCATCCCGTTTGCGTGGGAGCGATACACCACAGCGATACCGGCCAAGTCCAACTCCGACTTCGCGAGAAAGTAGATCGCATCCCCGAACACGACCAAGTCGCTCACCGCCAGGCCGACCTCGAGACTCCCTTGGTAGTGTCCATCCGCGGCAAAGACATCCAGAATGGCCACGCTCGCTGAACCACGTTGCGTGAGAGCCCAGATCGTCCCATCCGCTGCGGTAACCAACCGCGAGATGTGGGCGCGATACTCCGGCACTTTGAAGTTGTCAGGCGCGCGCCGACCCGCGCCTGCGAATCCCCTTCGCACCTCTCGGCGAACCGCTTCACGCTCCGCAGCGCTCAGTCTCAAAGGCTCGAGCTCCGGACGTTCGATGGCCTGCCGCACCTCTCCGTCGCGCCCGATACGCAGGATCCGGTAAGCAGGACCGGGGGGTGACAGCAGCAGCTCTCCATCCAGGGTCGCTGCCACGGCGTAGGCATGATTGCGCACGCCACCCCCTGGCATCTCGATTCCGGCGAGGCCATCGTCGCTGTAGAACGGATCCACGTCCACGAATTCCAGCCCGCTGCGCCTGAATTCAGCTACGTCATCGGGCGGGAACACATCTGTCTTGACTATGAACACATCACCTGCGATCGCCGCAACGGAGCTGCCCATACCGCGCCCGACGTGAAGCGTGCGCGCCACGCCATCGACCCAAAGCGTGAGACGGCGACTCATCGAGAGGACGGCCACGACACCGCTCTCGTTGACCGCTAGTGATATGGGATAGCGGTATTCGCCCGGTCCATCGCCCGGCCCACCCAGGCGCCCCCTGAATGCGCCGCTGCTGCGATCGTAGACCCGAACCTCTGCCGGGATGAGCTCGAGTACATACAGCGAACGTCCCCTGCCGGCGATGGCGATCGGGGCGGCGAATGGAGGTTCTTGATTCGCCGCCGGTCGAACCAGCCACCGGTATTCCAATCGGCTATGCGTACGGGCCGAGTACTCGCTGGTTTCGGGAGCGCGCAGCGCTCGATTGGCTCCGCTCTGTCCACATGCTGTGAAGATGAGTGTTGCGGCCGCTACCGCGACCGCAACACCACAGAATCCCAGGTCGAAGCGCTTCAATCTCAACGCTTCTCTTCTTCGTCGCCGGTCTCGAGGAGCGCCGCGGTGCAACCCGCGGTGCACCCCTCGTAGAAGTTCTCGCACGATTCCCTACTCACGAAGAGACCGAGGAAGACGTAGCAGCCAGCAGTGATCGCAGCGCAGTAACCCTCACACGCCGCGCGCGCGTTTATCTGACTCGCGGCTGGAGGAGCATGCCCGACAAGAGCCAGACTGGCCATTGATAGAACCAAGATGAACCGACGCATGACACCCCCCTCAATCTCCGGTGAGCAGTACCAGGATCTTCCCTACCGAACAGCCCGCCAGACAGCCGCCGATATAGAAGCCGCATCCAACGGAGTTGATCCGTTGGCAGTTCTTGGCCGCCAGGTCGGCACAGATGTCCTCGCAATCCCGAGCCAACGCCGACTCCGGTTGCCCGAGTGCCATCGTGCCGAGGGCCGCCCCCAACATGAGCATTCTTCTCCACTTCATCGTCTCCCCTCCTCTATGGAATGAGGTCACCATCAGGGCGACCCAGCGCTCGTATCAAGACTTCCAGGGCCTGCTCATCGAGGCGACCCGGGCGTACGAATCTCAGAGTGCCGTCGATTCCCACCAATACGGTGTGCGGCACGATCTCGACTCCCAACGTGGCGAGTAACTCTCGCGGCTCGATTGCCTGAACTGGGAATGCGCCGGGTAGCTGCCTACGCGCGTAGGCTTCCGCAGCGCCACGATCCTCCTCCAGCGCTACCGCCAGCACCATCGTCCCTTCGTCAGCCGCCTCCAGCGCCGATCGCCAGGCCGAGAGATTCGCGTAACAGGCAGGACAGGTCGAGTCGTAGAACAGCAACAGTACCGGGCGCGCGTCGGGGATATACCGATACGCCTTAGTCTTCCCTTTGGGCTCTGCCAACGGACGAAAGGAGAAGCTGTCGGTGAGCGCACCGCCCTCGGGAACGCGCACGGGTTCGCTGCGCAGCGAAGGCAGGAGCCGCTCGGTAAATAGGAAATACACCGCAAGAACCACGACAACTCCTGTGGCCAGATTGAGGACATTACCCAGCAGGACGTCGAACCGCCGTCGACCCACGTACCGATCCTTCCAGCAGGTGGACGCCTTGCCAGGGAGTGCAACGAGTTGACTGCCGGTTCAGCAGATCGAGGACAGTCTAAGAGGGCCTATCAACAGATCGTCAACAGCGATACAATTCGTGGAGCCTCCTGCAGCTGCCTAGCTCCACTAGGACAGAGACGTCACTTTGCACCGATACACCTGCTATGTCTGCGTCGCGCTTCTTGGCGCTGCGCCCCGTGCCACCGCGGCTGTCCAGCTCTCCGCTGACAGCGCGGCCACTGCAGCCTCCCAGCTTGAGGACGAGCAGCACGTCCCTTTCGCCCAGGCAGCGCCGCGTGATGGAACCATCGATATCGACGGTCGGGTGGATGAGGCTGCCTGGCGCGAGGCGGCTCCGGTCACCCGTTTCATCCAGGGGACGCCGATCGAGGGCGCTGCTTCGGAGCAATACACCGAGGTTCGAGTGCTCTTCGACGAGAAGGCGATCTATGTGGCCGCGGTGATGCGCGAGCCGAACCTGGCTGCCATTGGAACCCAGCTCGTGCGACGCGACGAGGATGGGCAGTACGACTACTTCGAATTTTCGCTCGATCCCAACAACGATAAGCGCACGGGCTACCGCTTCCGAGTCAGCGCCGCCGGAGTGCAACGAGACGTCTACCTTTACGATGATGTGCGCCAGGATCTGGCGTGGGATGCGGTATGGGAATCGGCGGTGAAGCGCGACTCGACGGGCTGGAGCGTCGAGTTTCGCATTCCGCTCTCGCAGATCCGCTACAGCGCCCAGGACGACGAGCAGAGTTGGGGTGTGAACTTCACGCGCCGGCGCCTGGGCAGCAACGAGCTCTCCTACTTCGCCCTGGAGTCTCGTGTGAGCCATGGGGTGGTGAGCGTCTTCGGTCGGCTGGGCGGCCTGCGCTTCCCCGGGGGCGCCCGCCGCCTCGAGTTCCGGCCCTACGCGCTGACTCGCGCGGCGGCCGCGGCCGCCGTCGAGGCCGACCCGTTCTTCGATGGCTCCGAACTCGACGGTCAGTTAGGTCTCGACTTGCGTTACGGACTGGGCTCCGACTTCACACTCGACGCATCATTCAACCCTGACTTCGGGCAGGTAGAGGTGGACCCGGCGGTCATCAATCTCACCGATTTCGAGACGTTCTTCCCCGAGAGGCGGCCTTTTTTCGTCGAAGATGCCCAGATCTTCGACTTCAATCTGGCCGGCCGGCAGAATCTTCTCTACTACACTCGTCGCATCGGGCGCGAACCTCAGGGTTCGGCACCATCCGGCTCCGACTTCGAGTCGTCCCCGGCTCAAACGACCATCGCCACGGCGGCGAAGCTGACCGGCCGCACCCCCGGCGGCCTCTCGCTAGGCGCTCTGGGCGCTCTGACCACACGGGAGGCGGGCCAGAGCTTCGACACCACCGCGAACGAGAGTGGTGAGTTCGTCGCCGAGCCTCGCAGCTTGTACGGCGTCGTCCGTGTCCAGCAAGACTTCGGGGCTGGCACCTCCCTGATCGGTGGCGTCGGCACCGGTATGCATCGGGACTTGCCGAGCGATGGCAGCCTCGACTTTCTGTCGACTGATGCTTTCAGCCTCGGCATGGACTTCGAGCGCAACTGGGGCGGCGCCGCTCGGCGGAACTGGGTGCTTTGGGGCCACGTGGCTCGGAGCTGGGTGACCGGTACGAAGGAGGCGCTGCTGGATGTCCAGACATCCAGTTCTCACTACCTCCAGCGTCCAGACGCGACGCGGTTCGCCGTCGACTCCAGTCGCACATCGCTGAGCGGACTCAACTGGCAGGTTCAATTCGAGCGACGGAGCGCCCGGCACTGGACGGGAGCCATCTGGCTCGGCGAGAGCACGTCTGGCTTCGAAGTGAACGACTTGGGCTTCTGGCGCGACACCGAGCGAATCGATCTGGGTGTGCGGCTCGGCTACCACGAGATCAATCCCGGCACCTTCCTGCGCAGCTATGATGTCACCGTGCGTCTGTTCAACAACTTCCGTCACGAAGCGCTAGACGATCCTTTTTCGCTGAGTTCGTGGAAGCGGGCCTACAAACGTGGAGGTCTCTTCAGCAACACCAACTTCGAGTTCCTCAACTACTGGCGTTTCTCACTAGACCTCGACTACTCGCCGGACAAGCTCAGCGACACGGCTACGCGGGGCGGCCCGCTGATGACCGCACCGGGCACGGCAAGCATCGAGCTAGCCCTGGACACCGATCGCCGCAAACTCCTGGCCCTGGGCGTCTCAAGCCAATATCGGGATCGCCGCCAAGGAGGATACTCCTTCCGCGTAGGCGCCGAGATCGCCTGGCGGCCCTTACCCAGCATCGAGATCTCGCTGTTGCCGAGCTTTCGCAGCGAGGCAAACCCCGCTCAATACGTGGCGACGACGGACGATGTGGGATACGAGCCGACCTTCGGCCGACGTTACCTTTTCTCCGATCTGGAGCGTAAGGTCCTCGGGATGGAGACCCGCCTGAATATCGCGTTTAGCCCCAGGCTAACCCTCCAATTCTTTGCTCAGCCACTGATCGACGCCGGTGACTACGTGACTTATAAACAGCTCGAGCGTTCGGAGAGCTTCGACTTCGAGCTGTTCAGCGACGGTACCGCCGTGGTAGACGGGGACGATGTGACGTGCGTTGGCGGCAGCATGTGCGTCATTGACGGAGAACGGTTCTTCGATCTCGATGGCGATGGGACCACCGACTTCTCCACTTCCGACGAGAGTTTCAACATCCGCTCGCTTCGCCTGAACGCGGTGCTCAGGTGGGAATACCGTCCCGGCTCCACGATTTTTCTGGTATGGCAACAGAATCGAGCCGAAAGCGTGAACGATGGAAGCTTCGACTTCGGCCGCGACCTCACTGCGCTCGCCGCCACCGATGCGGAGAACGTCCTCATCCTGAAGGTCAACTATTGGCTCGGCCTGTAGCTCGGCCCGAAACACCAGGCTCCCTCGAATGTCGCGTGTTCCCATCGTTCCCCATCACCAGCCCGCGGCAACCGTGGCGCAGATCGAGAAGGCCGAGCGGCTAGCAGCGAATCTTGTGAGGGAACAGCCGCTTCTTGCCCCCGACCACACCTTTGCGCCCTCCCCACTTCCACCGCCAGCCTCCAGCTCGATCAGCAACCTGACCGCCGCCTGTCCCATCCCGTGCTCGCTGTAGAGTTGGTCCACAAACTCGTCACCCAACTTGCTTCGCAGCTTTGGATAGAAGACCTTTTCCTCGAAGCGCATGTGGGCGCCGACGGCGCGATCGATCTCGTCCGCGGTGCGGGCGGCCGCGGCCACGTCGCCATCGATCAGCGCGGCTCGAATCCGCGCCAGGCCACGGATCAATACCTTGTGATCCTCGAGAAAGGCTTTGTGTAGAGGGTTTGGATCGCTATCCATCGCTCGCTACGTGTAACCGATTTCGTTCGAGATTGTACCCCGCTGGTGGCTATAGGCGCCGTGGTGATTCGTCATTCGCGCCCCCGCCGTCGCCACCACACCCACGCATAGATCACGAGGTTCACGATGACCACCAGTAACCCCAAAATGATCTGCGTGCCGCGTGTAAGACCCGCTGGATAGATGACCGGCACCAGGTAATGCTCGATGAAGCCGCCTTCGTAGCCGCCTTCTCCAGCCAGCCGCCGCAGGCGATTCTCGAGTGGCGTCAGGGGGCAGCGCCAGTTGGCCAGCTCGATGATCACCGCCCACGCCACCGCCGTCAGGTGGACCCAAGTACAGCGCGGCCATCTTAGCGCTAGGGCTCCACCAAGGACGACGTAGATGATGAAGGCGAGGTGAACGACGAGTACGAGATCGGCGAGAAAAGCGTACAAGGGTCTAAGCGCGTGATTTGAGCGCGCCCTATGTCCGCGCACTGAAACGATCGAGGAAGGCGCGTTCGTCGGGGGTCAAGCTCTCCACACCCTCTTCTCTGATCTTGGTCAGAACACGGTCGAGCTCGCCGACGTTTACCGGATGCAGATCGGCGCGAGAGATTCCCGCCCAGCGCTCGATATCGTCCTTGTCGACACGTTTCTTTTCTAGCTGCGGCTGCAGCTTCGCCTTGAAACGTCTGGCCGGCGACCGGTACTCGTACCACTTGATGTATAGGTACCCGCCGAGGAAGCCGCCCAGGTGAGCAAAGTGGGCCACGTTTCCACCGCCGCTGATCCCCCCGAACAGCGACAGTCCAGTCAGAAAGATGACGAGCACGCGTACCTCGACTGGAAAAACCCCCCAGATATAGATACGATCACGCGGCCAATAACGAGCGTATGCCAGTAGTATGCCGTAGACGGCACCCGAAGCACCGATGACCGGTGTGTACGGTGAGGTGAACGAGGCGAGGGCGCCGACCAGGCCGCTGGCGAAGTAGAGCGCCAGGAAGTGATTACTCCCCAGGCGTGCCTCGAGCCGCGGGCCAAAGAAGTAGAGGGCCAGCATGTTGAAGAAGATGTGCATGAAGCCGGCGTGGAGGAACATATAGGTAAACACCGTCCACGGCCGAAAGGGGACCGCGGCAGGCAGCAGCGCGAGATAGCCAAAGATAGGTGGGTACGCCTGCTGTAGCAGCAGCATAACCACGTTGGCGAAGATGAGTCGTTTAACCCAGGGAGTCATAGGTAGGAAAGGCTAGGTAACCGGCGAGGCTTTCGCCAGAGGGTTCGGCATTCGAGTTTGCAATCATGCTGGCTCACGTATTTCATCGTACTCACTACGGAGCCGGTCATGGTGGTGTGTCGGCCCGGGAACCCGTGCGTATTCTTCGCGCCCCATTATATTCGGCGGTTTGAGAGCCCACTTCGGGAGGGATGGCCCACAAAATAAGCTAACGCAGGGTAGTGGAAAGCTGTTCCGGTAGGTAGAGTAAGAGTCCTTCAGCGGGAGACGAAGATGAGACGGTCGCTACTTGTAGCGCTCACGATGCTCGTAGTTCTTACACCGCCAGTCATCGCAGAGGTCATCCGAATCGAAATCGACAGCAGAGAGGACGTCCTCGGCGGACGTCCTTTCGGGGATGCCGGGCCGTACGAGAAGATCTCCGGACGGGTCTACTTCGCGTTCGATCCCTCCAATCCGATGAACCGGGGCATCGTAGATCTCGGCCTCGCCACGCTGGGCGCCGACGGCCGCGTAGAGGCATGGGCCAACTTTGTCGTGTTGCGGCCCAAGAACCCGCAACCGGGAGGCAACGTCGCCCTGCTCGAAGTGAGCAACCGGGGCGGCAAGGCCTCTCTTCCCTACTTCAACGCCGGGCGGCGGGCGCTGGACCCGGAGGACGCAGAGCACTACGGCGACGGCCTGCTTATGCGCCTCGGCCTCACGGTCATCTGGGTGGGCTGGCAGCAGGACGTGCCCAAACGCGAGGGACTTCTGCGGTTGCATGGCCCCGTACTCACCGCAGACGGCGAGCCGATCACCGGCCTTGTCCGTGCCGACTGGGTGATGGACACCCCGACTCGGATGCTGCGCGTCGGACATCGCGATCATATCGCCTACCCACTCGTCGACCCGAGCGATCCTGACAACGTCCTCACGGTCCGAAGCGGCCGGGAGAAGAAGCGGAAGCTAGTTCCTCGCACCGACTGGTTCTTCCGCACCGACACCGATTCAGCAGGCGTCGAGCACCTGGCGATCCAGCACAAGACAGCGTTTGAAGCGGGTATGATCTACGAGCTCGTTTATCGAGCCAAGGATCCACTCGTCGTCGGCCTGGGCCTGGCGGCCGTGCGAGACATGATGTCGTACGCCAAGTACGATGCGGCCAGCCCGTTCAAAGTGGGATACGGCATCGCCATCGGTATCTCGCAGAGCGGCCGCTTCCTCCGCCACTTCATCTACGAGGGCTTCAACACCGACGAAAATGAGCGTCAGGTGTTCGATGGCCTGATGATCCACACGGCAGGCGCTGGCCGCGGCAGCTTCAATCACCGGTTCGCACAGCCTTCGCGAGACGCGCACCGGTATTCGGCGTTCTTCTATCCCACCGATCTTTTCCCGTTCAGCAGCCGGGTGCAGCGCGACCCGCTGACCGGCGACAGCGATGGCCTGTTCGCTCGCACCGGGCGCAGCCACCTACCCAAGATCTTCTATACGAATACCGGCTATGAGTACTGGGGACGTGCCGCATCCCTCTTACACACGTCGGTGGATGCCTTGAATGACATCCGGCTCTACGGCAACGAGCGGCTCTATCACCTGGCCAGCGGCCAGCATTTCGTCGATCGCTTCCCACCGCCGCCCGAGCGGGCGCTCCCAAACTCCGATGCCTATCGTGGCAACCCACTGAACTTTCTAGTCACGATGCGCGCGTTGCTCGTGGCGATGGTAGACTGGGTGCGCGAGGATGACCCTCCGCCGCCAAGCGCCTACCCTCGGATCAGTGATGGAAACCTGGTTCCGATCAAGGAAGTACACTTCCCGAAGATCAGGGGCATCAGATTCCCCAAAGTCGTTCACGTGGCGTACCGCGTCGACTACGGCCCGCGCTGGTTCGAGGGGATCATCGATCTGCAGCCGCCCAAACTTGGCAAGAAATTCCCGAGTCTGGTGGCTCAGGTCGACTCGCTGGGCAACGAAGTCGGCGGTGTCCCGGCGGTAGAACTGCTCGCCCCCATCGCCACGTACACGCCGTGGAACCTGCGCGCCGGCTATCCGGGCCGAGACCGCGAGCTGGTGGACTTTCGCGGCACCTACATACCGCTCCCACGGACCAAGGAAGAGCGAAAACAGAACGGTGACCCCAGGCCGAGCATCGAGAGCCTCTACTCCGGCCAGCAGGACTACCTCGCCAGAGTGGAAGAGGCGGCGCAGACACTCGTAGCGGGTGGCTTCTTACTAGAGGAAGATGTGGACATGGTCGTAGAGCGAGCTCGTCGCTACTGGGACTGGATATTCGCCCTCTAGACGTCGCCCCGAACGAGCCCGGGAACCCCTTCACCGGCTGCTGACATTATAACTGAAGCCGTGCTCCGGCGGACGCTTAGGACCTCCGGGGCCGTCGGCTGCTCGCTACGGCGGGGTGAGGCATTGCGAGGATCAGCTCGATGGGTGAGTATGTGATTGCTCTGTTCACGATGACGGGCCTGGCCGCTCAGCCGCGCCCGAATGCCAGTAGTGATCCCTGCGTCCTGACGATAGACGAGATGTCTGAAGCCGATTCTTCGAGGGCGGATGCAGCGACGTTCGAGTCCCTGCTGACTCCGGTTCTTGGACCTGCCTACGGCATGGCCTTGCGGCTCTCGAGCAATCGCGCCGATGCCGAGGATGTCGTGCAGGAGGCCGCCCTGCTCGCCTTCCGCGGTTTTCACACCTTCGAGCAGGGCACTAATTTCAAAGCATGGTTCTTCCGCATTCTAACGAACGCCTACTTCGGGAAGCGTCGTAAGGATAAACGCCGTCCGAGCACTGTCGATCTGGATGAAGTACCCGACCTCTACATGTACAAGCAGTCAGCCGATACCGGACTGCTCACAAAGAGTGAGGATCCTGGCAGCCTCGTCGTCAGCGCGATGGATGTGGAGCAGGTCACTCAGGCCATCGACGCGCTTCCCGAAGAGTATCGCATCGTTTCTGTGCTCTATTTCCTGGAAGACATGAGCTACCAAGCGATCGCCGACATCGTGGAGATCCCCGTCGGTACCGTACGCTCGCGTCTTCACCGCGGCCGTAAGATGCTCCAGAAGGCGCTCTGGGAGATCGCCGAGGAAGCCGGGATCATCGGCCAGTTGACCGAGGGAAGCGAATCCCGATGAGCACACAGCAACACACCTGCAGGCAGGTATTCGAGAAACTCGACGATTACATGGATCGCGCGCTCACCACGGATGAGATCGCGGTGATCGAGCACCACCTCGAACGCTGCACCGACTGCGCCAGCGAGTTCCGCTTCGAGGAGAGCCTCATCTCGGAGATCAAGGCCAAGCTTCGCCGCATCGATCTGCCGCCTGACCTCATGTCTCGTATCGTCCAGAGGCTGCGCGCCGAGGGAGAATCCGATGACTGTTAGGCGTCCAGCTTGACAACATCTTCAGCAGCAGGGCCCTTTTCCCGCTCGATCAACTCGAACTCGACCAGTTCGCCCTGGGCCAGAGATCTGAAACCGTCGGACTGAATGGCGGTGTGGTGAACGAAGCAGTCTCGCTCGGTACCGTCGAGGGTGATGAAGCCAAAACCCTTCGAGTCGTTGAACCACTTCAC